>Ga0315331_10000923_pt1 | contig 21514 bp, 21 predicted proteins | sample M160m34915metaG_FD_203456 | JGI IMG/M metagenome (GOLD analysis project Ga0315331, IMG submission 203456) | Ammonia-oxidizing marine archaeal communities from Monterey Bay, California, United States - M1 60m 34915 | ecosystem: Environmental > Aquatic > Marine > Intertidal zone | place: USA...
GTTATTTTCTTTAACATCAATTCCATAAATTAAGCCCATTTCTACAATATTGAGAGGTACTTCTGGATCCATACATTGTTTTAAAGATTCTTCAATTGCTTGTGGAGAAACAATACTCATATTCCTACTGAAATTTAAAAAACAATAAAAACTTTGTAGAAATTAGCTTAGAATAACTAATTTACTTTAGAAAATGCTAAGAATATGAAATTAATTAATTAATGAAGTAATAATCAATTAATTATGAATATTGATGTTTTTGTTCTAGCCAGATTAGGTAGTTCAAGACTACCAAAAAAACACTTTAAAAAAATTGGGAATGAATTAGTAATAGATCACCTAATTCACAGAATAAAAAAAGCAACAAAAATTAGAAAAATTATAGTTTGTACCACACAATTAGAATCTGATGATGAATTAGTAAATTATCTCAATAAAAAAAATATTGAAGTTTTTAGAGGTAACAATAAAGACGTAATTAAAAGAATGAGAGATGCAGCTGAGTATCATAAAACAGATGTCATAATTGATGTTGAAGGGGATAAAGTTTACACTGATTCTAAATATATTGACATTATTGCAGATAAATTTGAAAAATCATCAATAGAATATGTAACAGGTAATGATTCATTAATAAAATTTAATCCAAGTCATGGAATTCACGGGATTATTCCTGCAGGTTTTCATGTTAGTGCAATAGAAAAAATGTATAAATTAAAAAATATTGAAAATACTGAAACAGGGTATAGAGAACTTTTCTTAAGAGACGAATTTAATGTAGAATTTATTGTTCCAAAAGAGATAAACAGATTTCCAAAAGAGATTCGACTATTTTTGGATTATCAAGAAGATTTAGACATGGCGAGGAAAATTTTTGAGGAAATTGGAAATAATTTTGATTTAGATTCTTTATTAAAATTATTTGAAAAGAAACCAGAATTAGTCAAAATTATAAAACCAGTAATTGAATTATGGAAAAAAAATTATCAATTAGAAAAAAGAATTTAAAAAAATTATTTAAACAATTTTTCTATGGATTCTTCAAATGGTGCTGTAGCTACTCCTTTTTCCGTAATTATTCCTGCAATTAATTCAGGAGGAGTCATATCAAAGGCAGGATTAATTACACCAATATCATCAGGAGCAGTTTTTTTATCACCAATGCCTGTTACTTCACTTCCTTTTCTCATTTCAATTATCACATCTTCAGCTTTTGTTTCCATATCAATTGTAGATAATGGAGCTGCTACATAAAATGGAATTCCATGTTGTTTTGCCATAGTTGCCACTTGATACGTTCCAATTTTATTAAAAACATGTCCAGTTTTAACAATTCTATCAGCACCTACTACAACTTTGTTTACTAATCCATTTGCCATAGAATATCCTACTGCAGTATCAGGAACTAAACTTACATCAAATCCATCATGTTTTAATTCAAATGCAGTTAATCTTGAACCTTGTTGAATTGGTCGTGTTTCAGTAGCAATAACTTTAACATTTTTTCCACTTTCTCTAGTTGCTCGGATTACACCCAAAGCAGTTCCATATGCAACAGTAGCTAAAGCACCTGCATTGCAATGAGTCATAATTGTATCATTATTATCAAAAAGAACTGAACCATTCTTTCCCATAGATTTGTTAATCTCAATATCTTCATCAGCCATTTTCTTAGCAGTAGAAATTACTAATTCTTTAATTTCTTCAATTGAATTTCCAGTTTTTGCAATATTCATAATTTTTTCTAATCCCCAACCCAAATTAACAGCAGTAGGTCTAGTTGCAAATAAAATATTTTTTGCATCTTCTAAATCAGTCAGAAGTTGATCTTTTGTTTGTGCTTTACTTTGTAAAACTGCTAATCCCAATCCAAATGCTCCAGAAACTCCTATTGCAGGTGCACCTCTAACAATTAAAGTTTTGATTGCATTTGCAACTTGATTAAAATCATCATATTCTACAAATACCAATTCGTTAGGTAGCTTAGTTTGTTCAATCATTATGACTTTGTTATTTTTCCATTCAACAGTTCGTAAATTAGATAATTTTTCCATGTTATAGAAAAAAATAGGCTTTTTAAAAATCAATAGGAAAATCTAGTGTAGATAGATATTTTATTGAATAAATAAATTAAAAATATTGAATATTCAAGAAATAGAAAAAATTGATAAGCTAAATATGCATAAAGTATATGACAAATGGCCAGAAATCGCAAAAAATTCATTTGAATCACAAAAAAAGACCGAAAATTTTGAAAATATTGAACACATTGTATTTGGAGGCATGGGAGGTTCAGGAGCAATCGGAGACATGTTTGCATCAATTCTTTCAAAAACAAAAATTCACGTTAATGTAGTAAAAGGGTATGTACTACCAGAAACAGTAGATTCAAACTCATTAGTAATTATTGTAAGTGTTTCAGGAAACACAGATGAAACAATTTCATTATTAAAATCAGCTAAAAAAATAGGTACTAATATTATTGCATTTTCATCAGGTGGAAAAATACAAGAATATTGTCTTAAAAATAATGTTAATTTTACATTAGTTCCTAAATTTCATTCACCTAGAGCAACTTTTCCTTCTTTCCTATACACAATACTAAAAGTCTTGTACCAAACATTAAAAATTAAAAAAGAACATATCATAGATTCATTTAAAAAATTAGAAAATCTTCAAAAAAAAATTAATAGTTCAAATTTAACAGAAGAAAATATATCTTTTCAATTAGCAAAATCAATAAAATTAATTCCAATAATTTATTATCCTTTTGGATTACAATCAGCATCAATTAGATTTAAAAATTCACTTCAGGAAAATTCAAAAATGCATGCTTCGTCTGAAGATATTATTGAAGCATCACATAATGGTGTAGTTTCATGGGAAAGGAAAGCTCAGGTAATTCCTATTTTAATTAGAGGAACTGAAGATCATATAAAAACAAAAGAGAGATATGAAATTTTAAAGAAATTTTTTGAAGAAAATGGAATTGAATATAAAGAAATTTTTTCAGTAGAAGGTAATATTTTATCAAAATTAATTTCTTTGATATATTTATTGGATTATACTACAATTTACAAAGCAGTTTTAGATAACATTGATCCATCACCAGTAAGTACAATTAATTATATTAAAGAGAAATTAGAATTTTCTAAAAAATAAATTAATAGATTAAAGTAATAAAATATATTTCATAGAAATTAAATATTGATAATATTAAGATTTTTTAAGTATCTCAAAATACTTTTTTTTATTTCCATTTTTAAATAATTATCAAATTCATTTTTATCATCAATTTTTTCTAAAATAGAATTTTTTATAGATACAAATTCATCTGATGAAAAAACATAATGACCAGATATGATGGCTTTGTCGTCTTTTGTTGTTGTTGAGTTTGGAATCATCCATTTTTCCCATTTTTTTGAATTATATGAGAGTTCTAAAAAATTTTCTTTTAATGTAACTAAATTATTTTTTTCTAGCCATGACAAAATAGCTTTTGTTTCAATTACACCGAATTCTGGAGCAACATTAATTGCATGAATACCCAATTTTGGGTGTTGTTTTAAGGAATTATCAGTCAAATAATCACCATTATGTTCCTTAATCATTATTTTTTTGGCATTACAAAAATCAACCATTTTTTTAATTTCAACTTTTTCTTTAACCCCCTTGCCTTCAATTATTTCATCTAAAATTCCAATATTTTTTGTTTCTAAAACATGATTTCCAGTTTTGATTACAATAAACAACGGTAAAGGTAGTTGTTTTGTTTTGCAAAAATCTTCAATTTTTTTTATTGCATATTCAATTTCAGATAGATGACTAATTCCACCATCTTCTTTTCCTAAACTAATTTCAATAGAAATTTGTTTATTGTATTCAAATGCAATGGAATAACAAAAATCATAAAGATCAAAAATTCTAATTAACATTTCATCCAATGTAAGATCTAAAATCAGATTTTCACTAGGATCTATATGTATAATTTTGAAATTAGATATTATATCAGTACGAAATGATTCTTTTGCTTTATTCATGATGTCATCATATGAGAGATTTTGTTTATTTTCATTTTCATTTTGATATGGGCCTCCATGATCCCTACAAAGTATAATATTTTCATTTTTATCATTTTGGCAAACATATTTTGAAAATTCTTCAGTAGACCAGTTATTTACATAGCCTCCACCTAATTGTTCAGATTCTATTTGTCTACGACTAGCAATCAACATAATTGGAACATTGAAATCATTTGCTAAATCAATTACAACATCAACACAATTTTTACTCATTGGACCAATGCCTAAAAGGGTACACTGATTTTTATCAATATAGTTAGATAAAAAATCTATATTGTCCACTCTCCAGATAATTTAAATTTAGATTGTGGTGGTAAATCAGGATTATAAGGTTCAAAGAATTTTTCTAAAATTTTTAAACATGCTTCAGCAACAGCTCTATCACCTCCATTTCTATTAGTAATGTAATCAGCAAACTTTTTTGATAAAATATCAGAATTAGCAGTAGCTATTGCATAACCAACTTTTTTGAAGACATAATGATCAAATATTCCATCGCCCATATAGATAACTCTCTCTAAAGGATATTTTTCAGAAATCCATTCTACACGCTTAACTGTACTAACCAAATCCAATTGGAATTTCATATCATCAACAATTCTTCGTTTTGATATTTCAAAACCCGTCTTGTCACCAGTTACAAATCTAATTTCTAAAAAATTTTTTAATAATGATAAACCATCGTGATCATCAGGGCCAAAAAACTTAATTGTTTTTCCTTGTTCAGTATATCCAAGTTGTCCTGTTGTCATTACACCATCTACATCTATAACAAAAACTAAAGGTGGATTATTTTGAATTTTTTCCAATAATAAATCAATTTTATATCTTATTTATATAATAAATGAAAAGAACAAATCAGATTAACTTAATTGAAGTGATTTTAGATATAAAATATGAAAATCTGTATTTTAACAGCTGGTAAAGGCACCAGAATGGGAATAGTAGATAATAACATCAACAAGGCATTATTGCCTATAAAAGATAAAGCCATAATTAGTAACATAATAGAATATTTTTCCCCAGATGATGAATTTGTGATTGGTTTAGGATATTGCGGTCAACAAGTTAGAGATTATTTGACAGTAGCATATCCAGATAGGCTATTTCATTTTATAAATATTAAAAATTATGAAGGACCAGGAAGTGGACCTGGATTTTCATTATTATCGTGTAAAAAACATCTAATGGAACCTTTCTATTTTATTCCCTGTGATTGTTTGTTTGATGCTGATTTACAAAGTGTTCCAGCTGGAAATTGGGTAGGCACTAAAAAAGTTGATGCATCCTTGTCTGAAAACTATTGTAATTTTTTAGTAAAAGATAGTATTGTAGTAAATATCAAAGATAAAGAAAAATGTGATGAAAATTACTTAGCATTTACAGGATTTCTTCATGTTCGAGATTATGAAATTTTTTGGAAAAGTTTAGAAAATACATTAACAGTAAAAGGAGAACATCAAATATCTAATGGGTTATCAGGGTTAATTGAAGGCCCTGGACTTTTTGCAATAGAAATGAATTGGACTGATTTAGGAGATTTAGAAAAATATGAAAATGCAAAAAAAAATGAAGCAGCTTACAATTTTGAAAAAACTGATGAATTTATTTATTTTGTAAATGAAAAAGTGATTAAATTTTTTTCAGATAGAAAAATGGTTGCAGATAGAGTAAAAAAATCTAGAATGAAACCAGAAATATTTCCCAAAGTAACAGGTAGAGGAGAGCAATTTTATTCTTATCCATATTTCAATGGAAATACATTTTACTCATCAGGTAATCCTCAACTTTTTGAAAAATTATTATCTTGGTTAAACAAATCAGTATGGATTTCACAAAAAATTGATGATAAAAAAATGGAATCATTATGTCAAAAATTTTATTTTGAAAAAACTATGTCTAGATTAAAATTATTTAAAGAAAAAAATCCAGATTATATTTATCCAACAATGATAAATAATGAAAATATTCCTTCAATTGAAAAATTACTTGAAAATATTCCATGGGATTCACTTTATTCAGGAATTCCATCATTTATTCACGGGGACTTACAATTTGATAATATTTTATATGATAAAAAAACGGATAAATTTTTGCTAATTGATTGGAGACAAGATTTTGCTGGAGAAACAGAATTTGGGGATTTGAATTATGATCTTGCAAAACTTTTAGGAGGCATTATACTCAATTATGATTATATTAAAAAAGGATTATTCAATTACTCTGAAAAAAATGAAGAAAAACAATTTGATTTTGCTACAAAAATTTCTACAAGTAAATTTGAAAAAATCTTTTATGATTATTTAATATCAAATGATTTGAATATTAAAAAAATTAAGATTTTAACAGGATTAATTTTTCTAAATATGGCCCCATTACACCATAAACCATTTAATTTTATTTTATTTGCATTAGGCATGCAAACTATTCATGAAAATATTAATTCGGGATAACTAATTTGAAAAAAGAATTTTGTATTTCGGTATCAAAAAATCCTGGAAAAGTTGGTGAAACAATTCATAATGCAGGATACAAACACTTAGGGCTGAATTTTCAATACAAAGCATTTTCATCAAATGATATTTCAGGAGCTATTAAAGGAGTTAGAGCTTTAGGAATTAAAGGTTGTAGTATTTCAATGCCATTTAAAGAAAAAGTTATTTCGTTAGTGGATGAATTAGATCCATTAGCAAAACAAGCTAGAGCTGTAAATACTATTGTTAACAATAACGGATATTTGATTGGTTACAATACAGATGTTTTAGGAATAAAAAATTGTTTAAAACCAATAAAAATACAAAAAAATAAAAAAATACTACTTTTAGGTGCAGGAGGTGCAGCACGTGCAATTTTAGTAGCATTAAAAAATTTAAAATATAAAAACATACTATTATCCAATCGTACGTCAAAAAAAGGTAAACAAGTTGCCAAAGAATTTGATATTGAATTTATTAAATGGTCTGAAAGATCAAATGTGGATGCAGTAATTATAATAAATGCTACATCCATTGGAATGTTTCCCAATACTGAATTAATGCCAATTTCACAAAAAAGTATAATTCAAGCTAAATTGATAATCGATATAGTAGTAAAACCAGCTAATACAAAATTAATTAAAATTGCAAATAGTGAAAAAATTTCTACAATAGATGGGACACAAATGGCTTTAAATCAAGCATACGAACAATTTAATTTATACACAGGAAAAAAAGCACCAAAAGGTATCATGCAAAAAGCATTAAAAAAAATTATGAATGAAAAATGACTATAAATTATAAAAAAATAGATCAAGTGAAAAAAGTGATTAAGCCATGGGGTTATGAAAAGTGGATTGCTGATGGTACTCCAAATTTTAAATATGCATTAAAAGAGATTTTTTTTAAAAAAAAATATAAAACTAGTATTCAATTTCATGAATTTAAAGAAGAAACAAATTATATTCAAAGTGGAGAAGGGATTTTTTATTATTCTGTTGATCACATAGATGTTAAAAAATTTCAAGACGGAAATTATACTAAAGAAGAAATTGATGAAATAGTTACTAATCTAGAGAAAATAAAATTATTACCAGGTGTTGTTATTCATGTAAAACCTAGTACAGTTCATAGAGTTGAAGCAATAACAGATTTAACTGTAATAGAGTCGTCTACAGTAGAATTAGATGATGTTTATAGATTAAATGATGAATGGAATAGAAGTAATGGAAGAATAGAAGAGGAACATCACTAATTAACATGTATGATATTATTCCATTGAAATAATAATGAAAATTCTTGTAACAGGAGGAGCTGGTTTTATTGGAAAATATTTAGTTAATTCCTTAATAAAAAATGGAAATGATGTTACAATATACGATAATTTTTCAAATTCAGAAAAAAAGCAAACAAAATTGATTGTAGATAAAAGAGTTAAAATTATTGAAGGGGATATTTGTGAATTAACAAATCTTGTATCTGCAATTGAGAATCATGAAATAGTAATTCACTTAGCAGCTAAAATTTCAGTCAATGAATCAATTAAAAACCCATCTGAAACATTTCAAATTAATACTATAGGAACAAAAAATGTAATTCTTGCATGTGAAATAAGTAAAATAGAAAAATTAATTGTTGCCTCATCAGCAGCAGTATATGGGGAAGGAATTAAAAGAGAAAAATTAAGCGAAGAATCAGAAAAATACCCAATTTCACCTTATGGTGAAAGTAAATTGAAAATGGAAGAAGAATTAAAGAATAATACAGTAAAAAATAATATCAAAATTATTGTTTTAAGATTTTTTAACATTTATGGAATTGGTCAATCTTCTGAATATGCAGGAGTAATAACAAAATTTTTGACAAAAATAAAAAATGATGAAACATTAAAGATATTTGGAGATGGAATGCAAACTAGAGATTTTGTATCTATACATGATGTAGTAAATTCAATTAATAATGCAATTGAATACAATCAAAGTGGGATATTTAATATTGGATCAGGTAATAAAATCACAATAAAAAAATTAGCACAATTAATGATTTCACTATCAGGGAAAAAATTAGATATACAATATTTGTCTCCAAAAGAAGGAGACATAAATTTTAGTGAAGCAGATATATCATTAGCAAAAAACAAATTAAAATATATTTGTAAAACAGAAATGAAAGACGGGATTAAAGAATTAATGGAATAAATTTATTGTTTAAATTGAGATATTATTGAACTTAATAATTTTCTAGTATTATTATCAATAGCATAAGTAATTCCAACATAAGTAATAACTCCTAAAATTAAAATTAAAAATAAAGTAAAAGTAAATTCAAATAAATTATCATTATAATTAAGAAAGTTGTTATTAAAAAAATCAACTATGAAATAAGTAGGAATTAAAGCAAGAAAATATTTAGAAATTGTAAAAATTTTTACTTGTAATAATTTTTCTTTTTTAATCCAAATACTAATTACTAAAGTTGAAGGTATCTGAATCAAAAGAGCAAGTATAGACCAAAACAATAACAAATCAAAAGTACTAGAAAATTCGATGAAAATTAATGAAATAGTAAGAGCCAAAATATATCCAACATATTGGAATAATTGTATAGTAGGAATTTTGAATAATTTACTTTTTAGGAAATCATGGATAGTAGGATTTGGTTGTTCATCAATGGTTTCAATTGCTCTAAGCATATGATTAAAAATATCATATACAGCAAATAAGAAATAACGAAGTGTGATAAACACTACAATTACACTAATTGTTTCGTATATGGGATTTAAAACAAATAATCCTGCTTTTGCAAAAACTATTGAAAAAGTAGCAAAAAGAAATGAAAAATAAATGAATAGTCTAAAATTTTCGTTTAAGTATTTTCCACGATCATTTCCTAAAAGCTTTGGATAAACTCCAACAGAAATAAGTTTAGAAAAAGAAACAAATGTTCCGATAGCAAGAGCAGCTGCATAGTATCCTACTACTTCAGTAGAAGCTAATAGTACTACAATTAAAAAATCAAATGAATGAACAATACTAATAGATGTAGGATATCCAGGAATCCAAAAACGGGAAAGCCAATTTCTAAGATGATTAAATGAAAAACTAGAATGTAATTGACTTCGATTTAAATAAATCATTACAATATTACTGATTCCAAAACTAATGATGAGTGCTAAAAAAATTCCATCTATACTCCATTTAAATCCAAATACAAAAATTAAAGCTAGAGGTATTTTAATTGATTCAAGAATTAAATTTGAAAAACTAGAAATTTCAGGTTTCCAACCAATAGCAATATGAGACAATATATTATGTAAAAATTGGAAAGGAACAATTAGTGATGCTAGAAGAATTACATTCAAAGTTAGATTTGATGTTTCAATAACAGATGTTCCAACAATTATAAAAATTACTAATCCAATAGTAGAAAATAATCCAGATGAAATAATTGCAGATTTAGCAGATTCTTTTCCACGTGCAATTTCTCGTGTAACCCAGTAAGAAATTAACCAATGGGAAAGTACAACATATGTGATAATACTCAAAACTAAATTATATTGACCAAATTCATCTGCAGATAAACTACGAGCAATAAGTGTAATAAATACAAATGCAGAAATTACTTTTAGCAAGCCAATAAATAAATTGATAAAACCAGAGTAAGTTACACGTATGCTAGACATAAAATCAAATTATTTGAGTATAATTTATCTTTGATTACTATTTTATATCATAGGCTTGAAAATTTAATCTAAATTTGATCGATTTTTAAAAGCTTTATCAAATACAATTTTATAATTATCAAATTTATTTAATTTTTCAAATTCAATTTGAAAATCATCATGATAACTTTTAATGTAAAAATATTTTTTTAATATTAAGTTCCAAGGATCATGATCATTTTTAAATTTTAATATATAATTTTTAGTTAAATATAATCCTGGTTCCTCATGTGAAGAACCATCATAAAGTGGGATATTGTTCCAATAATCTAATAAAATATTTCTATAAGCAATTTGACATAAATCAGATGCACGAAAAACATTATCATATGTTCCAAGATCAGGAACCATTATTTTTTTAGGATCACAGAAATTCAGAAAAATATTAAAAATATTTCTATTATGAATAAATTGATCAGTTCTGGTTTTTAAAATGATATCAGATGTCATATTTTTCAAACCTTCCTGACATCCTATAATTTGAAAATTAGCTGTAGATGCATCATTTTTAATCATTGAAGGAGCTTTACTCTTAACTACAGTACAATTTAGATTATCAGTATTTTCATCATCCCAAGTGGAAACAAAAATTTCTGAATTTGGAAAATTTTCATTAAACTCAAGAATAATGTCTTTTGTCCAATCAGTGATCCTGCCTTGAAGTAGAATTCCAATTTTTTTATCAGACAATCATTTTTATAATAAGAAATTAAATATAGACTTTTTTAATTGATAAAACTATCATGGAAAATTTTGAATATATTAAAAATAATTTATTTAGATACAAATTTATTTCTAATTTAGTAAATGGTAAAATTTTTGATCATCAAAAAAATATGTCAACTACATATCACAGTGCAAAAATCCTTTTAGAAAATAATAGTCAAGAAATATTCTCATCCAGTGATATAAAATCTAATAAAATAATGTCAAGAAAGATTAACAGTGAAGGAAATATAATTTCAGAAATAAAAGAAATTGATTTTTTGCAATCACACTTTGATAATATAATTTCATTTGAAATAATTAATAAAAATAACATCAAGAATTGTTTTGAATTATATTTTAGTTTATTAAAAAAAAATGGAACCTTAATTTTATTAATACCTAATAAAGAAAAAATGATTTTAAAAAATAAAAATAATTTTGATAAAGATGAATTCATTAATAAAATATCATCAAAATTTACAATTAGTGAGATTTATTCTCAAAGATTTTTAGAAAAAGAAAATAGAAAAATAGAAAATAAATTAGGAATGATTAGAGAAAAAGGTGCAAAAATAATTAAAAAAATGGATAAAAATGAAAAACTTTATAGAAGAATTTTTCAAACAAATATGAAAAAAATAAATTCATTAAAGCAAAATATAGAAAAAATTCCAGATGATGATTTTATTCCAAAAAAATTTAATAAAAATAAACAACCATTATTTCTTTTATTCATATGTAAAAAAAATTAGAAGTAATCAAAATCATAGTAATTTTTAAATCATTAAAATATAGATTATATTTATACGGTAATTAGTAAAATGATTGGTTGTATAATTCAAGCTAGAATGGGATCTAATAGATTACCAGGAAAAACCTTGATGAAAATTGATGAAAAAAATACTATTTTAGATTATGTCATTAATCAACTTTCATACAGTGAATTAATCGATAAAATTATAATTGCTACTACAGATTTGCCTGAAGACGATATTATTTGTAAATCATTAATTTCTCAAAAAATTAATTTTTTTAGAGGATCTCCAAATAATGTACTAGATAGATTTTTTCAATGTGCTAAAAAATATTCCATTGATACAATTATAAGAATTACAGCAGATAATCCTCTAATTGATCCATATATTGTAGATTCAATTGTAAATGAATATAATAATACAAAATGTGATTATATGACAAATATTATTGATAGGACATTTCCATATGGTAGCGAAGTTGAAGTTTTTTCAACAACAACACTTGAAAAAGCATGGAAAAATGCAAAAAAACCTTCTGAATTAGAACATGTAACTCCATTTATTCGTGAACCAAATAATAAATTTATAATAAAAAATGTTGAAAATAAAAAAAATCTATCACATCTTAGATATACTGTAGATAGAATTGAAGATTTCAAACTAGTTAAAGAAATAATACATGAGATTACTTCAAGACCAATTTTAATGAATGATATAGTTAACCTACACCAAAAAATTCCTCAAATTTTTGAAATTAATAAAAATGTAAAACATGATGGATATCTCTTATCTTTAGAAAAAGATAAAACACATTTTAGTTTTCAAGAAAATAAGGAAAAATGAATGTCGAAGATTAAATTATTTGATCCATCTATTAACAAATCAGAATATATTGCTCTTAAAAAAGTATTACAAAGTCATTTTTGGGCATCGGGAATAGGTAATGGAGAAGTAGAAAAATTTGAAAATAAATTTTTGAAATATATTAATTCTAAAAGCTGTGTTGCAGTAAATAGTGGAACAGCTGCTCTTAATCTTGCATTGTCAATGTATGATATAAGAAATAAAGAAGTAATTTTACCATCATTATCTTTTGTTGCAACCGCAAATGCAATTTTAGAAAATGGTGGCATCCCAAAATTTGCAGATATTGATGAAAATACATTATGTGTAGATCCAAAAAAAATATCCAAATTAATATCAAAAAAGACTAAAGTAATTTTACCTGTTCATTTTGGTGGTATTTCTTCAGACCTAACTGAAATTTCAAAATTATGTAAAAATAATAAAATGAAATTAATTGAAGATGCAGCACATGCCGCAGGTACGTCATACAAGAATAATAAGATCGGTAGTCACGGAGATTTAGTTTGTTTTAGCTTTCATCCTGTCAAAAATTTAGCAATGCCAACTGGTGGATTAATTTCAATTAATTCTAAAGATTATAAGAAAATTTCAAAAATCCTTAAAGAGAAACGGTGGTGTGGCATAACTAATAGAAAAGGTGTTAATTATGATGTGAAAACAATTGGTTGGAATTATTATATGAATGAATTTTCTGCAGCAATTGGATTAGTACAATTAAAAAAGTTAACAGAATTGAATAATAAAAGGAAAAAAATAGCTAAAAAATATTCAAATGAAATTTTATTAGAAAATAAAATGCCTTTTGATAATTCTTGTTCATATCATTTTTATTGGATTAGGGTAAAAAATAGAGAAAAATTTAGAGAAGAATTATCTAAAAGAGGAATTGAAACAGGCATACATTACAAACCCATTCATACTTTTACATTATACAAATCTAAAATTAAATTACCAATTACTGAAAGAGTTGCTAAAGAAATAGTTACATTACCTACTCATCCTAATATAACAAAGAGAGATTTAGATAAAATCATTAAAACTGTAAATAAGTTTTCTTAGTTTTTGAAATCATTCAGAAATTTGTTTTTTCCAATATTTTAACATAATTAACTAAATCAGTAAGCTGCGTAGTATCTATTGATGTTGAAGCATCTGGACCTTTAGAATTTTTAAGTTTTACATGTTTTTCAATAATTATTTCTTTAGTTCCATTTTGTTTTTTTAATATTGTAAATAAAATGGGTGCAGTAATTCCCATTGTATGATCAGAAAAACCATCATAAGTAATAGCTTTTTTCCAATCAATTTTATTAAATTTTAATGGATAATCTGATATACAGTAACAAAAAATTACTTTATTTTTTGAAAATAATTTTTCAATTTTTTTCTTATCTCCTCCCATTCCCATACTTATTATGATTGGTTTGTTTGTTGATGCCTTAGTTTGTAATGTTTCTAATGAAAAAGGATCTTTTAACAAACATGTTCTTGATGCAACTTTATACCTTTTAGTTTTTAGTGATTTTAAGAATTCAACGGCCTCGGGATAAAAAGCACTACACATGAATTCTATTTCTAGATTGTCACAAATTTTTTTAATTTTTTCAGCTTTCTTGAAAGTTAATTCAGATTTTTTTATTGTATTCCATTCTGGATGGATTTCTGAATAAAGATCTTTGGCACGCCACATTTGAAATTTAACGATATCAGCTCCTGCTTTTTTACATTCTTTAATAATTTTTGCTGCAGTATTCATATTTCCTTCCCAATTAGAACCAATCTCTGCAATTATTGTAGATTTCATTATGATACATCTCATTAAAAATTTCTATTTATTTATTGTTCAAAATTTTAATGGCATTCAAAGCTGTTGTAAAAAATAAGGGAGTAATGGCATCTCTAATTTCTTGAATTTGGTTTTCAATATTTTTTTTACTTGTATCTTCAGTTATATGATATGTAGAGGTTGTAATCACATCTCCAGAATCAATTTTTGGTTCTAATTTATGAGCAGATAGAATGATATTTTTTTCATTATTTTTTAATGCTTGTTTTATTGGTTCAGCTCCTGCGTAATTTGGTAATTTCCCTCTATGAATTCCAAATGTACCAATTTTTGATTTTTTTACAATTTTTGAAGGAATGATGTATCTCCAAGATACTTCAACTATATAGTCACATTCAGGAAAATCTGTAATTTCTGTAAATTTTGAATCAATGGGTATTAATGGAATTGATAATTTTTCACATTCATTAACAAATAATTGATAATCATCTCTAACTCCTTTCGTTAAATCTTGGGATTTTGGATTGTATTTGTGTGTGTAAATCTTTAAAAATTTAAATTCATTCATTTTACCTAAATTTGTTAAAACATTGAAACCATGTGCTCTTGAGAGAAATCCAACAATTGTTTGCATATTACAATTATGACTTGTAGAATAAAGGTTTACTAATGTTTTGATGTTAACTTTTAATCTAAGTTAGTTAAAAAATATTTAATGATTAAATTAAAAACTATTACCAAATCAGACATCAGTTTTTTATTTGAATTGTTAAAAAATAGAACACAGTTTGAGAATATTTCTCACAAGAATATTCCTACATTTAAAAATCATGAAAAATTTGTTAATTCTAAACCTTATTTTAAATGGTATATAATATACGAAGATCTTACAAAAATTGGTTCAGCATATATTACAAATCAAAATGAAATTGGTATTCATTTTATTTCTATTAGAGAACAAGAAAACTTTTTTCTAGAATCTTTGAAAAATATTATGACAAAACATCCTAGAAAAAGATTTTTAATAAATATTAATCCAAAAAATAAAAAATTAAAAAAAATAATTGAAAAAAATCATTTCAAATTAATTCAACATACTTATGAATTAGAAAAATAATTAAAAGAATTTTAATAAGGATTTTTCACTTATTTTATTAATTCTATAAAATATAATTTCTAAATTTATCATTATATTTAATTAAGTTCTATTCTATAACTGCATAATGAACATAAGGATCAAATGAAAATTTTTTAAATTTTAAATTTTTAATATTTAGATTATCCAATAATGCTTTTGTAGGACCTGGCCAATTTTTTTCACCAATTAAATTAAAAACTAATAATGAACCTTTAGGCATTTTAGGTAGAAAATTTATAATTGCAATTTTTGTGGGTTCATATAATAGGAAATCAAGATACAATAAACTTACAACTAATGATGGATTATTTTTAATGTATTTTGGGATTGTCTTTACTGCATCACCTTTAACAATTTCAACTTTAGGAAAATGATTAAGAAAACGATTTGAATCATAAAGTTCTATACATTTTTGAATATCTTCAAAAGACTTTATTGAATATCCACCCTTCTTTGCTTGGCTAGAAGTTGACTTTTTATCAATGGGTGATAAAGATGGAAATCCTGAAAAAGTATCAAATCCTATTATTCTTCTTTCATAATTAACATGTTCAAAAATTGCACTTAATTGAGCAAATGTCATTAAACCTCCTCCAAATGAAACACCACATTCAATTATTGAACCTGGAATATCCAAGATTTTTTTAAAAATTTCATATTTAGAAATGAATGTAGTCAAACTCTGCCTAGGAACATATTTTGAAAAATTTTGTAATTTTTCTACATTACTTCCTAATCCATCATTAAAATAATCATTTAATTGTTCCAAATAATTAATATCATTTTTTGTGTTATTGTTAATTTCTTTAAATCTAGAAATCTTCTTCATTCTTTAATTTTAATTAATTAATTTATAAAAGATTTGATTTTGTAATAATTTCTTTTAGTTCATTAATTGGTATTTTTTCAACTGATTCAGATGAATAATTTTCAAATGTATTAATTTTTTTAGAGTTTGGATATATGTTTGAAATATTATTTTCAGATAAGTTTTCGAATGCAGGATTTAAAATCATATACATGTTTTCAATGTCCCATGCATATCTCATTTCATCAGCATTAATCAATATTTCATGTAGTTTTTCACCAGGTCTAATTCCAATTTCATTATAACCTGTATCACCTAAAATTTCTGTTAATGCATTTTTAACATCAAGAATTGAATATGAACGCAATTTTGGTACAAAAATTTCAGAACCATTTCCTACCTCAGTAGATTTTAGAATAAAATCTAAAGCTTCATCCATCATTATACTAAATCTAGTCATATTAACATCAGTAAGAGATAATTTATTTTTTTTATTAATTTGTTCAATAAACTTTGGAATAACAGAACCACTACTTCCCAATACATTTCCATAACGTAAGGCAATAAATTTTGTTTTGTGCTTATCTGGATTAAGATAATTATTTGCAGTGATAAATAATTTTTCCATCAAAAGTTTTGTGGCTCCATATGTATTCAAAGGTGAAACAGCTTTATCAGTACCAACGCAAATTGCTTTTTCCACATTGGCTTTAATAGATGCGTCAATTACATTTTGTGATCCTATCACATTAGTTTTAATAGCTTCAAATGGATTATACTCTATTTTTGGTACATGTTTAAGTGCAGCTGCATGAAAAACATAATCTACATCCTCAGTTGCTCTAGATAATCTATCTAAATCTCTTATGTCACCTAAAAAAAATCTAATTCTTTTATCTTCAAATTTGCTTTCCATTTCAATTTGTTTACTTTCATTTCTACTAAAAATCCTAATTGCCTTTACGTCTAAAGTAAGTAATCTTTTTGTTAATGCTTGCCCTAAAGAACCAGTTCCACCGGTAATTAAAACAGTTTTATTTTCAAACAACATAAAAATTTAAAAAATGATTGTAAAAAACCTTACTTTGTTTTGATGTGAATCTAGCATGGTGGTTCCAATAATTGCAAATTACCATCATCATCTCTCCATAATTTTCCTGATGAATTTTTTTTAAATAGAGATTGATCAGCAAATTTATCAACTATTTTAAAGAATTCTTCTTTAGTAAATTCAAAATCATTTAAAAATTCATCAAAATACCAAGTTGGGATTTTACCCTCATAATTCTTCACTAATTCTATGGCTTGTTCTCTATTAATTTTTTTATGAGAAATATCTATACAAGCATGATCAGTTGCTCTACCAAAACCATATTTTATCCATTTAAAATAATCATGCATCCCAGTATACTTCTCATCTAAATTTTCCCAATTTTGGTAAGTTCCTTCTTTAGGTTTATCACTAACAGAAAATCCTAATTTTTTAACAATTTCTAATTGTTTAAAAATATCCCATTTGATATAACTTCCTAAAAATACCCCAGTAATTCCAATTTGATTTATTTGTTCATCTTTAGGATACAAATATGGTTTCAAATCACTCATATTAATTCCAAAACTTGTAACTTTTTCAATAGGCATTTTATCCAAAAAATATCCACCATGATTAACTAACCACTCTCTATTCAAATTAAACCCTAGTCCTAATCCACCATATTCAAATTGTGGATTTTCACCCCAAACAATTAGTGGTATCTTATATGCTACAGCAATTTGTGCAGGTACTGTAAAAAGACCGTGATGTTCAGGCCATGTTACATCACCTAATTCGGTCAAACCAATTTTAGCTAATTTTTTATAAACAATTGGATTTGCTGTAAATTCAATATAATCAAATCCTAAATTTTTTAAATTCTCAATATTTTTTCTTCCTAATGGAACAAGATCTCTAGGTAAAAAATTTACTAGTAATGGATTCATTCCAAATTCTTCTTTCATTACATATGCTTGGTATGTAGAATCCTTACCACCACTAACAGGAATTATACAATCATAAGTTGAATCATTATTACTTCTATATTTTTCAAGTAATTTAAGAAATTGAGACTTTCGTTCTTCCCAATTAATAGAAGATTTTAATTTGTTATTATTACATGCATTACATATTCCATTTTCATCAAAATATAACCCAGGTTTAGTGTCTGGATATACACATATTTTACAATATTTCATGATTTTAATTTTTTTCTTTATTATTATTAGTTTCCTCAATTGAGTTAATTTTTCTAACTAAGTTGACAGAAGATGAACCAGGTTTATGCAAAAAAGTTTTAATAAATTTTTGTCCATTTTTAATTAGTTTATTTTGCAATTCTTGATCTGAAATTAAATTACATATTACTTTTTCAATATCAGAATAATTTGAAATAGACAGTATAGATTCTGATTTTGTAAAATCAAATTCTTGTGAATGTTTATCTAAAGTAATATTGATTATTGGTCTATTTTGTATTAATGATTCCAAAATTACTGTAGATGGTGCCCAACTTTCAGGAGTAATAGTAATTACTATATCACTCATTTCAATTAATTCGTTAATTGGAGAAAGTAAATGAATTGGTATTTTTTTATCTATTTGTAATACTAAATTTTTAATCATTTCGTTATGAATATTTTGACTAGGATGTAATTTGATAATGGTATGGCAATTTAATTTTTTTAAAGTTGTTAAAATTTGCTTTAATGTTAATTCATATTTTAAATGAATATCAGTTGTATCAAATCCTTGAATTTGAGTAATAGGTGTAGGAGCAATTAATACAGTTTTATTTTTAACATTATTTTTAATGGAATTATTTTCAAATAAAATATCATGTCTCGGACTACCAGAAACAATAATTCTAGAAGAATCTATTTTAAAAAAATCGATTAGAAAGTTTTTTTGTTTATGACTCCAAACTGCAATTTGATCATTAAAATTTGAATAATTTGCTAAAATTCCAAATCTTGCAGATTCAGATGAAAAGTTTGAAAAACCGTGTTCTAAAAGAATTGTTGGAATTTTTTTATTATTATAAGCAATAATTGATTTTTCAGTTTCTCCAACTTCATTTAATGTAAGAATACATGAAATATTGATTTTTTGAAATAAATTTTTAGAATAAAATACTAAGAATACATAATCATATAATCTATTTTTATAAGTTTCAAGGAGTTTATTTTTAATTAATTTCCAAAGATCATAATTATCAAATGTGAAAATATTATCAAAAATATGTTCCTTAGAAAAAAGTGATTGAATTTTTTCTAAAAAATTATTAGTAATTAATTGAATTTGATTTTTTTCATTAGAATCAATCAATGTATTAGAATTAACTATTTTTCCATTTATTTTTTTTAATAACTTAATTGATTTATAATCAAAAACAGCAGGTTTTCGTTGATTTAAAAATATAATATTATATCCATTGTTTTGTAAATTATATAATAATTTTTCATATAATGGTGGATAAAATTCTAAAAATAAAATAGTTTTTTGATCAGAATTTTTAAAATTAAACCATAAATTAAAAAATGAACATGTTATTTTTTCCCAAATAGATTTAATTTTTACAAATGTTTTTCGAGAAATATTAAAAGAAATAGGTAATCTACCAATATTTTGTTTAATAGTTATTTCATCCCAATGTAATTTTTGAGAAGATGAAGTTGGGAAAAAATTGCATTCTATATTATTTATAAGAAGTAATTTCATTATTTCAGATAAATTTTCTGAAGCAAAAATTATAGTAGGTTTTTCATTTTCAATTATATTTTTAATTGTAAAAAAAGTAATTAATTCATTAATTAAAAAAGTATGAAATTCTACAGTATCCATTAATCCTAATAGATTAATATTTTCAAATTCAAAAAAATTTAATTCTTTATTTTTTTCGTACCAATTATGCAAATCTACACTTCTATCAAAAAGTTTTATCCTTTCGTTTTCAGACAGATATGTTTCTCCAATTTCATGAGAAAATTTTCTTTTTTCTAAATATTTATGAGCTTCAATGTTTAGTGAGAAAATTTTAGATTCTGTCAAATTATTTGTAACTATTGAATCAACATCTTTGTAATTATTTATGAAAATTATTGTTTTAGTCATATCCATATTTGATTAATTTTAATAACTTATTAATTGAAATTACTTAAAATGGGATTCAGGGACAGGAATTAGAAATTTACCTCCTTTTTTTCTAAATAGTTCTTCCTTTTTCAAAACGGAATCAGCATAATTCCATGCTAGTAATAGTGCAACGTCATTTTTTCCTTTCTCTAAAATTTTTTCTGGGGAAATTATTGGAATATGTGTTCCTGGAGTGTATTTTCCTTGCTTTAAAGGGGTAGTATCAATTATGAAATCTAGAAATTCATTTCCAATATTACAAAAATTCAATAAAACATTACCTTTTGCAGAAGCACCATATCCAAAAATGGATTTATTTTCATTTTTTAATCTAAGTAATAATTCTATTAGATTTTTTTTAAGTTTTGTAATATTAGTAGAAAATTTATGATAAAATTCAATTTTATCTAAACCTAAAGAATACTCATCATCGATAAAAATTTTCACAGAATCATTAATAGAATAATTATTTTTTTTAGATACAAAAATCCTTAAAGTTCCTCCATGAACAGACTGTTTTCTAATATTAAAAATTTCTAATCCAAATTGTTCAACTAATTTCAATAGGGGTAAAATAGAAAAATATGAAAGGTGTTCATGATATATGGTGTCAAATTCTAATTTTTTTATTAGATCAACTAAATATGGAACTTCAAAAATAAAAACTCCATTTTTGTCAAGTAAAATTTGAATTCCATGCATTAAATCTTGTAAATCTTCTACATGAGCAATTACATTATTTGCTACAACTACTGTTGCATTTCTAGATTTAATAATTTCTTTACAAACTTGTGATGAAAAAAAAGTATTTTTTGTAGTGATATTAGATTTATTTGCTAAATTGGATAAATTAGTTGCAGGTTCAATTCCCAAAATTTGGGTTCCTAATTTTTTAAATTCAGAAAGTAATGAGCCATCATTACTTCCTATTTCAACAACAAAAGGATTGGTTTCTTCTTTTAAAAATTCTTCATAAACATCTTGAGCATATTTTTTAAAATGATCTA
>Ga0315331_10000926_pt1 | contig 21489 bp, 18 predicted proteins | sample M160m34915metaG_FD_203456 | JGI IMG/M metagenome (GOLD analysis project Ga0315331, IMG submission 203456) | Ammonia-oxidizing marine archaeal communities from Monterey Bay, California, United States - M1 60m 34915 | ecosystem: Environmental > Aquatic > Marine > Intertidal zone | place: USA...
CATCGATGAATTCGTTGACCAGCCCACGCTATCGGATGGAGTCATCGCTCGTGCGTCAAAATCGTTAGCTGAGCGGGCGATCCAGCGCACCACTCCGCTGGTGAACGTCTGGCTCAATTCGCCCGTGAAGGTCTGTTTTCGGGGGTGTTCCCCGACTACGCGGCCAGCGGGTGATTGCGTGCTGAGCATCTGTTGGACCGTGGTTTCCGCAACTTCGCCATGCTGACGCGGTCCGATCCGTCGCACATCTTGATTCCACCGCAAGGGCTGATCGTCCGCGAGTCCACAGACTTCTATTCCGTCGAAGACAAACTGGTGGCCTCAGCACTGGCATTCATCGCCGCGAACAGTCATCGGCCAATCAGCCAGGACGAAACGAAGACGAAATACCCACCCCCCCCGGTCACGAGCCGCCAGCCACACTCAACCGGGACACCACTACCAACACCGCGCTGTGAAATCCGCCCGCCGACTGCTGAGTTATCTAACCGCCGTATGCACACCGCTCAGAATCGTTGCGGACGCAATCGGCATGGTTTCGGGGTGATGTCTCGGTGATTTAGGCTCAGACCAGTGCCGGACGACGAGAATAGCTTTTTCCAATTTTTCGGTGTATTGATCAATCACAACCTCTGGTCGCATTGCGAACATCGCCAGCCTGGACGACGCATCGCATCGACAACCCAGACAACTGACCACGCTCCCAGCGTCACAATTGTCAGTGTCAGTTGTCTCAGTCGACTTGTGCCGGGCCGCAAGGACAGAACCTGCTGATTGCAGCGGTCGCAGAATTTTGTCGTTTCCTGTTGAGACGCAATTCGCAGCAGGCGGCCCAGTACCTCGCCAACTCCCAATCGCTCTTCGCGTTGAAATCGCCCCATCATATCTCAGGTTCCCTCATAGCACTCGACGTATTTTTCATTCATCAAGAAGAACAGTGTTCACAGTCATTCTGAAAGGCGCGATCGAATTCGACAGGCCACCCCGGCCAGGTATCTAAAACAGTTGGCTTGATATCGCCCGCTTTCTGACCTCGCTCCAAGCAAACGCGTTCGTAAACTCGCCAGGCTTGTCCGCGGTCACCATCGAGCAGCCGTACTTCCAGCGGCGCCAGCTGACTAAATTCGACCGCATGCTGGTAATAGGGATTCTCACGTAATCCCGCATCAACATCGCGAGCGATTAATGAAGAAACAGCCCTCAGTTGCTCGATGTCATCTGCCTGCAGATACAGTCGATAACACGGCTGAGGCCCGGAGGTGGGCACAACTAAAGAAAACTGCGGAACAATTCCACTCGCAACCAACACACGATGTAAGACATCCTGCAGATGTAATTCGTTTAGTTTTTCACCTACCAGATCGCTCACGCGGTCAGCACGCCCCACAAAACGCAGAAGCGGACATTGGTTTTCATAACCCACAACTTCGACGATATCATTCAATTCGACACGATACAGTCCCCCACCGGTAGTCAGCAGCACTTTGTATCTTTGCCCCATGTCCAGTTGATCAGCTAAACGAGGAGTTGCAGGGTTCGCTGAACCACCCTGCGGGTGATCGATTTTGGCGAATTCAAAAAAGTGTGAGCGGATCGCCAACACTGCTCCGTGGCGATCAACTAAAGGAAACGAAACGCATCCCTCCGTGGCAAGCAATCCTTTCGGCTGGATTGCAACATTGGGAAACAGTTCTCGGAGACCGCCAAGATACTCTCCGGCCATCGCATCTGCCCAACAACTGATCAAATCGAGTTGCGGCCACATCTGCTGCAACTTATCTGCCTTTGAAGCACTCGTCTGTAATATGGAATGCAGTTGCTCGCTGCGATGCCCGTCGCGCCGAAGACGACTGGTAAGTAGTTTCTGGATCTCACTATCGCCAGGAACGGGCAGGCTTAGACGTCCGTTGCGCAAATCGCGACAGATTCGATCTCCCCACTCGTCGAGTGAGGAGATCAGGGACGTCAAGAATGTCGGACTCCAGATGGAAATCAGGGATAAGTCGGCAGCTCCAAGCAGATACAGCAACGTGCAATAACGAAAATTATCCATCGCCTTCAGACGTGTGACACTCGGCGGAACAATCAACAGATACTTGAGAAAACAGCGTTCTAATCGGCCGAGATACGCTGCGTCATCATCGAAACCAATCGGTATTCCGCCAGGCGACACACGTCCAGATTCCATCGCTGGTGAAACTGACCAGTACGCGCGACCACGTCGCATGGCCGGGCGATGCCGCATCACATCGGCAACCCACACAGCCACTGCGCGTTGAAATTCTCGCCGCAACGACGAAGTGTACGGAATCAGCTTTTCGCCACGATTTGAAGAGCCACTCGTTGGTTCCAGCAGTTCCACCGGTTCACGAGTCAAGACATTGTCCTGCCCGGCGGCAATTCGCTGAATCGCATCCGCGTATGCCTCATAATTCGACCGGGGCACACGTTGCTGATACTCGCTCGACGAGCGAATCCTGCCGAACGCATGCCGCCGTCCGAATTCAGTTGATTGATTTGCAGCGAGGATCCGCAGCAGCAACGCCTGTTGCGTCTCGGAAACGGAATGCGTCGCGTGATGGAAGTGACGAGCTTCACGTCGGCAACTCAACATCCAACCTGTATTAAGCCAATGCGCGAGAGTCATGACAGCGCCATCTCTGTCGGCGGTTGCGGCCCCATCGCTCGATATGCAGCACGAGTGAAGTTCGTCAGCGTGAGTGGAGCAATGCAGCACAACTCATCACCGCGTGCATGCCCTGGATTACGTTTGCTGAAAAACCGAATATGCGGGTCGCGTAGACGTTCGGTGGTCATATCTGCAACGCCGGGCCGCAATCGATACCCGCTCTTTTCGTTCACCCTCACGATTCCGGTATCTCGATCATAGGTATCCGCAAATCTACTGAGGCTCAACGCATCAATTACAGCGGCGATCCGCGACGGCGTCGATTCGTCGTAACGTGGGTAATACTCATGAAAAAACAGTGGCAGAAAACGGTACGTCTTGTAGCCTTTTGAAATCAGATACCAATACAACTCATCATGGGGGTACGTGTCAATCATCCAGCGTACGAGCCACCCGGAGACCTGAAACAGATTCTGCTGCCTCCAGGCATTGCGGTCGATAATTGTGTCGCCCGAAAACAGGGCCCGAATAGGACGGCCATCGACACGCAATTGCAGGATCAATTGCGTCGAAAACCCAAGCACTCTGCCGGTTTCTTCCTCGATGAGCAGAATGACCCACTGCTTTTCGTCCAGGTCGGTCTCGAAGGCACTGCGCGTCACCTGTTCGTAGTAGCCTTCCATCAGCGCGAACATCTTATCTCGCTGACGCGAAGTGATATCGGTGACGCGGACAAGTTGACCCGTTAATTTCATGCAACACCCAGTTTCTGTGCCTGTCACAGGCATCCCAATTCCAAATACAGCGGCCGTCCATCCAACCGCCGCCATTGATCCTTGCCGTCGTCCCAGCAGACGACGAACACCTTTGTTACATACTTCTGAGATCGGTAGCGTTTGACGACTGGCATCAAGGGATCGGACTCGTGCAGTCCAAGCAATAAATAATCATGCGATCCAACTGCAGCAGCTCGCGACAACAACTCCTGCAGCAGCGTGGCAAAAACCCGTTCATCATCGTCATAGACCAGCGGTACCGCCGCTGTGAGGCAGCGAAACGACTCACCCGGTTTTGGCAATGTCGGCTGTCCACACAACTTCGCCCAAGTATTGTAAGCCGGGCGTGACCATCGCAGGTGTGAGTTGTAACATTCCACGACTGACCGTCGAAAACCGGACTGGTCCCACCCTCCCAGCGTTCCCACCAACCGCTGCCCACGAAACGCCAATAGTAAGTCCGCTGCCGCGAAATCCCTGAACGTCCCCTGCTCCGTGAAAAACTCGTCCGACTGGTAGCAAGGAAAACACTGTCGCGAAGCTCCGACCGTCCGTAGAAACTCCAATACGCACTCCAGATCAGCGCTCGTTGCGGCCCGAACCTGAATTGTAGACTCAGTAACATTTGAGGCCGGCCTGCGTCGTGCGATTGGAAGAGCAACCGTGTGATACATCCCAGCAAAGTTATAGGTCGGTAATCCGGCGCGGCCGGACGTCAATACCGACAGCGCCCGATCGTTTCTGTCGGCAATTGTTGTCAGATACACTTCCGCGCGACCATCATTGTGTAGCTCGCGAAAGTAGGCATAACCGCGGGCAATGAGGCCCAGACTGCGAAACTGCGGCAACACCCGAAGCGTGCTGAGATATCCAACCGGTGTCGGTACGCCGTTGATCGACATCTTGCGAACCGAACGGCAGCCGAAGCCGACAATTTGATTCAGCTGACTGTCCCGACATGTGACAGTCTGTCGAAAATCGCCGTCAACCACGGCAGCGTCGAAGAAACTCGGCTCGCGTCGAAAGGAAACGGAAACGCGACCGTTCATCGGCGTGGCAGCCAGAATCCTGCACAACTCGGCGTCGTCTCTCCGACTTGCCAATTCAAAATGATAGCGACTCACTCATCGACTCCCATTCATCGGCTGACGTCGCGTCCCTGGATTTGATGAGTGATCCATGCCAATTGGCGTCTCCCATTGGCAAACCGTTTCGTCCCTCAATGTCCCATTGGTGCATTGCATTAATGACCAGAAAGTTGGCCAGCATGAACGGGCTGCGGTAGTTGACGCGTTTGACGGCGCGGCGAAAAATACTCGACCACGAATAGAAACTGCGACGTGCGTCGACGCAACGGTCAGCCAATTCGTCGGGACTCATCTGCTTGGGCCGGAAGGGAATCATGTTGTAGCGGTAACGATCGTCCAGCCACCACGCATCGAACAGCAGCTGTCCCTCTGATTTCATCCGCTGATACAACGGAGTGCCCGGAAACGGTGTGATGTGGTTGAACGCGCCAATGAATAATCCCTGCTGTTTGGCAAACTCAACGGTGGTGTCGAATGTATCCACAGTGTCATGGTCATAGCCGAAGATGAACGTTCCATACACGCGTAATCCGTGACGGCGGAAATTTGCCAGCGCCTGCTTCGCACCGCCCTTCATCGTGTTGAAACCTTTGTTCATTTGCTGAAGCGTGTTCGCATCGAGCGACTCAAAACCGACCAGTATTCCCTGGCAGCCGCTGCGCTTCATCAAATCCAGCGCTTCTTCGTCAAAGGCCACGTTGATCGCCGACTGGCTGACCCAACGAATCTTCAGCGGAATCAGCGCACGCATCAATTCCTTCGCCTCTTCCAGGTTCGACGTAATATTGTCGTCGATGAAGAAAATGATCTGTCCCGGCCGCCGGACACGATGGATTTCTTCAATCACCCTATCAACCGAACGATGATTGTGCGTTGAATCGAAAAAGGATTGGATGGCACAGAAATCACATTTAAACCGGCAACCGCGTGCAAACTCGACAAGAGCGATTGGCAAATACCGCTTCCCGCGAAAAATCGAACGGTCAGGACTGACGGCTAACGGCGGGCGAGCGGAACTGCGGTACACCTTTTGCGGCCGACCATGACGGTAATCGTCGATAACTTGCGGAAACAGCGTCTCCGCTTCACCCACCACAATTGACTCGCAGTACTGCTGGACCTCTTCCGGGCACAACGTGGCATGAAATCCCCCCATCACCACTGGAACACCGCGCTGCCGGTATTCACTGGCAATTTGGTAGGCGCGTTTGGCGGTGTAGGTTTCGACACTGATCGCAACCAGATCGGTCGGCTCGTCATATGGAATCGGTTCAAGTCGGTCGTCGTAGAATCGCTTTTCCACATCCGGCGGTGTGAGCGCTGCAATCAGAGCGGCGGGGATCGGCTGCATCATCCATGTGCGAATATACCGCTTCATTCCAACGTGGCGCCCGACACAGGCATGTACGATGGTCAGCCGAAACAGTCTGGATTTAGCTGGTCGAGTCATGAGCTTTGTTTCGAGATAGCCGATACGGACGTTGTTTTCGTCTCCGCCCGAGAAAACGGTAGACCAAATAACTTCGGTGCTGGGTCCGGACCAAGCATCCAATCACAGTTGTAAAACTTGTGCAGCCGATGGGCGTAATAGCGATATCCGAAATTAGTCAGCAGCGCCATGGGCCACGCGGCGGGTGATTTTCGTAAGCGTCGCGCGATATTGCTCCAACGATATGCGACTTTCCAGGCAGTTTCATTCCCCCGTTGCAGTTCTTCCACCGACATTTGCGCAGGTTGAAACACGACATGTTGACCATCGTACAATTCCCACTGCCGCGTCAGAATACGCCCTTCACTTTCTAACTGCTGATAGAGTCCCGTCCCGGGAAACGGCGTCACAATGGCAAATCGAGGCAGATCGATTTTTGCATCGACCGCAAACTGCGCCGTTTTCATAAACACATCGGGGGTATCACCATCAAGCCCAAACACAAAGCAGCCTTGCAGGGAAATGTTCCGCTCATGCAACCGTTCGACAACTTGTGCGTAGGCATCAGGATTGTTGAACGCTTTTTGACTGTCGCGCAGATTTTCCGGTGACATCGACTCCAACCCCATCAATAAACCACGACATCCGCTGCGTGCCACCAGGTCCAACAACTGCAAATCGTTGCACAGCAGCGTCGTTGCCAATCCGTACCACTGAATCTTCAGTGGGATCAACGCCTCAAACAGGCGGAACGCGTATTTCCTGTCGGCGATCATATTCAGATCGACAAATATCGCCCGTCGCGCCCGTTGACGTCTTATGTCGGCGACAACTTCTTTGACTGGCTTCTGCAACGGCTTGCGGCCCCAGGCGGAAGGCACAACACAAAACGAACAATCGTGAATACAGCCGCGTGTCGCTTCAAACACGTTGGATGTAAGATACTTCGATTGTGGCAGCACGCTGCGATCCGGCAACGGGGAACCGGCAAGGTCCAGGCCGGGTGATTGCGTGTATCGCGTCTTGAGATCACCAGCAACGAAATCTCGCAGCAAACGTGGCCATTCCTGTTCCGCGTAGCCAACCACAATGCTGTCGGCATGTGATTGAGCGTCATCGGGCACCAAAGTCACGTGCGGCCCACCGAGCACAACCGGGATCGCACGTTCGCGAAACTGACCCGCGAGTTCATACGCCCGCGGTGCTGTTCCGGTGATTACCGTCATGCCAATCAAGTCGGCATCAATGTGCATATCGACGTCGCTAATACCCTCATCGATGCAGGTAACATCCGCGTCAATCTCTTCCGGAATAAGCGCTGCCAGTGTGGGAAACGTTAGCGGCATGTATCGCAGCGACTGTTTGAAGATCCCGCCGCGATGCCGATACAACGGCCCCTTGGGAGAGATCAGTACGATTTTCAATGGGCGTCTTGCCATTGTCCATTTCTCTAGTTTCGTCGCTTTTAGCTCGACTCAATCAACTGCTTCGAATCCTCTGCCAATTTCACCGACGCTGTAGCGGCGTCGACTCCATCGCCACCTCGTTTTCTGGCACGGCCGAACAGCATCCCCTGTTTCTTTAACGTCTCTTTGGCGTACAACGGGTTGTAGGCTAGATAGAGCCCCAGGCGTGTAAAGGAACTCATGTGGGTTTTGAAATCCCACATCCTCTTGAAGATTGAACTCGGCCGATTCCAGGCATCACGGCAACGCCATATCGTTTCGCTTAATTCTGCCGGCGACATATTCCTGGGAACAAAGGCCGCCTCGTTGAAACGATATTCCGGATGCAACCACCATTTGCCATCCCACAGCAGTCGGCCTTCCGCATTCAGACGGTCATACAACGGCGTACCGGGATAGGGCATCAGGATGTTGTAGGCGGCAAAACAGAAACGATTCCGCATCGCAAATTCATGCGTTTCCAGAATGGATTCCACCGTGTCATAGTCGTGCCCGAGAGTAAAGGTGGCCCAGGTCTGCAAATGGAAATCTCTCAGAATTTCCACCTGCGCCTGGTAGCGGTCCCATTCGCCATTTGCCATCAGGTTCGGAGCCTTCTTCATCGAGCGAATGGCCCGCGGGTCAATCGATTCGAAACCGACGACATTTCCGAGACAGCCACTGTCCGCGAGAAGTTCCATTAACTCAAGATCGCCGGTCATATCGAGCGACGCTTGCGACACCCAGCGGATCTTCAAGGGAATCAAAGCCCGCAAGAATTGTTTTGCCGCCTCGTGATTCGAAAGGAAGTTGTCGTCGACGAAGAAGATGTACTTGCGTTCCTGGCTTTCAATTTCCTGCAGCACTTCGTGAGTCGGCCGAATGTACTGTGTCTTGTTGAAATACGCACTAACCGCACAGAAATCACATGCGAATCGGCAACCCCGGCTGAATTGCATCAACGTCAACGGCAGGTATCCCTTGCCGGCAAAAAGATCGCGACGCGGCTGTATACCCTGCGGTTGCGCGACGCCAACCTTGGCGTGATACGTTGCCTTTAACTCTCCCCGCCGCGCATCCTCAACCGCTTCTGCCCAACGGAATTCCGCATCGCCGATGTATAGAGAATCGCAGTGAGCTTGACCTTCCTCGGGGTACAACGTCGGATGCGCCCCCCCTAGAATGACGGGAACCCCACGCGCACGATACTCGGCAGCAATTTCATAGGCTCGGCGGGCCGCGTAGATTTCGATACTGATGGCGACCAGGTCGGTCGGCTCATCGTACGGAATTTCTTCCATGCGATCATCGTAAAGAACACACTCGACGTCCGGCGGAGTCAGTCCCGCCAACACACCCAGACTTAGCGGCTCCATTCGCGCTTCGTCAACGTACAGGCTGTGCTCCTGACGCCCAATATTCGGCATAATGAACGTGATCTTCATACAAATACGCCTTCCGGTTCCAGAGGGGTAGCTGAGCCGAGTTGACGATCCTGTTTCGATAGAATCTCCCGCTTCGAGATAATGTTTGACAGCAGGTAAATACCAAACCGATATGGCGAGCGGAGATTGGTGCGAGGTGCCAAAGCCCGACGGAACAACGAGCGGTACGTATTGAATTGCATTCGCGCCCGCAAACATCCGGCCGTCAATTCAGCGGCAGTCATTCCTCGTGGATGAAACGTCGCGTGGCCATACCGAAATTTGGGGTCAGTCCACCATCGCTCGTAAATCAATCGATCTTCTCGCTGAAGCTGGTCGTACAAATCGGCACCTGGCGTGGGTGTGAGCGGATTAAAATTAGCGAGATAAAACTTGTTGCGAATCGCAAACTCGACAGCCTCGTCAAATGAATCAACCGTATCATGGTCATAGCCAAAAACAAACGTCCCATAAATCATGATGCCAGCATCCTGAAACACCTTGATCGAACTTTCGTAGTCGGCGTATTTAAGGTTCCAGTCTTTCCGCATTTGTTTCAGGTTGTCGCGATTCAATGATTCGAAACCAACCAACGCATTAACGCAACCACTCTTCTGCATTAACTCAATCAACTCGGCGTCCCGCGCAATATCAATTGACACCTGACACGACCAGCGAATCTTCAGTGGAATGAGCGCTTCAAATAACTCCTTCGCCTTGGGAATATCTACAAAAATGTTGTCATCGACGAGGAACACCAGTTTGCATCGCAGTTTCCTTATTTCATCGACGACTTCACCGACGGGTCGCTGCCGTAGATTGCTGCCGTAGAACGCGCGGATGGAGCAGAAATTGCAGTTGTGCCTGCAGCCCCGTCCGTACTGAATCAGCGTAACCGGTGCGTAGCGTTTGCCCTTGAAAACACTGCGGTCGGGAACGACTCCGCCCAATGCAGGAAACTCGTTTGATTTATACAAACGCTGCAACTGACCGTCTTTAGCATCTTCAACAACGCGCTGCCAAACCCCTTCGGCGTCGCCGGTCACCACGGCGTCGGCGTACTGCAACGCCTCGTTGGGAAGGAATGTCGGGTGATAGCCACCCATGACAACTTTGACGTTGCGGCGGCGAAACTCGGCGGCAATCTGGTACGAACGCCGTGCTGTGTATGTTTCCACCGTCATTGCCACCAAATCGGTCGGCTCATCAAATGGAATCTCTTCGACACGTTCATCGAAGAACGTAATTTCGACGTCTGGCGGCGACAATCTCTTCAAGATCGCAAAACACAGCGGATGCATCGCATCCGACGATCGCTTCTCAAACATGTTTGGGCGAATGAAGGTGATTTTCATCGTTGATTGTCATTCGGTTTCATCTGTGTGCCACATCCATCAATCCAGTTCTGATGCTGAATTGTGTATTACTGGTTTGCCTCTGTGACTCCTTCGTACGAACGAAGGCCACTTTGACCGCTCGTAGCAAACGAATACAAAATGTAGGAAATGACCGGACAGATCAACACGGCCACATTGCATGCCACAAACAGCGGCCAGTACAAATCGGCCCGGCCGAGTTCGGCCAGGTAATGTTCACAGACCCGAATCGCGACGCCGTAACAGACCCCAAACGAGCCAAAAAATACAGGGCAGTATTCGGTCGCGATCGCTTCCGGTCCCTGCTTTTCATAATACTTGCGATTGTAGACAATCAGAAATCCCACTTTGATCGCATACAAGTCGTAAAACCAATTCCAAAATGCCAGCACCGACCCCATGATGAATCCCGACCGCACCAATTCCATCGTGTCGAAACTGCCAGCGGGAAATGAAAGACATAACAAGCCAAAAAGACTGGTTGCCGTACCAAACAAGAACCCATGGTGTGGACGAAATCGTCCGATCTTCCATCGTGTATTGAATTCCCAGATTCGCAGCCAATTGGTCCCAAGCCCTGGCACGATGTAGGCGAACAGAATTGGAATAGATAACGCCAAAAGCGTCAAATAATGGTCACCATTATAACGATCCAGCCATAACCAGTATGCCAATGGGAAGAGCAGGATTGGAACAACGTATTGGTAAAGCCGATAAAACTGCATGCTCAACCTTAACCTTCTTCAATTGCTTTTGCTGTTCCGTCGGTCCGTCACGACCGGTTTGTACCATATTGACGAAGTCCTCATTCGTCGTCATCCAATACATCCGGAGACGGCTCCGTCGCTAAACGTGGCCCCAGCCATTGTCGCCAATAATGGCTCAGATAACCGGAACGATGCTCGTTCTTTGCGGACATCATCGGCAGATAATACCAGGAGATTTCCGGATGACGGTGATGAGTGAGATCCCATTCGCCGTGCAGTAGAATTTTGGAAATCAACCAGTTGTGCCGCAGATTGAAGGCACCTTCGACAATATCCCGTTTCGAAAATGCGTGTCCCACGTATTGCCGCGTCGACCAGTTGAACGAAAAGCAGGCATAGAGAATCAAACTGCTCTGCCATCGTAGTTGCAAGCTCCAGTGCAGCACTGCAAACAGTGCCACAGTGAGCAGCACCTCGAAACGAATTCTATGCAGGTCGGCGGAGGAGATGTCTTTCACATTCGCGTTGCCCAGAGGCGGTCCGGAAAAAAGCTGCAAACCGATGGTACGAGGACAGGCAGCAAACAGAACCGCGCAAAAGGGAATGAACGGCCAGAATAATCCTGACAGCGTGCCGTACCACTGGCATACCTTGAAGAAGCGACTATCCGTCTCGTAATACAAATCGAACATCTCGTCGTCAGTACGGTTGCGCAAATGATGGCCACGGTGTGTCACACGGATCATCGAAAACGGCGCCAGAAAAAAGATGCCCGTCACGACGCCCAACCAGTAATTCCACGCGGGATCATCATTCAGATTGTCGTGTGTCGCTTCGTGTAATAGTGCGTAGTCGGTAAGGAGCAAATAAGAGAACAAGATGCCGACGGCCAGTTTCGCGTACCAGGGCTGCAACCACGAGCCAAGCCACAACAGAGAAATTGCTCCAGCAGCGACTAGAACGACTAAACAGAAGTTGAGCCGATTCGGAATCGGCATATCGACTGGCCGGTCAATGCCAATGGCCTCCGCTGAAGTGGATTGCGGAGACGCGGTACCCGCGCTGGCGAGAGTGAAGCCCACGAAAATCCTCGCTTCGGTGTCAATCTGACAGACTCTGATTAGTGTTTAGGAAATCGTAACGGTGAAGGTATCCCTGAAGAATGTCAGGAACAGGATTGCATTAAACCAGAGTCATTCGGAACCACCACGGTTGACCAGGGTCTCTATCAATGCAGGGCGAAATTTCTTCTTTGGCGCAACACCACAGCATACCATTGTTATGATCGATCAGCAGAATTCAGCTATCGGCAGAGCTGCAAACCATTCTCCATTCATAGCTTACGACAATTCCCGAAAGTTCTGGAATTCTTTACGGAATTACATGCCCCTTGCTGCCAGCACTGAACGAAAGCAAAACAGGATGCCATGCGATATATTTCGACTTTTACAACGCCTGAATTGAGGTGTCGGCCGCAATCCGTGACGACTGATTCAGCTTTTGGGAATTGTTGCGACAGTAGCGAAGTTCCTGAAAGCGGCTATGACAAAAACCACAATCAGTGATGGGAACCACACGATGAACAAGTTTTTTGTTTTTTGTATCGGAGTCGTTTTGATGGGCGGCCTCTCGGAGGAAACTGTGGCCCAGTTAGAGGAGCACCCTGATCCAGAGGTGCTGCAAGCAGAATTGGACACGTTTCGGGATGGCCTGTTTCATGCATTCAATAAAGAAGAATATGATCTGATGCTCAAAGACTTCTGCCATAAAGACATCGTTACGATGTGGCAGGATGGCACCACCGCAAAAGGACACGCCGGCGTCCTCGCCGAATTCGACAAACTGTCCAAGTTCATTGACAAGATGCAAGTTGACCCGACCACTGAGAACAGACTTATTCTCAACAACGGTAACATGATCATCTCGTCCGGCAAAATGAATGACAAATACGCTTTGAGTCGTGGTGTGGACGTCGAACTTCATAGCAGTTGGACCGCGACCTTGGTGAAGGAAGGCGACAAATGGGTGTTGACCAGTTTCAGCGCTTCGACGAACGCATTCAGTAACGAAGTGATAAGCCTGTATCTCGGTCAGGCGAAGTACGTAACCGGCGGCATCGCATCGATCCTCGGTGTGATTATGGGGATCATCGCTATGATGGCCCTGTCGAAAAAAAATCGGCAACCGGCTCAGTCAAAGTAAGAAACAACCGACGCATCCCGTTTAAGTACTGTTACGTCTCCGCCGGTGCCGTAACGAATAAAAGTCGGCATGGATAAGCACATATCAACGGGTGTTCCCGCTCAGTCTGCTCGCCTGGACAGTGACTGTGCACCCCAATCGACAGACACAAACAAACGTCTCCGTCAACACGGATATGCGTGGTGGAGATTGTCCCTCTGGTCGGGTATTCATTTCGGGATGTGGTGTCGCATTCTCGCGAACAACCGGTTTCGCATTTCGTTCTGGCGTCTCCCGCAGGCACTTCTGGTCACCCTGCTGTCTTTGATGAACACAGTCCTGCGCTGCCGTCGCCGACAAGGTTCAGTTCGGTCGCACCGACGCCCCGACAGAGACCCCGTGTTGATTATTGGACATTGGCGTACGGGAACGACCCACCTGCACGACCTGTTATCCTCCGATCCGCGATTCAGTTATCCCAACCTTTCGATGGCCTTCATGCCGCATTATCCACCTTGGTTTTGCCGTCTGCTGCAACCATTGGTTCGAGTCGCGGGGCATGGTGTTCGCCCGATGGATAATATTGTCATCTCCGAACGCAGCCCTCAGGAAGATGAGTTCAGTCTGTTGATCCAGGGGAGCCCTTCACCATATGAATTTCTGATGTTTCCCCGGGAACGTCGTCATCAAACACGCTTGATTGCCGACGGATATACGGATCATGAACTTGAAGTGCGCAAGCAAGTGATTGCGGAGCATGTGGACCGAGTTTACCGCGAATCACCAGGGGATCGCGTGTTGTTGAAATCACCAGTCTACACTGGCCAGATCGATATCCTGTTGGAGTTGTTTCCGGATGCGCGTTTCGTACACCTCGTTCGCAACCCGTACCAACTCTTTCCTTCAACCGCCTGGATGATGCGGGCGTTACAGTTTACTCAGGGGTTTCAGGTTCCGAACGAAGAGGAAGTCGATCAATTCGTGATCGAGAACCTGCAGATCATGTACGAGGCATTTGATCGGTCTTCTCAGGCCATCCCCAGCAACCGGTTAATCGACGTTCATTACGAAGACCTCCTGAAAAGTCCGATCGAAACCATAGCGAAGATCTACCACCGATTGGAACTTGAACCATTCGAGAAGATGAGGTCGAACCTGGAACAACGGCTGACACAACTAAGGCACTACACCCCAAATTCTCATAACATCACAGACACACAGTGTGAACAGATCGAGAACCGCTGGATGTTCTACTTTCATCGTTACCAGTACGCCCTGGGAGCCCGGCCGAGTGACCGATACGACGCGTGATTATCATGAACACAATCGCCCGTTGACCAGACCTGCCACCGTTTCGACGTCAAGCAGGTTCGACTACATGCATAATATCACAAAACGCGAGACGTTTTTGCCAACTCTGAATGAGAGTACGCCCGCGAATCGCCTGCACGCGCTCTGACGTGTCCTCAGGCTCTCCGCAAATGCCGGATAGAACAGGATTGCTTCAGATGTCTCGCCTTCTTGCAGCGATATTTTGCTCCAGCCTTTAAGGTGTTCTTCACGCACCTGCGGTCGCGGCGCAGACGAATTACGAATATGAGTCGGACGTCCGACCGATCCTCGAAGACCGTCGTGCCGAGTGTCACAGTCTGCAGCCATCAATCGGCCATGCTGTTTTCAGCTCGCCGGATTGTTCAGCTTCAGCAATTATTTTGCCAAGACGAAAGGCCCCCTGGTGCGCCAGTGTACGACCCACGACGCTGCTCAGGCCGATGTCTCGCAGGCCGTTGGCGTAATGCTTGAGTGAGTGGCCAAAGTGGGTGCGTAGCGGGTCTAGATGGAAGCCATCTGGCGTGGGAGTCAGCGTACCGGGCGCGTCCAGAACCGCGGTCCAGTCGCTGGCCGTAGCTGAATCGGCCTGGCTGGCATCGGTAAACAGGCAGCGCCCCGTGGAGCGGGCCCGGATTTCGTGCGGCTCGGTATGGTTGCCGGCGAAAACGAACTCGTCGCGAATATTGATCACCGAAAGTAGATTTGTGTCGCCAGCCTGAATCGGCGTCGTCGGGCCAAGGTTTATGACGAGGAACGCTCGGGCCGCTTCTTCGCGAACAGCCTCTGAAACGGAAAGCTCTCTCATTAGATGATCGAGCCACCGCGCCGCCTGAATCGACACAATGCAGCCCACGCTGCCGCCAACAAGGATCAGGCCACTGAGGTTGTCAATGATCTCATCGTCAGGCAGTGGTTTGCCGACAATCCGCCCATCACGACGCACCAGGCCACCAGTCGGGTAGGCTTCAGCCTCGGCAATCATCGGCCCGAAAATTCGCTCGGCGGCGAGAATCGAAACAGGATGCCGATAAGCGGGGTTGAGCAGATTCTGAATGCGGAGTGCCGGCGTCTCTTCCTCGCTGGTCACCATGTCGTATGCGACGGCTACGACCGACACGTCGCCTTCCGCGTAACCGGGCACAAGCCGGCTTCCAACAAGGTAGACCTGAGCCGACATGATGTCCCTGGCTTTTTCGACCGCGTCCTCAGCAGAAATGTTCCCCAGCCGGGCATTCTTTTCTGCAAAAGCGCGACCGGTCGCGAAGACAATGACTCGCGGCTTGTCATTCGAGACGGTGGTCGGCACCAGCATTTTTTTTTCAAGGTCGCAGGTGTAGTAGTTGCTGCCGTATCCAACTCGCCGGTACTCCGATTCCATCCAGGGATAGTCGAGTTCACCATCGCGAGTCTCGAAGCCATAGCAGTCAGCCGCGAGCAGGCCGTACTCGTGCATCCCCCGATTCTTGATCTCGTTCGACCGGCTCCACAGCTCAAGCCGAGCCTGCTCGAGCGAGGCAATCGAATCCGCAGAGACTTCCACGCCGGCCTTCTGCTTCGTGATTGCCTGCACCAGAAGACGGCAGTACGGAGCGTCGGGGAAAACCGTGCCCAGTGGAAGATCGTGCGTTGTGAGCGTGTCAGTCATGATTCGCACCGGTCCGATGCCACGGTCGCCTGCCTGAGTTGCGTTGCCAGGAAACCGGTGAGACGATCGCAGATTGTCTCCGGAGATGGCTCCAATGCGAAGGCATGCGGAACTCCTGGAAGAATTACAAGTTCGTGCGGAATACCTCGCTCGCGCAGCGCCTCATCCAGCAGCCTGGCTTGCTCAACGGGCACGACCTGGTCGTTGTCGCCGTGAAAGGTGAGAACAGGAGGCGACACGCCCTGCCGCGATTCGAGCCAGGCCAGAGGAGAAGCCGCCCGAGCGATGTCTTCAGACGAAGGCTTCTTCTTTTCATCGGTGTGACGCGACCAGTCAACACGCCCGTAAAAGTTGACCACTGAACAGATGGAATCGGAAATGGGCTCACCAGCGAGCGTATCGGCGGCTCCGAAAGCGAGCAACATAGCCAGGGTTCCTCCGGCTGATGCTCCCACCACGGCGATGCGTGACGCGTCCAGGCTCAACTTCTGTGCATTTTGAACGACAAAACGAACTGCACTCGCCGCATCGAGCAGGTTGGTCGGCCACGCCTGCCAGCGTTTGTCACCTTCCGTTCCCGGGGACAGCAGATAATTCGCACTGAGCACCGCAACGCCAGACTCGGCGAGTAACCGACAGAGCGTCTGCGACCGCTCCGACGCCTTGTCGCCGCGATGGAATGCTCCGCCGTGAAGAAAAACTGCAATCGGGCAATGAGTCGCCGATTCGGCCGGACGGTAAAGATCGGCCCGCTCATCGCGCGACGGATCGAGGAACGTAACGTCGGTATCAGTACGGATGGATCCCATTCCGGGTGAACGCCTCTCGTGGTGCTTGTCTGTTACACGTACATCGTAAGGCCGTCGACAACACTCGGGCAACGCATGTCAACTCGCCGCACTCACAGGGCATCGCGAGGGGCTGTCTATTGCCTTCTGGCTTAATCCAGGCCAACTCATGACACAACAACACCGTAGAATCGGAAACTCTAGCGAACACAAAGTATTGTGACGAGAGTCGTTGATTGCCGAAAACGGAGAAGCTTGTTCTGTTACACTGCGGTGCAGGAATTCTGTGCAGTCATGTTTGTCGCATCCAGATGCGGGAAGTCATTCCTGTGATTGGGTTCGTGAATTCACATCTGAAGTGCAAAGCCCTGCTGTTTACCACAACATTCGGGGCTTTTACGCGCGAGTACTCGCCACTCAGTCTGTGAGGCGGCATCAATCGCATTGAGACGTCGAAAATGCGGACCGGCGCTTGTGGCCGACGTGTGAGTTCGGATTGAGACGGTTCTGGTCGATTGGTTTTGGGGCGTATCAGAACACGATTGGCCAGTTTCAATTCATTGACTGCTCAGCAACTCGCAGATGCTGATTGGAGACAGACGTGAGAATTCTGTTCGCGGTTTGTCTTCAGTCTTAGTTCCCGGGCTTGCAACTTCTCTTCTTCCAGCTTCTTCGGAATACCATCGCCCGTGCCGAAGTACATTTCGTCCGGCGTCTGCCCTTCGGACGCTGCGTGTGGCAGATGGCTGTTGTGCTGCTCGACGTAGAATGCGACCAGCTTCCTCACGCTGGCCGCTGTGTCCAACGCGTTCAGGAACAGCCATTGGTGCTTGATCACGCGCCACTATGATTCAATCAATGAATTCGAGTAGCGAATCTCTGTCTGGGCAAGAATGCGTTTCAGGAGCCCAGAGTCGACCAGTTTGTCGACCGCGTTGTTGTAATTCTCGACGCCACCGTCCTCGAGCACTTGTGGCGTGGCATCTTCGATCTCTCTGCCTGCTTCCATTAGTAACTCGGCTGTGACAGCGGGAATAAACGAGTCGTTGACTCTCCACGCCAGTACTCGACGAGAGAAGTTGTCAATGATTGCATGCAGATAGGCTTTGCTGCCGTCGGTACTCATCCGCGGTGACCATGTCTTTGATAGCCGAGTGCTCTTCATGGGTGAGCTGCTGAGGTGAGTTCTTTGGACAACATGACAGGTCGTCGAGCCCGCACTCCTGTTTCCCACGCCACGCGTGATAGCGTGTGCTCGACATCGCGATAAGATTCAGCACATCCTGAAGTGTCAGGTGCGTTCGTGTACGCTCAACGGCACTGAGCAACCTTTGCTTTCTGGTTCCATCGGGTATGCGAACTCGGTCGAAGGAGACTTCGGCCACTTTCATCGCGACGACCATGAGATTGAGCAGAGCCAGAAGTCGAGTGACGCGACGTCGCAGATAGAGAACTTCTCGCTGAAGTGCTTCGGCGTCCATATCGAGCACGTCGATGGAGACCAAGTCCGTTCTGGCTTGCTTGAGCCAGCCGCGAGCTGTCGATCGCGGGACGTCATGCCGAACAGCGAGGTCCAGATCACCGGTATTCTGAATCAGTTGGCGCAGTCGGTGATCGTAATGTTTTTGGGTTCGGCAGTTTTCTGACATGCCGAGAATGATCTCGCCCTCATCTGCTCAGGGAAAATCAAACCGACTTCTGACTAATGGCAGCGACGAGTACTCGCGCGTTAAACTCCCGAATGTTGTGGTAAATAGCAAGGCTGACCTTTCTGCCGCGTCTGCCGTCTTCCTGGGATCGCGTGTCGACATACTTCTGCAGATCAGCAAACGAAAGGGACTCTAGCGACAATTTACTGCCGACGATCCGCTCCAGGTGGTTCGCATGGATTTTGATCGTGGCCAGCGAGTTTGACTCCATCGAGTCGAGTACCGAAAACCAAGATGAAATACGTTTTTACGCTGCGTCAGCCACGCCATTGTTCGACTCCTTTGATCGCTTTAAGCGAGTCAAATTGCAGGAGTCAAAAGTAAGCATCGACCATCGATACAAACTGTGCGCAAATCCAACGGCGCTCACAATACGCTCACAGAACAACGTGCAGACGAAAAAAGGACTTACGTCTGATTCGACGTAAGTCCTTTGGTTTCAGAGTCCTGAAGAGAAGTTAATTCTCTATGGGATAGTTACCCGGCCAGGACTTGAACCTGGAATGGCAGGATCAAAACCTGCAGTGTTACCGATTACACCACCGGGCAGCGTGGAGCGGCCGAATCGTAGCGAACACCTGGCTTGTCAGTCCAGGCAACTTTGGGGGTGTTTCGCGGACATTTTTGAGACACAGGGCGTGAAGTCTGCAAACTCGGGTTTCATGCCGCGCTGGTTCGAAAAAATACTGACCGAACCGTGCCGCCGTTGACCTGCCGGGGTATGAGACGAGCCGTTTACTGAATCAGCTGGACAAGGATTTCTGCGTGCTGCAGACAGTTGGACCATTTCCTGCACCGACTTACTGGTAAAACTGTACCAGCGAATTTCACGCCGTCCGGGGCGACGTTTGACTGAATCAGCTTGATCAGACTGTCAATCGACTGTTGTTTCCTGCCTCGCAGCGAGGCTTTCCTCATTTCCGTATGTCAGTGCGATTTCCGGATCAGCTCGACAAGTCACCGAATCCGTTGAATCAATTAAGAAGCCTGTGTCGTGCGAACTGGTCGTGACTTGGTCGAAACGCCTGCGATACACTTCTGTCTACTGGCTTTGGCTGAGTTTCACGTCCGACGCCGCTCAACTTGGCGAACCAGAGCAGAGTGCCCGTGTTTCGCCATGCTGGATGCGCCGGTCAGCGACGTCCCGGTCTGCGCCTGTCACCAGCTGTTTACCTGACACCATCGATTACGAATCACCATTGCCGCCGAACGGCGTCTTTGAGTTTCGTGAATTCATTCGGAAAACGGAGTTTCCCGATGCTGACGCGTCGTTCGTTCACCATCCTGACCCTCGTTTTGTCGATCCCGTGCGGACTGCTTGTTGCACAGACGCCGACTCCCGAGTTCGCTTTACAGTACCGCCCAGCTCAAAAAGACATTGAATACGACAGTCCGACCAAAGCTGATGTCGGCAAATGCAAGGTTGAGCTGGAGCGAAACGAACTGACATCCGGCTTCGCCGTTTTTGATCCAAATGGCCTGATTCTCCGTCGCTATGTCGACACCAATAAAGATCGATACATTGACCAGTGGCGTTACTACCGCAATGGCATTGAGGTTTATCGAGATCTCGACACAGACTTCAATCACAAGGCTGATCAGTCACGCTGGTTGAACACGGACGGCTCACGCTGGGGCATCGACAAAAACGAAGACGGTCGCATTGAAAAGTGGATCGTTCTATCCGCCGAAGAGGCTTCGCGAGTGGCGATCTCTGCGATGGTTGCCAACGACGCGACACTGCTCGCGTCCGTCCTGGTGACGTCTGACGACCTGCAGAAGCTCGGATTGATCCAGGAGTTTTCAAGCCAGATCCTGCGAAAGGTCCAGGAGCCGGCCGCATCAATGCGGACAGTGCTTGCCAAATCGCGGACGCTTTCCAGTAATTCGAAATGGAATCGCTTCGACGGAGCAATGCCCGGTGTCATTCCAAAGGACGATGGTAAAGCGGCGGAAGACCTGATCGTCTACGAAGGGGCGATGGCCATTGTCGAAACGGCTGGGAAACACGGGTTTGTGCAACTCGGCGAGATGATCAGAATCGGCAATGTCTGGAAGCTGACTCAAGTTCCCCGACCGGCGGAAGGCGATTCGATTCAGGTCCAGATCGGCGGGATTCTGATGCAACCTGCGAATCCTGTTGGCATTTCCGCCGATCAGGAACTGACGCCGGAGATGCAAACTCTGATCACCCAACTTCAGACAATTGATGAGAAAGCTCCACCGCAGAACGCCAAACCGGCACAGCTGATTGATTACCTTCGCCAACGCACGGCGATTATCGAGCAGATCGTTAAGGCGTCTCGGCCGGGACAGGAAATAGAAACCTGGACGAAACAACTGATCAACAGTCTGACTTCAGCGTTGCAGGCGGGCGACAAGCCATCCGGCGTTCGTCTCAACCAATTGCTGAGTAGCCTTAAGCAGAGGACAGCTGATTCCAGCCTGGTTGCTTACGCCGAGTATCGGCAGCTCTTCGCCAGCTACAGTTCAGATATCGGAAAAGCTGCCACGACTGAACAGCAGCAGAAAATTCAAACGACGTGGCTGACCAATCTCAAAACGTTTGTGTCAAAACATCCGAAAGCTGACGATGCTCCGGACGCAATTCTTCAGCTTGCTTTGAACTCCGAGTTTGCAGCGAATGCCACCGATGCCAAACAGTGGTATACGCAACTTGTCAGCAAGCATGGTCAGTCTCCGCAGGCAGTCCGTGCCGCGGGCGCACTTAAGAGAATGGGCTTGCGTGGTGAGTCGCTGTCATTGAGTGGCCCCGATCCATCAGGGCGAACGATCGGCGTCGCGAATCTGAAGGGGCGAGTCGTTGCGGTCGTGTTCTGGGCGACGTGGTCGACTCAGTTTGTGGCGGATGTCCCGGTACTCCGCGGTTTGTACGAACAATACGGAGACCGAGGCTTCGAAATCGTCGGAGTGAACCTTGATCAGCAACCGGCGGACGT
>Ga0315331_10000927_pt1 | contig 21485 bp, 13 predicted proteins | sample M160m34915metaG_FD_203456 | JGI IMG/M metagenome (GOLD analysis project Ga0315331, IMG submission 203456) | Ammonia-oxidizing marine archaeal communities from Monterey Bay, California, United States - M1 60m 34915 | ecosystem: Environmental > Aquatic > Marine > Intertidal zone | place: USA...
TCAAGCCCGCCAACGCCATGTGGACCCGGGACAAGACGGTCAAGCTGATGGATTTCGGTCTCGCGAAGATCGTCGAGGAAGCGCGCAACAACACCACCGTCGTGGCGGGGACGCCCTATTACATGAGCCCCGAGCAGACTCTGGGCAAGAACGTCGATCACCGAACCGACATCTACTCGCTCGGGGTGACCGCCTTCGAGATGGCGACCGGGACAGTGCCCTTCAAGGATGGGAATATCCCCTATCACCACGTGCATACCCCGCCGCCTCGGATCGACGAACTTCAGCCCGACCTGCCTCCGGTCCTCTCGCAAATCGTCGCCCGGTGTCTGGAGAAGGATCCCGCCGCCCGGTACCAGTCGGCGAGGGAGATTCAGGCCGAGGTGCGCAGCTCTCTGAGCCAGGTGTCGCCCGAGCCCGAGCCCGAATAGCGACGTTCGCGCTACCCTCGCCGGGCCATTCATTCCGATGGGGGAGCGAGGGGCCGCGACCGATCCGGAGCGGCTTGCTCGTCAAAGAGGAAGTCCCGGTGCAGCAGGCGACGATCGCACGCTCCGTTGAATGTGGCGGGACCGGCCTCCATTCCGGTCAGCCCGTGCGCGTGGAACTTTCTCCGGCGGCGGCCGACGAGGGTGTGGTCTTCGTCGGTTCCGATGGCGTGCCGGTGCGCGCGACCATCGAGGCAGTCCGTTCGAGCGAACGAGCGACGGTGCTGGGTTCGTCGTGCGGCCAGGCCTCGTTCGAGACCGTGGAACATTTACTCGCGGTTTTGTCGATGCTGCGGGTCGACAACGTTCGGGTCCGAGTGGACGGGTCCGAGTTGCCGGCAAAGGATGGCAGCGCTTTGCCCTTCTTGGCATTGGTGCGGGGAGCGGGTCGAGTGGAGTTGCCGGCGCCGTGCCGGGCGATCGAGCTCGTCGCAGCAGTCGAGGTCGCGGAGGGGGATCGCTTCGTTCGCGCAGAGCCCAGTGCCGGGTTCAGACTCGAGTACGGGATCGAGTTCGCGCACGTCTCGATCGGTCGGCAAGAAGTCGCGTTCGATCGACTGGATGCGGAGGTTTTTGAACGCGAAATCGCTCCTGCACGGACCTTTGGGTTCTTCGAAGACGTCGAGTCGCTGCGGGCCGCGGGGCTCGCCCGGGGCGCGACATTGGAGAACACGGTCGTGCTCGACGATCGGGGCCTCATGAACGAGGAAGCGCTCCGCTTCTCCGACGAGTTCGTGCGCCATAAAGCGCTGGACCTCCTGGGCGATCTGGCTCTGCTGGGCGCTCCCCTGCGCGCGTCGGTTCGGGCCGAGAAGGCAGGCCACCGCCTGCATCATCAGCTCGTGCGCGCCATTCTGGACCAGGCTGGAGCGAGGCGCGCCGCCGCTGGAGCGTGAGGGAGCTCTCTCGCTATTCCACGAAGTCTTCGAGCTCGCGGGCGAGCCTGACGGTCTGCTTGGGGTCCGTGAATTGGAGGCCGACGCCGGGGATGCGCATACTGCCATCGGAGGCCCGGCGCGGTGCGTGATACCAGGTGACGCGCGCCTCGAGGTCGTGGAGTGTCTCGCTCCCAGGGAGTCGGAAGCGAACCTTGACGAGTTCGCCCCGAGCCATCATCAGCTCGGTTTGTAGGAACATGCCGCCCGCGCCGAGGGTCGTCGCGTAGTCGCAGTGGATGCCGCCTCGTGCCTGGTAGTCGACCAGCAGGCGAACGGTGACGCGACGATATTGACGGGTGTTCTTCGGCGTCTTTCGATCCATCTCGTCGGCCTCGCGCTGGGTTCTAACGGGATTTCGAGAGTCGATCACAGAGTTGGGATTGGATCTCGACTAATAGGCGCCGTGTCGATTCGCAGGAGGCCGCCGGGATGGCGATCTCCGCGTCCTCGGGGAAGAGGCCCTCGTCGACCCGGGGGTCGAGCAGCAGGAGCGCTCGGAGCACGGGGCCGAGGGGGCTGCCTCGCTCGACGGCACGGGTGGCCGCCATCACGCGGAGTTCCTCGCCCCAAGCAGACTGATCGAGTCCCTCGATTTGGGTGGAGTCGGTCTCCTCGAGCAGTCGACGTACTTTTCGTCGGTTCTTGCGCCCGAGCGCACGCTCCAGCTCTGCCGCGAAGCGGCGATTCGTCGGTGCCGATTCGGGCTTCAGGATCCGCCTGCTCAGGGAGGCGAAGAACATTGCTCGATCTTCGGGCGCGATGCGGGCCAGGCCCGGTACGGAGAGTTCATCTTCGATCTTGGCGATCTGCGCGAGGGCGGCATCGAGTTCTTCGTCCGACGAGGTTGCCCGGGCGGTGGCGGCGGAATGCACGACGCCATGGAGTTCGTCGCCGAGCTGTTGTGCGACTCGCCGTAGGCGCTCCGATCCGGGGTCGGGGAGGGCCGTCGAGGAGCGGAACTTGAAGCTCACCGCTTTCGGTGCGGAGGCTCTCTCCTGAGGCGAGGCGAGGCCCAGCGCGACCAGGACGCTCAGGGCGCTGTCGGCGAGGGTTGGGTCTCGGTGTTGCTCGCCGAGTTGGACGAGCGCGCGCAGCGAACGGACGTGCGTCGGGGCGTCCGCGAGGATGGCACGATGCATGTCGAGCGCTTCGCGGGAGCGCGCAGGGGTGTGGAGCAGGAGCCCGGCGAGCGCCATCCGGGCCATCTCGAGTCGGGGCTGGAGCGCCAGCGCCTTTTCATAAGCTCGAATCGCCGAAGCGAAGTCTTCGAGGGGCCCGGAGAGCAGACGGCCGCGCTCCAGGTGGATGTGGGCGACGCCGGGACTTTCCGGCTCGGGGTGACGCTCCAGAAAGCCCTGCAGCACGGAGTGGGCCTCGTTCCAATCGCCACTCATACGCACGAGGCGGGATTCGCAGAGCACGGCTTCCGTGGAGAGAGGTTCCCAACGCGACGCGTCGGCATAATGCCGACGGGCCTCGGCGACGTCTCCCGCGCGCTCGGCGAGCTGGGCGGCCCGCAGCGCGACGGGTGCAGCCAGCGGGCCCGCCTCCAACGCGGCCAGGGCCTGCTGGCAATGGGCTCGGGCCTCGTCTTCCGGAGCGTGCTCGCTCGCGAGTTCGCAGAGTAGGACCCAGGCGGGGGAGAGGCTCGGGTCGGTCTCGGTGGCCCGGGTGAGGAGGCGGAGTGCGGTGTCCGGTTGCTCCAGGGACAGCGCGTGCTCGGCCCCGCGATAGGCGGTCCTTGCCCGGGTCTCGAGGGCTGCGCTGACCTCGCTCCAGCGCTCTAGGCGGGAGAGTGCATCCGCGGGCCGGCCCTGGCGCTCGAGGACCCGGACGAGACCTTCGTGCGCCATCTCGAGCCGCTCATCGCATTCGATCGCTTCGGCGTAGCGTTCGCCCGCAGCGTCGAGGTCTTCTGCTTCCTCGATGCATCGGCCGACCATGCCGAGCAAGCGGGCCCGATCCGGGTGCTCGCCGGGCTGCTGCAGCCGTCGTTCCAGTGGTCCGCGTGCAGCCTGGAAATGGCCGTCCTCGAAATCCTCGGCGGCGATTGACTCGAGGGCCTCGCTCTGTTCCGGGTCGATCTCGAGCGCCTGCTCGAAAAAGGCTCGGCTCGACTCACGTCGGCAAAGCGCTCGGGCCGCGCGTCCGCCCAGGAGCGCCATTTCCACCCGCTCCTCGGCGGGCAGGGGGTGGACGCGGGCGAGATCCAGCACGCGCTCGGCCTCTCCAGCGGTCTCGAGGGGGCGGTTGAGATCGGCAGAGGTACGGGCCCGTGCGAGGTGAGCGGGGAGGCTCGCGGGATCCAATTCGGTCGCTCTGCCGAGCAAGGCGTGGGCGCGGTCCAGGTCCTCGTCGAGCACACATTCGGCAGCGGCGAGGAAATGCGCGGCCGCGATGGTCGGCGGGGCATGGCCGCCGGCGAGTTCGAAAGCCTCCGCGGCGCCCTCGAGCGCCCCGTCGGCGAGGTCGAGTTCGGCACGCAGGCGCCAGGCATCCGCGTGGTCCGGGGCGATCTGCGTGGCGCGCTCACACCGTTGGCGGGCTGCGATCGGTTCGTTCGTCTCGAGAAGCGCTTCGGCGAGCTCGAGATGGTCCTGCACGCTGGCGTCGGAATCGGCTCGATCACACCAGGCCTCGAAGGTCGCGCAGAATTCGCGCAGATCCTCCGAGCGCTGTAGGAGTCGAGCGAGCCTGAGCTCGTCTTTGGCCTCGAGGCGGCCGATCTGCTCCGCTTCTCGCAGCGCCTCGATCGACGGCGCGGGGTCCTCGTTTTCTTGGAGCAGGAGCGTGGAGAGCCGGAGCCAGATCTCGCGACGGCGAGCGGCCGTGTCCGAATTCTCGGGCAGGATTTCCAGCTCGCTGCGATAGAGCGTGATCGCGCCCTCGGCCTGGTTGCGGGCCTCCTTGACGTCGATCAGAGAGCGCAATGCTTGGAGATCGTGCGGGTCGAGGTCGAGGGCGAGCCAGTAGGCGTTCGCCGCGCGGTCGCCGGAGGACAGGCGATGCCAGCAAAGGTCGCCAAGTCGTCGGGCGAGGGCGGTGCGTTCGTCTCGTCCGAGGAGATCCTTGAGCCGGTACTCGTCTTCGAGGGCCTGGGCCATGGCCTCCCAGTCATGCAGCCGCTCGCTCGTGCGTCGTCGGCCGCGGATGGCGTCGAGTCGGAGGGAGCGATCGGCCTGGGCTTCCTGGTAGGCGTCGTGCGCGCCGCGTAGGTCGGCGAGGACCTCCTCCCGGAGTCGAGCGAGCTCGAGCCATGTTTCGGACGTTCCCTTTCCCGCTTCGAGGTGTCGTGTGAGCTCGCCGGCGAGTTCCGCGCGGCGCCCCGTGCGACGGAGCAGGTCGCGTAGCTGGTCGTCGGGTGGGTCTGGGTCGGGGTGCAAGCGCAGCGCGCGGAGATGGACGAGAGCCCGCTCGGCATCGCCCATCGTCTCGTCCCAGACCCGCGCGAGCTCGGCTCGAAGGCTGGAATGGAAATCCTTCGTCGCGCCGTCGAGCAGGGTCGGGTCCGCCTCGATGCATTCGATCTGGCGTTCGCCGACGACGAGCCATTCGGCCCTTTGTCCGCAGGACTGCAAAGCGTCTCCCAGAGCGCCGAGCGCCGCCATCTCGTCGCGCGGCGGGTCGGAGCGGGACCTCTCGACGTTCTGCTCGAGGTGGGAAATTGCGCGTTCGGGCTGACCCAATCGTTCGCAATAAAGCTGGGCGACGTTCCGTCGGAGATCCGACAGCAGAGACGGTTCTTGGACGAAGGCCAGGCGCGCCTCGAGCACTTCGGCCCGTTCTTCGGGCCGGTCCGTAGCGTCGAAGAGGCGGTCGAGCTCGACGAGCACATCGTCGACTTCTTCGTCCGCCGCCGTGAGAGCATCTCGGTAGGCCTGAATGGCGCGGGATGGAGCTTGAAGCGCGTGTTCGAGCAGTTGAGCCCGCTGGAGGTGGAGAGCGAGTCGCTCGGCGTCGGTCTCGCGAAGGGCGAGCTCCTGATCGAGCGCGTGGAGGGCCGCTTCGAAGCGGCCGGACTCCTGGTGGACGTGGGCGATGCGGTTCAGGAGCTGGGGGTCGTCCGGTCGCTCTTCGCGCAGGCGAGCGAGCCAGGGCAGAGAAGCATCGGAACCGATTCGGGTGCTCGCAATCTCGGCGGCCTCCTCGAAGATTCCCGCTCGCTCCTCGGGGGCGACGGTCCGAGCCTGGGAGACGAGGTCGTCGAGGACGGCGGTCCAGCGGCCGAGTTGTTCGAGTCGATCGCGGAGGGCGTGTCGCGCGGAGGTCCTTTTGGGGTCGATCGCGAGGGCTTCTCGCAAGCTCAGTACAGCCTCTTCGGGTCGATCGAGCGCGTCCGTGAGCAGTCGGGCGCGGCGTTCGAAGAGGTTGGCGCGCTCGCCGTCTGGGAGCGAGGTGGCGAGCGCTCTGTCCAGGAGTCCGAGCATCTGGTCGGGGTCGCCGAGCTGCTCTGCGAGCTGGAGCGCGAGGGTAAATGCGTCTTCATGTTGGGGGTGGTCATCGAGGACCTGCTCGAGGTGGCCGAGTCCCGTCGCCAGGTCCTCCGTACGGGTCCCGTAGAGATGCGCGAGTCGGAGTCGGAGGGCGCTCGACTCTTCTCGGCGGACGAAGGGGAGGCGCTTCTCGAGCAGCGCGGCCAGCGGCTCGACCTCCTCGGCGCGCTCGTAGATCTCGATCAGGGCATCCTCGACCTCGGAGTCGTCGGGCGATGCGGCGAGAGCCGACCGATAAGCCACGGCGGCGGCCCCGAGATGTCCCAAAGCGTATTCGCTCGCACCGAGTCGGACACTCCACTCGGGCTTTGCGGCTGCGCCTTCGGCCTCGTCTCGAGCGAGGACCGCACGGGCCAGATCGGAGAGGGCGGCTCTGTCGCCCAGTCTTTCATAGAGGTCTGCGAGCGGTCCGGCGACGAGGGGCACTGGGCCGAGGCCATCCAGCGCGGTTTCGAAGAGCCCCTGGGCCTGTGGCTCGTCATCGAGCGGTCCAGCCAGCACTCGGCCCAGCCGCACCCGGAGCTCGTGTGCGATCGTCGTGGTCGAGTCGACCTGCTGGTCGATCTGGGCCCGGAGCAGCTCCGCGGCATCCGCGTAGCGCCCCTCTTCTTCGAATCGTGTCGCGAGTGCCTGGGCCGCTTCGGCGTGGGCGGGATCGATGGCCAGGGCTCTCTCGTAGTGCGCGTAGGCGTTGCTCTCGTCGTGGCTTTCCGGCCGCCGAGCGGGGTCGAGGCAGATCCGGGCGGCGTTCACGCGGAGGCCGAGCTCGCGGTCGGCTGCGGGTGCGGTGGCGAGTTCCGCCTCGATGACTCGGAGCCAGCTGCGGGGACGGTCGAGGGTCTCGCCGTAGATCTCCGCGAGCTGTTGCCAAACGTGAACGCGGTTGCGAGCGAGCGCCGCGACGAGCTCCAATTGCTCGGCGCAGCTCACGATGTCCTCCAGGCGGTCGCGGCATAGGTGGGCGATCTGCTCGCGAAGCGTCGCCTGTTCGGCAGGGGGCAGGGCGCTCGCGCGCGTCAGGAGTCGATCGCGAAGGCGCCCCCATTGCTGGGTGGATTCCAGCAGGGACTCGAAACGGCGACCGGCGGCCTCGGCGGCGGGGGCATCGTCCAAGTCGTGAAGGATGGCCTCGTAGAGGTCGCAGGCGGTATGAAGATCGCCGAGCGAATCTTCGGTGAGGGAGGCCCGTTCGAACTGGATCTCCGCCCAGCGGGCGTCGTTCGGTGCCCGCTCCGCCTGGATTTCGAGCAGGGCACAGAGCGCCTCGGGGTCGTTCTTGCCACGGAGGGCCCGCTCCTGGAGCGCGAGAAGATCATCGCGCCCTGGCTCCTGCTCGATCAGGGTGGACAGGATCGCAGACGCCTCGTCGGATCGCCCGAGCGGGTCCAGTAGGAGTCGGGCGCGGCGCAGGTCGAGGGAAAAGAGTTCCTCGGTGGAGGAGAGCCGTTTGCGCTGTAGCCCCAGGAGTCGGGAGAGCTCGGCATAGCGGCCCGCCATCTCGAGGAGCGCCGCGAGCTTGTCGGCGGCCTGGCGCGGTGGGGACGGGAGCTCGACCAGCTGCCAGCGGATATCGATCGCCGCATCGAGGTCGCCGATTGGCGCCTGGAGCGTGCTTGCGAGTTCTTCGAGGGGCTCGGCCTGTTGCTCGGGCGCAAGCTGCTCTAAAAGGAGGCTCAGCGTACGGGCGAGTTCATGAGGCCGATCGAACTCGCGGTAGACCGCGCAGAGCGCCTCGATGATCTCGAGCGAGTCCGGGTCCTCCTCGCGCGCGAGGTCGAGCGAAACGGCCGCTTCCTGGCCCTGGCCGAGCTCTCGGTGAAGGTCGCCGAGGCGTCGAAGGGTCGCGACCCGCTCTGAGCCCGCCTGTAGTCGGGCGAGCGAGCGGCGGGAGGCGAGCTCGGCAGCGGGGCGCTCCAGGGCCGCTTCGATGTCAGCGCGAAGGCCCAGGGCTTCGGCATCGAGGGGAGGCAGGTCGCTCCACCGCACGGCCCATTCGAGCGCGGGCTTGAGCTCACCCCGAGCGATGAGGATCGGCACGGCCGTGTTGGCCAGCGCGCCCATTGCATCGGCCTCGTGACAGTCGTCGGCCTCGAGTTCACAGACCTGGAGGAGCAGGTCCGGGTCATCGCTGGCATCGGCGAGCCGGCGCAGGCCCGTGATGGCGGCGGTGCAGCGCTCGTCCATCGCGAGTGCCGCTTCGAAGAGAACCCGGGCTCGTCCCGTCTCTTCGAAGCGGTCCAACAGGATCTCGGCGAGCCGTGCAGAGAGCTCGGGGGCCGAGGCTTCGCCGGCGACGTCATGGGCGCGTTCGAGCACAGCACGCAGCTCGTCCCAGTCCTCGCGCTTGCGGTAGCAGCGGTCGAGCGCTGCGAGGGCGGGCCCCTCACCGGGCTCTAGGTCGAAGGCCTGGCGCCAGCTGGTCTCGGCGGCGTCGGAGTCGTTGAACTCCTCCTCCTGAAGAGTTGCCAGCTCCCGAAATTGGGCCGCGCGCCGGGTTCGGGGCTGTTCACCCTCCACGCTGGTCAGCGTCTCGAGGACTTCGGCAAGGCGATGTTTCGATCCCGCCGTTCTCAGCAGACGGGCTTGCAGCAGCAAGATCCGCTCGTCCTTCGTCCCCGATCGTTCGGCCGCCCACTCGATCGCCTCGAGCGCACGGTCGGCATGTCCGAGGTCGGCATGCAGCTCCGCCGCTTCCAACAGAGCGCTTCGCGGGGTCTGCCGTCCGACGACGTCGATGAGTCGGTCCAGAGAGGTGAGCAGGGTGTCCTTATCGCCGTCTGCGCGCTCGACGTCGGTCGCCGCCATCAGTACGGAAGGCTCTTCGGGGCTCAGCTCGAGGGCTCGGTCGATCCAAGCGCGTGCGCTCGCCGAGGAGCGCAGGTGATTCAGTTGGATCTGGCTTGCCTCGACCGCGATGGCGGAGCGTGCGCGCGCGCCCGAAGCAAGATCGAAATGACATTCGAGGAGTTCGCTGACGGCCTCCCAGTCTTCGCTGGCCGTCGCCAGCAGCAAAGACCACTCGACGGCGGGGGCTTGGAAGGGATCGTCTTCGAGCGCGGCGCGGAAGCACTCACGCGCTCGCGCCGGGTTTTCGAGGGGGCCCGCGAAGAGCGCGCCGAGGGCGATCCAGGCCGGCGCGCGCTCGGGGCCGCGCAGGCGCTCGGTGAGCTTTTCGAAGAGCTGTCGGGCTTCGGAAAGGCGTCCTGCAGCTTGATGAAGCTGGGCCAGCCCCTGTAAGGCCCCGGGCAGTTCGGGGTCGGCTTCGAGCGCGCGCTCGAAGCATTGGAGTGCCTCGGCCGGGTCGTGCAGTCGCTCCTGCCAGACGCGACCGAGCTCGGCCTCGAACTCGGCGCGCTCGAGGGGCTCCATCGAGGTTTGGCCTTCGAGCTCGGCGATCTGGATCACGATGTCCCACTTTGCGCGACGCTCGTGGATGCCTCGCAGCTGGCGTAGGGCGGGGCGGTGGCTCGGGTCCAGTCGCGCGACGGTCCAGTAGATCTCGGTCGCCTGGTCGAGGTCGACGATGCGCTCCTCGACGATCTGTCCGAGGCGCAGCAGGAGGGGCACGCGCTGCTCGTCGCTCGCCTCGATCGAGGGCGCCGCAAGCCGCGCGCGATAGAGTTGCACGAGGTCCTGCCAGTTGGCCTCGGTAAAGAAATGCTCTTCGAGGGCCTCGAAGGCCCTTCGATGGTCCGGATTGATCGCGAAAATCCGCTGATGCGCGTCGAGAACGGTCGCCAACGTTGCCTCGTTTCGGGTGAGAGGTTCTCACGGGGGCCTATCGACCAGAAGCGCGCCTTGCTTGACGGGCGATACTCCTTGCCGAGCGGGTAGATCCGAGGGTGAGGCGCGGGCCGGAGAGAGCGCTTTGGTTGCAAAGCGAAATCAGATATTTCGATGTGAAAAGCCCCCTCTGCTCAGGAGCGCCGTGGTGCTCCTGGAGCGGGCGATGGGCTCGCCGTGGAGCCACGGGCAGGTGGAGGCCGCGCTGGCTGGGCCGGCTCTCCGTCATCGTCTGCGCTGGGAGTACGCGGGGGAGGCAGAGGGGCCGGAGCGTGGGGCTCTGGTCGGGCTCTTGTTGGCGCGTCGCGTCGCGTGGGACGAGGTGGAGATCGACCTCGTGGCGGTCGACCCGGGGCATCGCCGGCGCGGGATCGCTCGGGCGCTGTTGCGGGATCTGGTCGAGGTCGAGCGCGCGGACGGCGTCGTCGATTTTCGCCTCGAGATGGCGGCTACGAACGAATCGGCGTTCGCTCTCTACGCGTCCCTCGGCTTCGTGGTCGTCGGCCGACGGGCACGCTATTACCCCGACGGCGACGACGCCCTGCTCTTGTCGAGGCGAACGCCGAGGGCAACTGCGACGGGCGATTGAGCCTGCGGGAGAGATGATTGAACGCGAACGAGGCGCCGATCGAGTCGGTCCAACATGACGCGCAGCCGATTCGCAGTCAGGCGAGAGTGCTCGCCAATGAACCCGATGGTCACGGTTGGAGATTGCGGCTCGCGGTCCCCCACTGGCCCGGGTCGATTCCGGGTCAGTTCGTCATGGTGGGGGCGGGGCCGGAGACCGCGGCGCCCAGGCGGGACCCGCTGCTGCCGCGTCCGATGGCGATCTACCGAGAACGCGGTCCGCTGCGGACCGCGGACGAGGCGGACGTCGAGCTGCTCTATCGCGTGGTGGGGCGTGGGACCGCGCTCCTCGCGGCCTCGACCCCGGGCGACCGGATCTCGATCGTCGGCCCTCTCGGACGGGGCTTCCGGGTGGAGCCGGGGGCGGGGCCGGCCTTGCTCGTTGGAGGTGGGACGGGGATTGCGTCGCTCTACGAGCTGGCTCGGGCGCTCGTGGCCTGCGGTCGTCGGGTCAGTGTGCTGCTCGGGGCGCGGGGGGAGCCGGATCTGACGGGCCGAGCAGATCTCCAGGCGCTCCAGGGCGTGGAGCTCATCTGCGCGACGGAAGACGGGAGCGTTGGATTCCACGGTCGTGTCAGCGAGCCTCTCGAGGCCTGCTTGGACCGCGACGCGGTCGGGGCAACGGTCTTCGCAGTGGGGCCGACGCCGATGATGCGGGTCTGCGCGGAGCTCGCCGAAGCAAAAGGGGTGCCCTGCGTCGTCTCGCTGGAGAATCCGATGGCCTGTGGCTTCGGCGTCTGTCTGGGCTGCGCTGCGCCGCGCCGCGCGGGCGGCTTCTCGCTGGTGTGTCGCGCTGGACCCGTCTTCGACGCGCGTGAGATCGCCTGGGAGGGTTTGCCGTGAGTGCCGAAAGCGGGAGCGCACTCGAGGTCGATGAATCGGTGGAGCTGGCGGGCATCCCGCTGCGTAACGCGGTCCTGACCGCGTCGGGGACCTTCGGTTACGGGACGGAGTTCGCGCCCTTCCTGGACCTCGAGAAGATCGGAGGCTTCGTCGCCAAGAGCCTGACGCTCGAGCCGCGGTTTGGAAATCCGCCACCGCGGATCGGTGAAACGCCTTCGGGCATGCTCAACGCGATCAGCATCGAAAACGTGGGAGTGCGGGCTTTTCTCGAGGAGAAGGTCCCGGCGTTGCCAGAAGGGGCCGTGGTGATCGCGAGCGCCTTTGGGACGGCTCCGGAGCAGTACGCGGAACTGGTGGGCCAGGTCTCGGAGCATCCCCGCATCGCCGGCGTCGAGATCAACGCCTCTTGCCCCCACGTGAAGGCGGGGGGCATCGAGTTCGGTCAGGATCCTCGGCTGCTGGCCGAGCTGGTTTCGACCGTACGCGCGGCGACCCGAGGACCCTTGTTGGTCAAGCTCTCGCCCAATGTCACGGGCATCGCCGAGATGGCGAAGGTCTGCGAGGCGGAGGGCGCGGACGGCTTGTCGCTGATCAACGCGGTTCAGGCCATGGAGGTGGACGTGGAAAGCCGTCGCCCCGTGCTCTCCAACGTGTTGGGTGGCCTGTCGGGGCCCGCGATCCGCCCCATCGCGCTGCGGATGGTCTGGCAGGCGTCCCGGGCCGTGAAGATCCCGGTTTGCGGCATTGGGGGGATCACCGACGCGGACGATGCCGTGAAGTTCCTGCTCTGCGGGGCTTCCGCGGTCCAGGTCGGAACGACCAACTATCTGGACCCAGGGGCCGCGGAGCGGATCGCCCATGGCCTCGCCGACTACGCTCGTCGCCACGGATTCGACCGCGTGCGCGACCTGACCGGGGCGCTCGAGACGGGTGGATCGAGTTCCCTGGGGGGATAAGGGCCTGTCTGGCTGCAGCTTGCTTGCCAATTCGGTGGTGTTCCCTTAATTTGCCCTGGCTTTCGGGGCCCCTCGCGGCACTGGCAGCAAAAGCTTTTCGGGTCGATCGGTAGGCGTGAGTAAGCGGGGATCCACCCGCGAGGCGCACCCCGCCGGTCGAGACCGCCGGAAAAGTGGGCGTTTCGTCCGCTTTTTTTTTTGGCCGGACGAGTTCGCAGAATTCGCCGCTTCGATGAACCTTTCGCGGGACATCGAGGAGGGGGGGGCGCGAACGCGGTCGGCAAGGAAGTGTCGAGACGGATCGCGGATCCGGCCGACGAGTCTGGTGCCGAACGCAGGGGCGGCTCCGGCGACCGCACCGCAAACAAGAAGAAGAAGAAGGGAGGGCGAACCCGATCTATCGAGACATTCCGGAGGAGCTGCGGAGCCTGATCGAGCCGGTGGTGGACGAGCAGGGCTGCGAGCTGGTCGACGTGGAGGTGGCTCGGAATCGAGGAGAAGGGCTACTGCGCATCACGGTCGACTCTCCCCAGGGAGATGGCCGAGTCGCGATCGAGCGATGCGTAACCATCTCCAGGGAGATCGAGACCCTGCTCGATGCGGCTGAGGCGATGACGACGACGTATCGGCTGGAGGTCTCGTCGCCGGGTCTGGATCGGTTGTTGGGTCGGGAAAAGGATTTCGTGGGTGCGCTCGATCAGGAGATCAAATTGCGCACCCGGCGCCCTCTCGAAGGTCGCAAGAGGTTTCGGGGTCGGTTGCTCGGGGTGGAATCCGGGCCGTCGACCGTCTTGAGAGTGGAGGTAGACGGGGAAGAGGTTTCCATCCCCTTCGACGAGGTCGAGAAGGCCAACACGATTTATGCGTTCAGCCCCGCTGACTTCGACAAGAAGCGCGGGCGCGGGCGCGGGTAGCGGGACGAGGACATCATGATTGGGATGAATCTCAAGCGAGAAATCGATCAGATTGCCAAGGACAAGGGCATTGATTCGAACGAAATCACGGGCGCCCTCGAGGAGGCGATGCTTCAGGCTGCGCGTAAGCGTTTCGGCCAGGAGAAGGAGATCGAGGCTCGTTATAACGACGAGATCGGCGAGGTGGAACTCTTCGAGTTCCGTGAAGTGGTCGAGACGATTACCGACGACGAGAGCCAGATCCTGATCGCGAGAGCACAGCGCGACTACGACCCCGACGTGGAAGTCGGCGACGAGATTGGGGTGAAGCTCGAGACCGAGGACTTCGGCCGGATTCTCGCGCAGGCCGCCAAGCAGGTGATCATCCAGCGGATCCGCGACGCCGAGCGCGACAATACGTTCGATGAGTACCGCGATCGCCAGGGCGAAGTGGTCAATGGCATCGTTCGCCGTTTCGAAAAGGGGGCGATCATCGTCGACCTGGGACGAGCGGAAGCGGTGATCCCGGCCAAGGAGCAGGTGCCGCGGGAGAGCTATCGGCCCGGCGACCGAGTCCGAGCCTACGTGGTCGAGGTGAACAAGGTCGCCAAGGGGCCGCAGATCGTCCTTTCCCGGACCTCGATCGAGTTTCTCGTGAAGCTCTTCGAGCAAGAAGTGCCGGAGATGTACGAGAAGATCGTCTCGATCGAGTCGGCAGCGCGGGAGCCCGGCGGTCGTTCGAAGATTTCAGTCGTCTCGCGCGACAGCGACGTCGACCCGGTCGGCGCCTGCGTTGGGATGAAGGGCAGCCGTGTCCAGGCCGTGGTCCAGGAACTCCGCGGAGAGCGCATCGACATCGTGCCCTGGAGCCCCGACACCGCGCGATATGTCTGTAGTGCGCTCTCTCCAGCGGCGGTCTCGAAGGTGATCATCGACGAGGCGCAGAAGTCGATGGACGTGATCGTTCCGGACGATCAGCTTTCGCTGGCGATTGGACGGCGGGGCCAGAACGTGCGCCTCGCGGTACAACTCACGGGCTGGCGGATCGATATCAAGAGTGAAACCAAGATGCGGGAGATCGCGGAGTGGCTCTCGCGTGCGGTTTCGGTCGTGGAGGGCTGTGGAGACCCGGAAGCGGAGCTGCTCCTCCAGCAAGGCATCACGTCGCTCGAAGATCTCGCCGAGTGTGGTCCCGAGGTGCTGACCCAGCTGCCCGGGATCGACGAAGCCGGCGCGCAATCGATCAAGTCGACCGCTGCGGAGCTGGTCTCCGTGAAGGCGGTCGCGGACGAAGAGAAAGCGCAGCAAGATGCCGCAGCAGAAGAAGAGCGGCAGCGTGAGGCGGCGGTGGTCGCGCCGACGGTCGAAGCGGTGCCGGATGGAGAGCCGCGACGGCCGCCAAGCGGCCCGGCGGCGGACCGGCGGGACTGATGGGGCAATGATGGGTGCAAGGCGCCTTTTGCATGGGAGCGGTCTGATGATCGCTTAGATATTCGAGACGGAGCCGGGTGCCCGCAGCGTAGCGGGGACGGCGTGTATGCCCGGCTGAGTCGGGACTAGCGGGAACAGATGGCAAAGATCAGGGCATACAAGCTCGCCGAAGAACTCGGCATCGAGCGTAACGAGTTCGTCGAACAAGCGGGTTCGCACGGCATCGAACTCAAAAACGCGATGGCCTCGCTCGAGGAGGATCAGGTCGAGCTATTGCGCGACAAGCTCGGCGGCGCGAAGGCGAATCGCAACGTCGACGAGCGTCGTCTGCAAGGCAAGTCCGGCACGACCGTCGTGCGTCGTCGACGCAAGAAGGAGCCGGAGCCCGAGCCGGAGCCGCCCGTCGTTGAGGTGGTCCCCGAACCCGAGTCGGCCGAAGCCGTGGAGCCCACAGGCACCGCGGAGGAAGTCGTCGAGGCCGAGAGCCCGACGGAGCCCGTCGTCGAAGAGCCGGTTGCGGCGGAGGCTGAGTCCGATGGGGCGGAGCCCGCCCCGGCGGAGCCGATGACCCCGCCGAAGGTGTCGGGCCCGGCCGCGACGCCGCCGTCCGCTCCCGCGAAAGAGGGGCGCCCGCCGGCAAGCCCGGCCGATGGTGCTGGCGCTGGTGCCGGTGCGGCCGCAGACCGCAAGGGCAAGCAGCGCAAACGGGTGCGAGAGGTCGTGAACCTGCAGGAGCAGGAGCAATTCGCGCGCCAGATCACGAGCCGGGGACCGGCTCCGCGCAGGACGGCGACCCCAACGCCGCGCCCGGTGTTGAGCCCGCGTGCCCGCCGCCGTGACAAGCTGTCGCCGAAAGCGGCTCCGGTGGTTGCGGCCAACCAGGCGAGACAAGTCAAGGTGGCGGGAGATATCAGCGTCGGCGAGCTCGCCAAGCAGGCTGGTCTCAAAGCGCCTGCCATTCAGGGCAAGCTGATGGCGCAGGGCATCATGGTCTCGGTGAACCAGCGAATCGACTTCGAGACGGTCCAGAAGATTGCGGTCGAAATGGGCTTCGAGGCGAGCGATGTGGGGTTCAAGGAAGAGGAATTCCTCGACACCCTGAGTCTCGAGGCCGTCGAGGAAGGCGGGGCAGTCGTCACGCGTCCGCCCGTGATCACGGTCATGGGGCACGTGGACCACGGCAAGACGTCGCTGCTCGATGCGATCCGCGAGACGAAGGTGACCGAGGGCGAAGCCGGCGGGATCACGCAGCATGTGGGCGCCTACCAGGTCGAGACCGGTGGGCGGCGACTCAGCTTCATAGACACGCCCGGTCACGCCGCCTTCACGGCGATGCGTGCGCGGGGCGCGGCGGTGACCGACCTCGTGGTGCTCGTGATCGCAGCGACGGAAGGGCCGATGCCGCAGACGGTCGAGGCGATCGAGCACGCGCAGGCGGCCGGTTGTCCCATCGTGGTCGCAGTCAATAAATGCGACCTGCCCGAGGCGGACCCTGAGAAGGCGCGCCAGCGTTTGACCGAGCACAATCTGGTTCCCGAGGATTTTGGCGGCGACGTCATCTGCGTGAACGTCTCTGCCAAGACCGGGGAGGGAGTCGATCAACTCCTCGAGATGCTTGCCTTGCAGGCCGAGATCCTCGAACTCAAGGCTGATCCGACACGGCGAGCCAGCGGCTCTGTCCTCGAGGCGCGCCTCGACAAGGGGAGAGGCCCGGTCGCGACCCTGCTCGTCCAGGACGGCACGCTCAAGAAGGGCGACTCGATCGTCGTGGGCACCGAGTGGGGCCGCGTTCGCCAGATGCAGAACGACGAGGGGAAGAATACGAAGCAGGCCGATCCCTCGACGCCCGTACAGATCACGGGCCTGTCCGGCGTCCCGCCGGCAGGAGCGGCCTTCCATGTCGTCGAGAGTGATCGCGTCGCGAAACAGATCGTCGACCATCGAGAGGACCAGGAACGAGGCCAGGGGGGAACGCCGAAGCTGAGGCTGACGCTGGACGAGTTCTACGCTCAGTCTGCCGAGGAAGGCAAGAAGGAACTGTCGGTCGTTCTCAAGTCGGACGTTCAAGGGACCTGCGAGGCGGCGCGAGATGCGCTCCAGGACTTGTCGACGGAAGAAGTATCGCTCCGCGTGCTGTCCTCCGGCGTTGGGGCAATCACGGAGAACGACATCAATCTGGCTTCAGCCAGCGGGACGATCGTGCTCGGCTACAACGTTCGGCCCGATCCGGCGGCACGTCGACAATCCGACGCCGACGGCGTGGAGATCCGGACCTACTCGATCATCATGGAGATGCTCGACGACGTGAAGGCGGCCATGGCCGGGCTTCTGCCGCCGGTGGTGAGCGAGAACATGCTCGGTCGTGCGGAGATCCGTGAGACCTTCACGATTCCGAAGGTGGGCACGATCGCGGGCTCCTTCATCCTGGAAGGAAAGGTCATCCGGCACTCGCATTGTCGCATCGTGCGGGACGGCATCCAGATCTACCAGGGAACGGTCGGGTCTTTGCGCCGCTTCAAGGACGACGTGAAGGAAGTCACCAACGGCATGGAGTGCGGGATCGGCGTCTCGACCTATAACGACGTGAAGATCGGTGACGTGATCGAGGCCTTCGAGTTGGAGGAGAGACCCGCCACCCTCTGATGACGGGGAGTCCAGACGGCCCTGCCTCCCCTGAAAAGGGGGCAGGGCTCAGCCGGGACGCCTCTGGATCGACCGGGGTACCCGTGCGGGACCTTTGCTCGGGCGGGAATCGAGCTGAACCAGGGCGAGGGGCGACGCCATGAACCGTTCCAGGTGGCGCCACTGCGGACACGCCGACCACCGGAGGCGAATCGCCCCTTCGCGCTTCGCGGCGAAGACCTCCGGTCGGCGAGGATCGGCATGATCGTAGGGGTGGCGGTGGTGGAGATTCACGTGGAGGCCTCCCAGTCGCTCAAAGCGAAGCGAGGCGTCGTGCGTTCGATCTCGGGGCGACTTCGCAGCCGGTTCAACATCTCGGTCGGGGAGGTTGGGGGGCAGGGCACCTGGCAGCGTGCCACGATCGGGCTCTCGATGACGGGGAGCGACGAGGGGGCCGTCCGGCGCGCGCTTCAGAAAGCGGTCGATTACGTGGAGGGGACGCATCTGGCCCAGGTCCTCGGGAGTGAGGTGGAGATCGTGCGTATGCCGCTGGCCGAGCCGAGGGAGCTGCTAGGCGACGACGAGGAATTAGACTGGCCCTGGGACGACGAAGGGCTCGGCGGTGCGCGTCGGAGCGGCGAGTCGGGGAAGGATTAGAGCGCAGTGGCGGATTCAGTACGTATCCGACGGGTGGCGGAACAGGTTCGCTCCGAGGTCTCACAGATCCTGAGGGACGAGGTGCGCGATCCGCGAGTCGGTCTCGTGACGATCACGCGTGTGAAGCTCGCTTCGGACCTGGGCGCCGCCACGCTTTTCTATAGCCCGCTCGGCGAGGACCCGGACGAAGCGCGCCAGCAGGAGTTGGATGGCGTGATGCGATCGTTGACCGGCTTCGTTCGACGCTCATTGTCGAAGCGCATGAAGCTCCGGCACACGCCAGAGCTGCGCTTCGTGCTGGATGATTCGATCGCAGAGGGCAGTCATACGCTCGACCTTTTGCGTTCGCTCGACGTATCACCCGCGCCCGAGGACTCGGGCGCGGCTGGAGATGATGAATAGGATGGCCAGACGCAATCAACGACGCCGGAAGCCCGAGCCGCCCGGCCCGTCGGGATTCCTCATCGTGGACAAGCCGCCCGGGATGACCTCTCATGACGTGGTCGATGCCGCCCGGCGTTGGCTCGGGACCCGCCGAGTGGGTCATCTGGGCACGCTCGATCCCCAGGCGACGGGGGTCCTTCCGCTCGCGGTGCGTGCTGCGACGAAGCTGATCCCCTTCATCGAGGGGGGCGCCAAGGGCTACGACGGGACGATCGTGCTGGGGGCCGAGACCGACACGCTCGATCTCGAAGGTGCGGTCCTGCGACGCTTCGAGGGGGTGTTGCCGGAGCGTGACCGAGTCGAGAAGGTGTTGTCGACCTTCGTGGGAGACATCCAGCAGATCCCGCCGATGTACAGCGCAGTCAAGAAGGATGGGGTGCCGCTCCACAAGTTGGCGCGGCAGGGCCAGGAGGTGGAGCGGGATCCGAAATGGATCACGATCGACGAGATCGAGGTGACGCGTTTCGAGTCGCCTCAGCTGGACCTGCGGGTGCTGTGTAGTGCGGGGACCTACGTCCGGGTGCTCGCGGCGGACCTCGGCACGGAGCTCGGCTGCGGGGCTTACCTGGGAGGGCTGCGCCGCACGCGGAGCGGTCCTTTCGTGCTGGAGCAGGCTCTCGATTTCGAGACCTTGGAAGCCGCGGCCGAGGCGGATGGCTTGGCGGACTGCCTGATTCCCTCGGCCGATGCGCTGGGTTTCCCCGTGCTGTCGCTCTCTGGGGGGGAGCAGGCGAGGCTCCGGAATGGAGGGGATGTGGCCGCTGGGGCCCTGCATACGCTCAAGCCCGGCAGCCGGGCATCGGTCCTGGGCGAGGATGGCGCCTTCGTTGCGGTGGGGGAGATTCGCGCCGATCACCGACTCTGGCCCTTGCGAGTGCTGCCTCTGGAGCCCTCGGATGGACGGCCGTGATGAAAAAGGGGTCTGGAGCCGTTGCCAGCGCCATAGGGATCCGTCAGACTCCCCGGGTCTGAAAAAAAGAAATGAAAACAACTGCTTCCCGGTTCGTCGATTGGCGATGAACGAAGCCACGGGAGGCGCAGGAGCCGGCCTTATGTGTCGGCGATCCCGCCGCAGTCGTTCTCTTCCTTCCGTGAGGGAAGGTTGAGCGACGCGAAGCGGGACAATGAGGAGTCATTCGACTTGATCTCTGCAGCCAAGAAGGCGGAAATCATCGCGGCCCACAAGCGCGGTGACGCGGATACGGGATCTCCCGAGGTCCAGATTTCCCTCCTGACCGAGCGTATCTCGGGACTTCAGGAACATTTCAAGACCAACGCGAAGGACCACCACTCGCGCCGCGGTCTGCTCAAGATCGTGAGCCAGCGCCGCCGCCTGCTCGATTATCTCAAGCGCAAGAACATCGACCGGTACCGAACGCTCCTTCAGGAGCTCGGCCTCCGTCGTTAGTCTTTCGCTTTTTGGCCTGCCCCGCCGAAAGCGGGAGTCGGCCATACGCGAACACGCCAATTTGGCGTCCCCCCAGATCTTCGCGCATGGGTGATCCCGCCTTCAGGGGCGCTTCCTGATCCAGGAAGCCGTCCGAGGTCCCGTTTTGCATCCAGGGAGGATGCGATCGCCGGGGCCGTCTAAAACACCGACCTCCGATCTCCGACTCAAAGGAAGAGGGGAGTTCGAGTCGGTGAACACAAAAGTGAGTATATTATGCCGTATTGGTTCGAACCTACATCCGTTTCCGTCGAGGTCGGCGGGCGGACGATGACCATCGAGACAGGGAAGGTCGCCAAGCAGGCGGCCGGCTCGGTCACGGTCACCTTCGGCGACACCGTCGTTCTCGTCACCGCCGTCCACTCGAAGCCCCGCCCCGGGATCGACTTCTTCCCGCTGACGGTCGACTTCGTCGAGAAATTCGCCGCTTCGGGCAAGATCCCCGGTGGCTTCTTCAAGCGCGAGGGGCGCCTCGCGGATCGCGAGGTCCTGGTCTCCCGCTTCATCGATCGCTCGATCCGCCCGCTCTTCGCGGACGGCTACAACGACGAGACGCAGGTGACGGCGACCGTTCTTTCCCACGACCCCGAGTACTCGGCCGACATGTGTGCCTTCGTCGGCGCGTCGGCCGCGCTCTCGATCTCGGAGATCCCCTTCCTCGGCCCGATCGCGGCCGTCCGGATTGGTCGGGTGGACGGAGATTTCGTCATCAACCCGGTCCCCGAAGACCTCGAGGAGAGTGATCTCGAGCTGATCGTGGCGGGCTCCAAGGGCTCGATCGTGATGGTCGAGGGGGGCGCCAAGCAGCTGCCCGAGGACGAGGTCCTCACGGCGCTCAAGCACGCGCACGACGAGCTCCAGCCGATCATCGACACGATTACGGGCTTCGCGGACAAGGTCGGGAAGACCAAGCTCGTGATGCCCGAGGCGCCGGATCACTCGGCCCTCGAGAAGCAGATCGAAGACATGGCGGGCTCGCGACTGTCCGAGGCCTTCCAGATCAAGGAGAAGAAGGCCCGGGGCAGCGCAGTCAAGGAGGTGGAGACCGAGATCCGCAACCAGATCCTGGAGGACTACCGCAACGAAGAGATCGAGGTGAAGAGCCTGGCCGACTTCGAGGCGCGCCAGGGTGGCCTCAAGTCGCTCCAGAGCAACGTGAAGACGATCCTGCATGATCTCGGTGGCGACCTGATGCGGGAGCGCGTCCTGGCGACGGGTGAGCGCATCGACGGTCGTGAGAGCAACGAGATCCGGCCGATCGCCTGCGAGGTCCGGCCCTATCCGCGACCGCATGGCGTGGCGCTCTTCACGCGCGGCGAGACCCAGGCCGTCGTGACGGCGACGCTCGGCTCGGGCTTCGACGAGCAGACCATCGACGGGATGGGGGGGCGCTGGAAGAAGAACTTCATGCTCCATTACAACTTCCCGCCCTTCTCGGTTGGCGAGGCGCGGCCCCTGCGCGGCCCCGGTCGACGAGAGGTGGGACACGGCACGCTCGCCGAGCGCGCGATCACGGCGGTGCTCCCCGAGCACGAGGATTTCCCCTACACGCTTCGCGTCGTGTCGGAGACCCTCGAGTCCAACGGCTCCTCTTCGATGGCCGCGGTCTGTGGCTCGACGCTCTCGCTGCTCGACGCGGGCGTTCCGCTCAAGGCGCCGGTCGCAGGGATCGCGATGGGCCTCATCACGGATGGGAAGCGGACGGTGATCCTGTCCGACATTCTCGGAGACGAGGATCATCTCGGAGACATGGACTTCAAGGTGGCCGGCTCTCGTGAGGGCATCACGGCGCTCCAGATGGACATCAAGGTCCGCGAGATCGACTGGGACGTCATGGAGAAGGCCTTGGCTCAGGCCAAGGAC
>Ga0315331_10000931_pt1 | contig 21465 bp, 23 predicted proteins | sample M160m34915metaG_FD_203456 | JGI IMG/M metagenome (GOLD analysis project Ga0315331, IMG submission 203456) | Ammonia-oxidizing marine archaeal communities from Monterey Bay, California, United States - M1 60m 34915 | ecosystem: Environmental > Aquatic > Marine > Intertidal zone | place: USA...
AACGCTCGGTTTTGATTTAATAAGCATCGTAATTACGCAATAAGGCAATCGCCTTGGCGGTTCCAAGGTTTCGGCTGAATAATCTTGTGCGACAGACAGTAGGTTCGGGTGCAGAAAGGAGTAAATCATGGCTCAAGATATTCAATTCCACTATTTTCATGGTCGCGGTATTGGCGAGCCTATTCGCCTGCTACTTGCCGTTGGTGAAATTGAGTTTACGGATCGTCGCTACAGCTTCGATGAATACGCGACAATGGATGAGCTCAAAGCGAAATTACCTTTTGGACAGGTCCCCGCGTTGGAATTCGATAGCGTTTTCATTGCCCAGGCCGACTCGTTAATGCGCTTCGCCGCGAAACTGGCTGATCTTTATCCGTACGATGCGCTACGCGCAGCGCGCAGCGATATGATTGTTACCCATCAAGCCGACATCCATGCAGCTATCGCCAAAATGAGTTTCGATGGCGTGCCTGGAGCACCGGGAACGAATATGGTGCCGGAAGAAGAGCGGAATCAACGGATCGGTATGTGGTTTGAATCGACCTTGCCGAGCTTGCTGGAGCGCCTCGAAAATCTTGCTGGTACCGGCTTTATGGTTGATTCAACGCTGTGTTGGGCAGATATTTGTGTATTTAATCGTCTTAATCAACTACTCGACATTGATGAGACTCTCCTCGCTGGGAAGTTTCCAAAATTGCGCAGCGTCTACGAACAGGTGGCCGCCTTACCGCCAGTGTGCCGGTGGGTAGATGAGCATGCCGACGACTACCCACGTGGTGGCGCGATACCCCCAGGTTAATATCAATGGTTTGCAAGTTCACGAAATAAAACTCAATAGGAGCGAAGATATGATTGCTTATACAACTCTAGGAACAAATGATTTACCACGCGCCGCCCAGTTCTACGATGCACTTTTGGCTGAAGTAGGTGCCGGTCGGGCCATGGATATGGGGCGACTAATTGCCTACGCCGCCGGCGAAGGACAGCCGATGTTCGGTATTTGCATTCCGGAAGATGAAAAGCCAGCGACTGTCGGTAACGGCACCATGGTGGCGCTTGCAGCAGAAAACCCGGCTCATGTCGATCGGTTGTACGCCAAAGCACTAGAGCTGGGAGCTACAGACGATGGTACCCCTGGCATCCGTGCAGACGCTTTCTACATTGCTTATGTGCGTGATCTCGACGGCAACAAAGTAAATTTCTTTTGCCCCGCTAGCTAATCAGCAAGAGTGTTATTAAAATATCGGCAAACACTAGGGAACTATCCCATAATTTAAGGACTTGTTGCTCTGATGAAACATATCTCACTATTTTTTGGCTTAATTTTTTTAAGCTCTGTTCAGGCGGCGGTTACTCCGGAGGATGTAAACGCTTGGATCAAAACCAAACCGATGTTAGACCCTCCGGCAGCAGGTACGGTAGTTACATTTGATAACGTGCGTAGCTTGGAACCGTGGATTGTTCCTGGGCTGTTCGAGGAAATGTCTTTCCCGGGCACCGAGATTACTATTCAAAAGACAGCCAATTATATTTTCCATGAGACGTTTAATGAAGCTACGAGAAATCACGCTGGCGAAGCGAAAATAGGTTCTGATGGAGCGCTAGAAAATTTTTCGGCAGGGCAACCCTTCAATCATGAGCAGATTCTTGAGGCTGATGCTAAAACGGCGGGTTACATGATTGCGTGGAACAGAGTGCACAGATGGAGGCATTTCGGACCTAAAAGTATTGGCGGCAAGGCGCTATATCTTGGGTCCACTCATAGTGGTGCTGTTCCTTTGAATCAGGCCGAGGGACTGCTTGGAGGAGGCACTTTAGAGAGAACTCTGACGATTCAGTATCAACGTGTATATTTAAATCATCTGTCTATGCTAGCAGATAAAAATTACCGTATGAAAGGAGGGGACTCAAAAGTCCACTTTAAAGAACTGATGGGGTTTTTAGCCCCCCACAATGTGGCAGGGACAAAATTTGTGATTGAGCGAAAGCTTGATCCGCGAGCTGACGATCAAGTAAATATTTATTCTCCGACTGAGAGACGCGTTCGTAGGCTCTCAGCGAAAGAAAGAGCTGATCGATTTATGGGGTCAGACTTCACCTTAGATGATGTGGAAGGATTTTCAGGTCGTACATTAGATTATAACTGGACTTTTTTAGGGATGAAAAAAGTTCTGACTGTAAGCGATAGTCTTCATGAGTCGCCGAAGTATTTTGGACCGTATAGTAGGGTTCCTCACGATCGGTGGCAACTGCGTGATTCTTATGTCGTTGAGGTGACTTCTATTTGGGACGGACACCCATACAAAAAACGCATTATGTTTGTTGACGCGCAAACTTTTAATATAACTACCGAGTTGGCGATAGATAGACAAGATCGATTGTGGAAGGTTTTCTTGGCAACTTATAAATGGCATGGGGCGACTAATGGGCCTACTAAAGATATTCAAAAATCGATGCCATATCCCGTAATGGACGGGGCGATAGATATCATAAATAATACCGCAAGTCTCGTTCATGTGGGGAAAAACATAGAGTTCCCTGAAATGACAAAACGCTCGGTAAGAAGAGTATTTAGTGTCTCGGCTCTTGGGGAAGGGAAATAATAATCTCGTCTCCGTGGCTTCACCGAGAGCATGGTGCTTCTAGGTTGGAGGAACGACGATAATGGCCAAAAAAGTGTGTCTGATTACAGGAGTTGGTCCCGGGACTGGTGCATCGTTGGCGAGGCGCTTTATGAGAGGAGGTTATCAAATAGCTATGCTAGCGCGGGATAAAGAGCGCTTGCGGGAACTCGAAGGTGAGATAGAGCATTCTAAAGGTTTTGTATGCGATGTTTCTGACGAGACCGCTGTAACGAATGTTGTAGATAGTGTCGTTTCCGAGCTAGGACAGCCCGAGATATTAATTCACAACGCGGTGGGGGCTGTCTTTGGAAACTTTATGGAAATCGCTCCAGCGGATTTAAATTCTAATTTTCAGACAAATGTCATGGGACTGTGTTACCTGAGTCGACTCTTAGCACCAGCAATGATATCTGCGGGGCGAGGAGCTATCATTGCTAGCGGCAATACGTCGGCGTTGAGAGGGAAAGCAAACTTTGCTGGGTTTGCCCCGACAAAAGCGGCACAACGTATATTCGCAGAATCGTTAGCTAGAGAATTAGGGCCAAAGGGGATTCATGTGGCCTATGTCTTGATCGATGCCGTAATTGACTTAAAGTGGACTCGAGAATGGTTTCCTGATAAGCCTGATGAATACTTTATTCAGCCTGATGATATTGCCGAGACTACTTACCAGGTAGCTCATCAGCCTCGCTCGGCTTGGTCATTCAATGTAGAGGTAAGGCCTTTCGGGGAGAGTTGGTAGAGAAAACCTCAATCGGTGAGACTTTTGCAAAGTAATCTTGTAATCCTCCTGCGGTGTTTTGCAAAAAAGAGATAACACCAATCGGTTATTGGTCGTAGTAGCGGTAATTTCAATAGACGTAACCACTTGTTGTGGTTCACAATTTCCCAAGCTAAGAATGTAACATCCATCCCTGTGATCACTTTTCCGTCGGGTAATTGTCCGTGAATTATTGCGTCAGCCTTAGCCAAATCGATATGACTAAAGCGACCCGAAAAGTTATCTAATGTAATGTCCTCAAACTGAATCTCATTGCCTGTATCATACTTTTTCAGAAGGAGTATTTCTTTAGCGCAAAGGGGACAGGAACCGTCATAGAATAAAATTAATTTGAACATATATATACTACGTCTAGACTTCAGGTTTTGGTTTTAATTTGAGCCGCATATGTTATCGTTCCACGAACCATAAAATAGTGTAATCAATTAGCATGACTATTTCAGAAAACTATTACGATTCTGGCAGGCATTCGTCATTTTATTTGTCGAGCGGGCCAAAAAACGGACCTTTAATAATATTTGTACATGGCTGGCCTGAGTTATCTTTTAGTTGGCGTAATCAGCTGGAATTCTTTGGTAAAAAGGGTTGGTTCGCTGTGGCTCCAGATATGCGAGGTTACGGTCGGTCTAGCCTGTATAACCGTCACGAGGATTACGCACAGCAGGAAATTGTGAGGGATATGGTCGAGCTTTTCGAGCATTTTGAGAGAGATTCTGCTGTTTGGGTTGGCCACGATTGGGGATCCCCTGTGGTATGGAACATGGCCCTTCACGAGTCTGACAAGGTGAGCGCTTTAGCTAGTTTGTGCGTTCCTCTAGGTTTTGAGCGTGGAGTAGAGGAATTAGTGAAATATGTTGATCGAGACCTTTATCCTGCCGATAAGTACCCAAAAGGCCAGTGGGATTATCAATATTTCTATCAAGAAAACTTCGAATTGGCACTTAAAGAAATGGAAGCAGATCCCTTTAAGTTGGTTAAGGCCTTATTTAGAAAAAGAATGGGACCAGACAAGGAAACAGTTGTTTTTAGCGCAGATATAAGGGCGCGAGGCGGGTGGTTTCCTCCTGATGGTATACCGCCTGACATGCCTATTGATACCGATGTGATTTCCGAAAAAGACGCACGTTTTTACGCTGAAGCCCTCTCGAAGACAGGATTTTTTGGCGCGAATTCGTGGTATATGAATCATGATAGAAATCGTCAATACTATGAGACACTAGGTCAGTCCGAAGCGCTAGATACGCCAGTATTATTCTTTCATGCGGAACATGATTATATTTGCTATACATTGGGAACGGATATGGTGTTACCTATGCGTCAGCAATGTAGTAATTTACAGGAAGCTGTCGTTGAGTCTGGTCACTGGATGGCGCAAGAAAAACCTGAGGAGGTCAATACTATTTTGGAGCAATGGCTTGGAAAATAAACAGCCAGCACACCAACAAATTGAATCAGCGACGGGCGATTTTCGGTGACCATTTTAGTAACGGGTGGTGCTGGGTTTATAGGATCTAATTTTATAATTGATTGGCTCAAAGGCGAGGAGGAGCCAGTAGTGAATGTAGATTTGCTGACTTATGCAGGTAATCTAGATAATCTTGAGTCTATTGCTAATGATCCAAGATACTGCTTCTATCAGTATGACATCGCCGATAGTCAATCTATTGATCACCTGTTGTCTCGCCATAGGCCTCGTGCCGTCATACATTTCGCGGCCGAATCGCATGTCGACCGCTCTATAGCTTATGCTGAAAGATTCGTGGAAACCAATATCATTGGTACCTTTCGGCTACTTGAATGTGCGAGAAAGTATTGGATGAACTTGTCGGGTTCAGAAAGTAATAAGTTTCGCTTTATTAATATCTCGACCGATGAGGTTTATGGAACTTTGAAGCCCGAGGAGCAGGCGGTTGGCGAGGATAGCAGTTATAAGCCCAATAGCCCATATAGTGCATCGAAGGCAGCTGCTGACCATTTTGTAAGAGCTTTCTATCAAACTTATGGATTACCTATTTTAACTACAAATTGTTCAAACAATTATGGACCGCATCAGTTTCCTGAAAAATTAATCCCTCTTGCTATAATGAGCGCGATCAAAAATCGGCCTATCCCCGTCTATGGCGATGGGCTGCAGGTGAGAGACTGGCTTTTCGTTTCTGATCACTGTTCGGCAGTCAGAGAGATTTTGAGGGCTGGAAGTATTGGCGAGAGCTATAATATTGGTGGATCCTGCGAAAAGACTAACTTGGAGGTGGTTACATTAATTTGTGACCTGATTGATGAGAAAAGACCTCTCATGAACGATTTGAGTTATCGTTCGCTAATCACGCATGTATCAGATAGACCCGGTCATGACAGGCGATATGCCGTCGATGCATCGAAGTTGCGACAACAATTGAATTGGGGAGTCGAGGAAACTTTCCAAACAGGAATCAGTAAAACAATAGATTGGTATCTAGAAAACGCGCCTGAGTAAGAACACATTTTTTAGGATATGGGGTTAAATATTGATCGCTATACTAACTAATCGAAAATTTTTAATATTGGTGATAAAAATCGCTTGTATTTTAACGGAGTCGTGATGGGGCGAAAAGGCATTATTTTGGCGGGGGGACTGGGAACGCGACTTTACCCCATTACCCGTTCTGTATCAAAACAGCTGCTACCTGTTTTTGACAAGCCTACAATTTACTACCCGCTTAGTACGCTAATGTTGGCGGGGATAAGAGAAATATTGATTATCTCAACACCCAGAGATTTGCCGGTAATTTCCGCGCTACTCGGAGACGGAAGCGCTTGGGGAATTCACTTAGAGTACGTGTCGCAACCTAGTCCTGATGGTATAGGGCAAGCCTTTGTTCTGGGGAGAGATTTTATAAAAAACTCGCCCACTGCTCTGATCCTGGGAGATAATATTTTTTATGGTCATGATTTAGAGAACAAACTGGCTGAAGCGACTGCCCGAGAAATAGGCGCTACTATATTTGCATACCATGTGAGCGATCCCGAGCGGTATGGGGTGGTCTCATTTAATACGGATGGCAGCGTCCTATCGATTCAAGAAAAGCCGCAAGCTCCGCAAAGTAATTTTGCTATAACTGGGTTATATTTTTACGATTCATCCGTCGTCGATATAGCACAAAATATACGTCCATCAAGTCGGGGTGAACTGGAAATAACCGACATCAATCGCGTCTACTTAGAGCGATCGAGTCTCACAGTAAATGTTCTTGGTCGAGGCCATGCGTGGCTTGACACAGGGACACACGAGGGTCTACTACAGGCTAGTAATTTCATTCAAACCTTAGAGTGCAGGCAAGGACTCAAAGTGTGCTGTCCTGAGGAGATTGCCTACAGATGTGGGTATATTACTGCGGAAGACTTAGAAGCATTGGCTACTCCTTTAATGAAAAGCGACTATGGACAGTATTTGGTCAGGCTTTTAGAGGAAGGGACATGAACTATACTTTTTCTGGAACAAAGTTCTCAGATGTCGTTCTGATGAATCCCAAAATTCATGAGGATGACCGAGGCTATTTTTTTGAAAGTTTCAACGAAAGAGAATTTACAGATATAGCCGGACGATCGGTACGCTTCGTACAAGATAATCAGAGCAAGTCTGAACGGAGTGTTTTGAGAGGACTACATTATCAAGTAAACGAATCGCAAGGTAAGCTTTTGCGAGTTCTTAAGGGCAACATCTTTGATGTTGTGGTCGATCTGCGTTTGAGTTCACCTACATGCGGGCATTGGTTAGGTGTAGAATTATCAGCCACGAACTATCGCCAAATTTGGATACCTGAAGGTTATGCGCATGGATTTCTGACATTATCCGAGTCTGCTGAGGTCTTATACAAGACTTCAGCTTATTACTCCGTCGAGAATGAACGATGTATTTCCTGGAACGATCCGACCCTTAAAGTTAAGTGGCCTAATACAGGACGATCTCCTATACTCTCGGAAAAAGACGCCTCTGGTTCAAGCTTCGAAGAGGCCGAATTATTCCCTTAGGTATGTGGACGTAAATAAAATCTCCAGCTTACTTATTAAGGTCAATTTTAGACATTTTTTAAATCTTGCGATTTACTTTTTAAATTAAGTTAGAAATAGAGCGTACGTCCCTAATTTCAATTGAAAAAAGTTAATTGAATTAATAGTACAAATGACCCATAATTTACATGCGTCTGTGGTGACTGTAGCTGGGCGTGAAGGGTTCAAACGTGCTACTTGTTCAATACTGAGGGATATTGTATTACATGAGTCATTGCTGCCCGAGAAATATGATAAAAGTCTCTTGTAATTAGGCACGTAGAAATTTGAAAGGCGCAACGAAGATGAAACATGAACTTGACGTTCTTTTTGTGAACCCCGACTCTTCTGCCAAAGCCTACCAAGGTTTAGCGGCTGTCTATTCTGCCATTGAGCCTCCTACCTGGTCGCTCTTACTAGCTGAATCTTGCCGATCTAAACAGTTTGGCGTTGGTATACTTGACTGTGATGCCGAGCGATTAACTCTGGAAGAGGCGGTAGCTCGCATTAGGGATGCAAGGGCAAGACTAGTAGTTTTTGTTGTATACGGACAAAATCCCAACTCGGGTACTACAAGTATGATTGGAGCCTTAGGTTTGGCGAAAGCCCTTAAGGAGCAATATCCCGAAGAAAAAGTTTGTTTTGTAGGGTCTCATACTAGCGCACTACCTATGGATGTGTTGGCTTACAATTATGTTGATTTAGTGTTGCTAAACGAAGGTGTGTACGCTCTTCATGACCTATTGAAAAGTGATTTGGCTGAAGATCTACCTAAGATATCCGGAATCGGATTTAAGAAAAAAGGCCCCGGTAGCTTCGCTATGCCGACTCTGAATGCCCCGCAGTCTGTTGTGCCCCAAAGCAGGATGGACGAAGATTTACCTGGCTATGCGTGGGATCTCCTTCCCTATGACAAGAAGCCGTTAGATTTATATAGAGCCCACTTCTGGCACGCTGAATTTAATCATGAAAAACGAACGCCTTTTGCCGCGATCTATACTTCCTTAGGTTGTAATTTCGCCTGCGACTTCTGCATGATAAATATTGTGAACCGCACTGATAACGGAGAGGGTATAAACGCAGCCGATTCAAAAGGGATGAGGTTTTGGAGTCCTGAGTGGGTGAACAAAGAAATGCGTAAACTGGCTGCGCTCGGAGTTGAAACATTAAGAATAAGTGACGAAATGTTCTTTTTGAATAGGAGATTTTATAAGCCTATTCTTGAGAACTGCGTTAATGAAGAGTTTGGATTTAATATGTGGACGTATTCGCGCGTAGATACTGTTCGGCGCGATTACTTAGATCTTTTTAAAGAAGCTGGAGTGAATTGGTTAGCTCTAGGTCTAGAGGCGGGAAACCAAGTAGTCCGTCAAGAGGTTTCCAAAGGTTCTTTCAAAGAAGTTAATATAAGGAAAGTGTGCGAGACAATTAATGATGCAGAGATAAATATAATTAGTAACTATATATTTGGTTTTCCTGAGGATGATTCAGATACTATGAGGGAGACGCTGGATCTTGCGTTAGAATTGAATACTGAGATGGCGAACATGTACCCGTGTCAGGCTCTGCCTGGAAGCCCCATGTATCATACTGCCAAGAAAAATAATTGGGCACTGCCCGATTCTTACGAGGGCTATGCGTTTCTATCTTATGAAAGTCAGCCATTGCCTACCAAATATCTGAGTGCCGAAGAAGTCCTTCGTTTTCGTGACGAAGCGTGGCAAGAGTATTTTACAAACGAACGGTATCTAAATCTCGTGGAGCAAAAGTTTGGAATGCAAGAGCGAAAAAACGTTGAGGATATGTCTACCGTTCGCTTAAAACGCAAGTTGCTAGGGGATTAGCTAAAAATGATTGTTACACGGGCTCCATTTCGTATATCTTTTTTTGGAGGAGGAACTGACTTCCCGCCCTGGTATGAGGAACATGGGGGGGCTGTTCTGGCTACTACCATAGATAAGTACTGTTATATAAACATAAGACACCTGCCACCGTTTTTTGACCACAAGCATCGTATCGTATATTCAAAAATAGAAAGTGTCTTAAAAAACTCGGAGATACAGCATCCAGCCGTGCGGGCTGTATTCGAATGGGCTGAAGTAAAAGAAGGGATTGAATTGCATCATGACGGAGATCTGCCAGCGCGCTCTGGCTTAGGTTCCAGTTCTTCGTTTACGGTAGCATTAATTCAGGCATTGGCAGCATTAAACGGAACTATGAAAACTAAAGAGCAGTTGGCTGCAGAAGCGATACATGTAGAGCAGGATATAATTAAGGAACATGTTGGTAGTCAGGATCAGATTTCTGCCGCGTTTGGCGGCTTTAACCGAATTGATTTTCGACGGGATAGTAGCTTCTCTGTTAACCCTGTTGTTCTTCCTGGCGCTAGATTGAAGGAACTGCACAGTCATCTTATGCTTTTTTTTACAGGTTTTACCAGATTTGCTAGCGACATAGAGAAGACAAAAATAGCAAATCTAGATGATAAGGTTGTTGAGCTCACGGCAATAAGACAAATGGTGGATCATGCGATAGAAATTTTGCACCATAAATCTGCGCCTATACAGGAATTTGGACGTCTACTGCATGAAGGATGGCTTTATAAAAAATCATTGTCGGATAAGGTATCCAATCCTGAGATAGACGCTATTTACGAGGCCGCGCTCAAGGCTGGGGCTGATGGTGGAAAAGTCTTGGGGGCTGGTGGGGGTGGTTTCTTTCTGGTTTTTGCCAAACCGGAAGTACAGGACGCGGTTCGACATAACTTGAGTCACCTGGTCCATGTGCCTTTTGACTTTGAGACCTCTGGCAGCCGTGTGATGTTGTATCAGCCGGAAGGTTTGTAATCGAGGTTTTATGAACACGGGTGACCTCATCTATGTGGCTGGACATACAGGGCTGATTGGTTCGGCGTTAGTGCGTCGACTTGAGGGTAGTGGATTTACTAATTTGCTGTTACCGAAGCGCGCTGACTTAGAACTTACTGATAACGCAGAAGTCGCGAATTTTTTTGAAGAGCAAAAACCTAGCTATGTCCTTCTCGCCGCGGGCAAGGTTGGCGGGATTCTAGAGAATCGAGATTTTCCAATGGACTTTATGACAACTAATTTAAATATCCAGCTCAATGTTTTGAGTGCCGCAGCAAAGAATGATGTGCGGGGGTTGGTGATGTTCGGCTCGTCATGTATGTACCCAAGAGAATGCGAACAGCCGATGTCCGAAGATACTTTGTTAAGCGGGAAGCCGGAACCTACAAGCATTGCTTATGCTATGGCTAAATTGACCGGCGTGCATATGTGTTTGGCCTATAATAGGCAAAATAGCACTCAGAAATTTATCCCTATCATCCCAAATAGCGCATTCGGGCCTAACGATAATTTTGACGAGCAGTCGGGGCACGTGCTGTCCGTGTTATTGAGACGTTTTCATGAAGCAAAAGAGAAGGGTGAGAGTGAGGTGACTATTTGGGGTAGTGGCACGCCACGTAGAGAGTTCGTTTATTCCGATGATATCGCTGATGCTGCCATTCATCTGATGAGTCATGTTGCTCCTGCTACTGTTTTGCCGATAAATGTAGGTATAGGTTCAGATTTATCTATTAAGGATTTGGCAGTTCAGATCGCTGAAGTAGTCGGGTTTGACGGTGTTATCAAACTAGATAGAACCAAGCCCGATGGGGCGCCGAGAAAGCTTCTTGATAGTAGTCGGATTAATGCAATGGGATGGAAGCCCAAAACAAGTTTTCTTGAGGGATTAAATAAGACGTATGAATGGTATAAGTCCAATGTCTGATCAAAACAAAAATGAACTAATTGAGAGATTGAGAGATAAATCTCAATGGGTTTGGGAGCAGACCCTTAAAATACACAGACGATCACCGGAAACTAGGGTGGCGTCTTCTCTCTCTCCGATTGAAATTTTTGTGGTGCTTTATTATGGAGGGCTTCTGAAGCAAGACCCCACAGAGCCTCTTTGGCCGGGCAGAGACAGGTGCGTCATTAGTAAAGGGCATGGTTCGTTATGTATGTATCCTGTGCTAGCAGATTTGGGCTTTTTCTCGATGTCCGAGTTGGAGAAGGTCTGTGAGGCTGGGAGCTTTTTGGGCGGGATTCCAGATCCGGTAATTCCGGGTTACGAAACCGTAAATGGATCGCTAGGACACGGCGTCGGTGTTGCTAGCGGCATGGCTTTAGCGCTTAAGCGAAGGCGACAAGAACAACACGTCTATGTAGTCACAGGTGACGGTGAACTCCACGAAGGCTCGAACTGGGAAGCATTTATGTTCGCGGCTCAACATGAGCTGAATAACCTTACGGTTATAGTCGATAACAATCAAATTAGTATGCTCGGACCGACGGACACTATTGTATCTCATAGAGATCTTGGGAAGAAACTAGAAGCGTTCGGGTGGGAGACTATGACTGTTCACGATGGTCATAATGTAAGCGAGTTATATGAAACATTATCATCCTCGCGTGTTAGGGGCAGTCCACTGATGATCATAGCTAACACCAAAAAAGGACATCGTGTTCCTGGTTTAGAAAACGCAGACTTGTCGCATGTAACAGCAATAAAGCCTGAGCTAATAGACGAACTTTTAGGAGAACTTACTTGAGCGCAGAGCTGAAGCCGCGTGCAATGCGGGATACATTTCTGCAGTCATTACATGCCTTAATGGCAGATGATCCAGAGATATTTTTTGTCTCCGGCGACTTCGGATCTCCCGTATTAGATCAGATTAGATCAGACTATCCGGATCGGTTTTTAAATGTGGGTATTGCGGAACAAAATCTTATCAATGTGACTGCTGGGCTAGCATTAGAAGGTTTCACGGTCTTCGCCTACGCAATTGCACCGTTTTTAACAATGCGATGCTTTGAACAAATACGCGTAAGTCTGGGTTTGTTGTCTGAAGTACGGCCTATGAATGTCAATTTAGTAGGCGTAGGTGCGGGGTATAGTTACGTTGTATCAGGACCTACTCATCAGTGCTATGAAGATATTACACTTATGAGATCGTTGCCTAATATGCGAGTTATTTCTGTATCGGATCAGGTTTTGGCTGCTACGATGCCCGTGGTAGCCTCACAGTGCCTTGGGCCTAAATACTTTCGGCTTGATGCGCAGGTATTACCAGTCATTTATGAGGGTGAGTTAGAGACAGTGTCCGACGGTTTTCATTATCATAGAAAAGGTAAAGATGCTTGTCTGCTGGCAACAGGGTACATGGTGCATACTGCGAAAACAGTGGCAGAGTTGTTAGCTAAAGAAGGTATTGAGGTAGGCGTAGTTGACATTTTTGACTTGAGTAATTTTGACACTAAGAAATTCAACTTAACGCTTTCGACGTATAACAATATTGTGACGATGGAGGAGGGTTTCTCCGGTCGGGGTGGGCTTGATTCCTTGATGTTTGATTACCTGCGCCGAAGCGGCATAGAAATAAACCTCCTCAATATAGGAGTTGAAGGAGGTTATCGCTTTGAGATAGGTGCTAGAGAAGTTCTTCATGAACAAGTTGGGATAGGCGTCCAGGCCGTTGTGCGAAAGGTGAAAAAGCTCCTTGAAAAATAATAATCAAGTTTCTTGAATAAATAAAAAGTGTGAATGTAATGAAATATCCATTAATGCGTAATAATGTGTCACGTAGCGACTTGGATGCTGTAATAGAGCATCTTAAAACAGATGACCCAATCCTCACCAATGGCCCGAAAGTTAGAGAGTTTGAAACTGCCTGGTCCCAGTGGTTGGGGGTGAGGCATAGCGTTTTTGTTAACTCAGGTTCTTCAGCCAATTTGCTTTCAATGACGGTTCTAAAAATGCGTTATCCCGAAGGTGGTGAGGTGATATTACCGCCTTTGACTTGGGTTTCAGATGTTTCGTCAGTTCTGCAAAGTGGTTTCAAGCCTGTATTTTGCGACATAGAGTTGTCAACTTTAGCTATGCAACCTGATGAAATTCTTTCGAAAATAACCGATAAGACTCGAGCTATTTTTCTGACTCACGCGCAGGGTTTCAATGGTTTAAGTGACCAGTTAATAGAAACATTGGATGAACGCGGCATTGCGTTGATCGAGGATGTGTGTGAGTCGCATGGTGTTACTCATAACGGAGAGAAGGCCGGTAGTATTGGTTGGATGTCGAATTTTTCTTTTTATTACGCGCATCATATGACCACTATAGAAGGTGGAATGATTTGTACTAATGATGATGATGTGCATCAAGAACTGCGTATGTTGCGCTCTCATGGCATGGTTAGAGAGGCGAGCGATCCCGAGTTAAAGGCAAATTATGCTAAGTTATATCCCGAGTTGAATTCTGACTTTATTTTCGCGTTTCCCGCATATAACGTTAGAAATACCGAGATTGGAGCCATCATGGGCCTAGAGCAATTATTGCGACTCGATGAAATGGTCGAGAAAAGAACTTTAAACTTGAATAGGTTTTTGGCTAATATAAATTCGGATAAATACTTTGTAGATTTTAAAGTAGAGGGAAGCAGTAATTACGCCTTTAATTTAATTTTGAAAGATGCTGACAAAGATGCGGCTGAAAAGCTGATGTCGCGACTTAACGAAGCAGGCGTGGAGTTTAGAAGAGGTAGCGCTGGAGGTGGTAATCAAGTCCGACAACCTTATTTACAGGGCATTGTATCAGAAGATCATCATAAAAGTTTCCCAGTGACCGAGCACATTCATTTTTACGGATTCTATATCGGTAATTTCCCTGACCTGAAAATGGTGGAAATCGATGAGATTTGTAACGCGATCAATGAGGTATAAATGCCTACTGCGATAATACTAGCGGGCGGATTGGGCACAAGATTAAGAAGCGTAGTGACTGACGTTCCCAAACCGATGGCGTTGATTAAAGGGAAACCATTTCTCGAATATCAGTTGGATTTCTGGATCTCTCGCGGAGTAAATGATTTTATCTTGGCCGTAGGCTATAAGCATGAGGTAATTTCTCAATATTTTGGGGATACGTATCATGGAGCAAAGCTCACCTACTCCATCGAAGATAAACCTCTTGGGACCGGCGGCGGTTTTTTATTAGCCTTGGAAAAGACTACGGAGGAGCTTGTACTTTTACTTAACGGTGATACTTTCTTTGATATAGATTTGGAATATTTAGAAGCTCAGCATAGAGAAAAGTCTGCTGACGTGACGTTTAGTGTATTTAAGGCATTCGAGGTCGGTCGATATATGGGCTTAGCTATCGACAAAGAGGGTAGAGTAAAATCGCTCGCAACTAATAACTCCGAACTAGGTAGGCTGGCCAATGGAGGAATTTATTTAGTTAAGACGAGCGCAGTACCGCAGAGTTATAAGGCCACTCATAATAAAATATCATTAGAGGATGATATTTTCCCCGGAATGATTAATAATCGCGCTCAGATATTTGGTGTGTCGTTTGAAGGCAGGTTCATTGATATAGGAGTTCCTTCTGATTACCACAGGGCCGCGGAAATTTTGTGCCCACACGGAGATAATTCATGAGTAAGTATGCCGAGCTACTTAGAACTAATATTGAAAGTTCTATTGAAGCAAAAAAATGCTTTTTAGCGAAAGCTGACGAGATAGAAGAGTTTTCGAATGCTGTCACTTGTTTAGTGGAGAGTTATAAGAATGACGGGAGAATTTATATCGCGGGTAATGGCGGATCTGCGGCGGATGCACAGCACTTGGCGGCAGAATTTGTAAGTAAATTGGCGAGAGATAGAGATCCACTGGCTGCGGAAGCCTTGACCGTTGATACCTCTGCTTTGACGGCAATAGGGAATGATTATGGGTACGATGAAATTTTTGCGCGACAGATATCAGGAAAAATGCGCCCTGGAGACGTGTTTTTAGCCATAACCACGTCTGGAAATTCACCTAATATATTGAGGGCGTTAGAAGTATGTCGAGAATTGTCTATTCCTTCTATTTTGTTCACTGGCCATAAGGGGGGGGAGGCAAAGGCATTAGCTACTTATTGTATTATCGCCGCCGGAAAATCGACTGCAACAATACAGGAGTTGCATATCGTCCTTGCACACTCCTTGTGTGAATGTGTTGAAGTCGAGATATTCGGTTAATAATAGGAAAAATTATGTCATATAACATTCTCTTAACAGGTGGTGCGGGCTACTTAGGCTCAATAATGACCCCAGCTTTGTTAGACGGGGGACACAAGGTTACTGTTTTAGATAACTTTATGTTCGATCAGAGTAGTCTTAATCATGTGTGCCATCATGATAACTTCCAAATAGTAAAAGGAGATATTAGGCTAAAGGAGTCTATCCTACCTTTGATGAAAAATGCTGACATAATTATTCCATTGGCGGCTTATGTAGGTGCTCCAATATGTTCTAAAGATCCAATAGGAGCCACGACCGTAAACCGCGATGCTATAAAGTTAATGATAAGTAATCTAGGGAAGGACCAGCGTGTATTGATGCCTACTACCAATAGCGCTTATGGAACGGGGGATGAAAATAACTTTTGTACTGAAGAGAGTCCGCTGAGACCGATATCCCAGTACGCTATTGAGAAGGTAGAGATAGAACAACATCTAATGGAACACGAGAATGCAATAAGTTTTCGGTTAGCAACAGTATTTGGTATGTCTCCAAGAATGCGCTTAGATCTGTTGGTAAACGATTTTGCTTATAGGGCTGTTCACGACCGGTTCGTATTGCTGTTTGAAGGGCATTTTAAACGGAACTATGTTCATGTGAGGGACGTGACACGCGCCTTTATGCATGGAATTGAGAATTTCTCCAGCATGAAAGGTGAAATATTCAATGTTGGCCTGTCCGAGGCAAATATATCAAAAATGGGTCTGTGTGAAGTTATTCAACGGCACGTGCCAGATTTTATTTTTCCGGAAGCTCAGTTGGGCAAAGATCCTGACCAGCGTAACTATGTCGTTTCTAATGCGAAGATCGAGGCCACAGGGTTCTCGGCTGCGTACGGTTTAGATGCTGGCATAGTAGAGCTAGTTAAGGGTTTTACGATGCTTAAAAACACAAAGTATGGCAACGTTTGATTCGATATAATTTCATAAACCGCGAACCTAATATAGGGGTATCGTAGATTGAAAATCAGTTCGGATTTTTTAATCGTGGGAGCTGGCATTGTAGGCCTCACGGTAGCCAGAGAACTTTTAAATAGATTTCCGCAATCCTCTATATCCGTTTTAGAAAAAGAAGATGATATTGGTAAGCATGCGAGTGGCCGTAATAGTGGGGTGATGCATTCCGGAGTTTACTACGGAAGTACAACTTTAAAGGCCAAAGTTTGCTCCTTGGGTGCCGCGCGAATGAGAGACTTTGCAGCAGAGCATGGGATCGCATGTCAGCGTGTTGGCAAAGTAATCATAGCTACTTCCGCCAATGAACTTCCAACGTTAGACCGCTTGTTAGTGAATGCTCGAAATAATGGGGTAAATGCTGAGCGCTTGGATGAACAGGGCATTAAGCAAATAGAGCCGGCAGCCTCGCCTTATGAGGCAGGGATATATTGTCCTGACACCGCAGTGATAGATAGTAATGCGGTTATCCAAAAGTTGCGCAGCTTGCTCCTTCAGTCGGGCGTAAAGTTTTATTACGGCTCTCTGATAACTTCGGTTACTCCCAGTGAAAAGCTGGTTGTAACACGCAACGGAGAGTTTACTTATGGCTTTTTATATAATTGTGCGGGTGCTGGCGCGGATATTGTAGCAAAGAAGTTTGGTTTTGCCTCTGACTACACATTAGTGCCTTTTAAAGGTATCTACTATAAGTTGAAAGCACATCAGACCGATTTAGTTAAAGGTAATATTTATCCCGTACCTGATATAGAGTTACCATTTCTTGGTGTACATTTAACTCGAGTAATATCGGGTGATGTTTATGTTGGTCCGACAGCTATTCCAGCTTTAGGTAGAGAAAATTACGGGATTTTAAAAGGAATTAAGTTGGCCGAAGGCTTCTCTATTGGTCGTAATTTGCTAACGATGTATAAAGAGAATAAGGAGAATTTTCGAAAGCTTGTTCACGAGGAAATGAAGAAATATTATAAACCATCCTTTGTTGTGGCGGCGAGGAAGCTCTGTAACCAGATTCAAGCAAGTGATCTTGAGTCCTGCAATAAGGTAGGGATCCGCCCGCAACTAATAAATACAAAATCACGAACCTTGGAAATGGATTATATAGTTGAAAAAGGGCCGGACACATTGCATGTTTTGAATTCAATCTCTCCTGCATTTACCAGTTCGTTAGCTTTTAACGAATGGATAGTTGACCAGGCGGGACATTAAGGCCTTGGCACAGAATTTACCGAAGAAGCGCGCTGTTTTCTTAGACCGCGATGGTACCATCAATATAGAGAAAAATTATCTTTATCAATCTAGTGAGTGGGAGTGGATACCTGGAGCGATCGATGCCATTAAATTACTGAACGAAAATAACTTTCTAGTGGTTGTAGTAAGCAACCAATCAGGGATTGCAAGGAAGATGTATGGTTCTGATGATGTTTATCGTTTACATGGGTGGGTTTCTCAAGAGCTCGCTAAGAGCGAAGCGTGGATAGACAGATATTATTTTTGTCCCCACCATCCTGAATTTGGATCTGTGCGGGATTGTGAGTGTAGGAAGCCGAGAATAGGCATGTTCACGAAAGCTGCAGATGACTTAGGCATAGCTTTTAATCATTCTTGGATGATAGGTGATAAAATAATTGATATGGATGCTGGAAGATCCGCAGGTGCTAACACAATAATGGTGCTTACTGGTCATGGGGCGATTGAAGCAAAGGAGGTTTCATCAGACCAGCTAGTTGTCTCGGATGTATTAGAGGCGGTGAGGGTGTTGCTTTCTTAGCGCTTTAATTAGGTGATTTCACAGAGTCCTACCCCGACTGTATAATTTATCTGTCATTAGGAGTTTAGAGGATATTATGGGTAAAGAAACAGTAGTTGGAATTCTTGGTGGTAGCGGTGTCTATGATATTGATGGATTGACTGACGTGTTCTGGGAACAAGTTGAGTCCCCTTTCGGTAAGCCCTCTGATGATCTTATGCACGGTAAGCTAAATGGCCAAAAGCTTGTATTCCTGCCGCGTCATGCTCGCGGCCATAAAATACCTCCTTCTGAAATTAATTATCGAGCTAATATCGATGCATTAAAACGGTCGGGAGTTACAGATATTATTTCGGTCAGCGCCGTAGGCTCTTTGAATGGAGAACTGGCGCCGGGCACGTTTGTTCTAGTCGACCAGTTCATCGACAGAACTATAGCTCGCCAAAAATCGTTTTTCGGGACCGGTTGTGTTGCACATGTTTCAATGGCACAACCTGTGTGCGGTAGGCTTGGTGCGTTGGTATTACAAGCGGCTGAGACTATGAAGATTAAGTGCGTAGATGGAGGTACCTACTTAGCTATGGAAGGTCCTCAGTTTTCAAGTCTTGCTGAGTCAGAACTCTACCGTTCATGGGGTTGCGATGTTATTGGCATGACAAACATGCCTGAGGCTAAGTTAGCTCGCGAAGCTGAGATTTGTTATGCAACTGTTGCCATGGTGACAGATTATGATTGCTGGCATCCTGGGCATGATGCTGTGACTGTAGAACAAATAGTTAAAGTTTTGTTAGAGAACGCGGATAAAGCTCGAGGATTGGTCAAGGCTGTATCTCCTCTTCTTCATGCTGACTCAAAAGGATTAGATTGTGCGTGCAAGAAATCACTCGAGTTTGCTTTAATTACGCAAACGGAATCGCGAGATCCCATAGTCGTCTCCGACTTAGATGCGGTGGCTGGTCGTGTGCTCTAAGATTGTTAGGTGATTTAATTAATATGTCATTACCCGCTTCAGAAACGTCAGACCGAGAGCAAATAGTCCAATTAGCGCTAAAATTGGATCGTCTTGGGTTAAATAGGGGTACATCTGGAAACTGCTCAGTTCGCACAGAGCGGGGATTTTTGATTACACCATCGGGAGTTGGTGTTGATGATCTGACTTTGGATAAAATAGTTGAAATGGACCTATGTGGTGAAACGGTGTCGGATGGTAAGCCTTCTAGCGAGTGGCGCTTCCACAAGGATATCTATGCTGAAAAGAGCAATGTAAATGCCATTGTTCACGTACATTCATGTTACGCAACGGCTTTATCATGTTTTAGAAAGGATGTACCTGCGTTCCATTACATGATTGCTGTGGCTGGCGGCGATTCTATAAAGTGCGCGCCGTATGCATTATTTGGGAGCCAGTTGTTGTCGGACAATGCTATTCTGGCTCTCGAGAAGAGGAAGGCGTGCTTATTATCTAACCACGGGATGGTCGCTACTGGATCCTCTACTGCGGACGCGCTTGCACTCGCAATAGAAGTAGAATCGCTCTGTGAACAATACCTGATGGCCCTGCAAGTGGGACCGCCTGTTCTATTAACTAAAAATGAAATGAGAGAGGTTACTCAACAGTTTAAGGGATATGGCAACTGGAGGGATGACTTAACCGTTTAGCTTCTTATTTTACGTAGACCTTAATCTCGGAGAAAAAATTATGTCGATTAAATCAAAAATTCGAGCTATACCAGATTACCCAATCCCAGGGATTATGTTCCGGGATATTACGACCTTGTTAAAAGATAGTGAAGGATTTAAAGATACTATCGACGCTTTAGTGGAGAGATATAGAAATACGGAAATTTCTAAAGTGGCGGGTATTGAATCTCGAGGATTCATATTAGGTGCGCCTCTTGCATATCTACTTGGCGTAGGCTTTGTGCCGATAAGAAAGAAAGGTAAATTACCGGCCAACACTGTTGGGATTGACTATGAACTTGAATATGGGACCGATAGATTAGAGATTCATACCGATAGTGTGTCTCGCGGCGAAAAGGTGTTGCTGGTGGATGATTTGATTGCAACTGGGGGCACCGCGGTAGCTGCTGCAAAACTTATTGAGCAAGTTGATGGGATTGTCACTGAGTGTGCGTTTGTTGTTGATCTTCCGGATCTCGGAGGGAGTCAGAAATTAGCCTCACTAGAATATAAATCATTTTCTTTATGTGAGTTCGAAGGCGAGTAGTCCTTTAGTAAAGGTAGCAATAATGAAAGTAGAGACACTTAGATGGATTGATGGTCGTTTAGAAATGATCGATCAACGAGTGTTACCGCTGGAGTTTAATTACCTTCGTTACCATTCAGCCTCGGACGTCTCAGACGGGATAAGGATGATGGTGGTGAGAGGCGCTCCAGCCATAGGAGTGGCCGCAGCCTACGGGATAGCCCTCGAAGCTAAGGCTAATCAAGATCTTCACAAAGATGTATTTGTGGAGAGTATTGAAGCAGCGTTTGTTGAATTAGCAGATAGTCGGCCTACCGCTGTCAATTTATTTTGGGCTCTTCAGAAAATGAGAGATCTATTTGAGAGGACGATAAATCAATTAAGTGTGATCGAAGTATCTGAAGAATTACTGAAACTGGCTCACAGAATTTTCGATGAGGATATTGAAATTAATCGACGGATGGGCTCGTTTGGGGCAGAACTGCTGCCCCAGAAAGCAACCATTTTAACTCACTGTAATGCCGGCGCTTTGGCCACTGCGGGACATGGTACAGCGCTGGGTGTAATTCGATCGGCAGTATCGCTAGGAAAAAAAATTTCCGTAGTTGCGGATGAGACAAGGCCTTTCTTGCAAGGTGCGAGACTGACATCGTGGGAAATGATCCAGGAGAATATCCCAGTTACATTAATTACGGATAATATGTCTGGCTTGCTTATGAGCCAAGGAAACATTGATGCAGTTATTGTTGGAACTGATCGAGTCGCGGCTAATGGGGATGTTGCAAATAAAATTGGCACCTATATGGTAGCTGTCCTCGCAAACAGACATAATATCCCTTTTTATGTGGCTTGCCCTTTGTCAACTATAGACCTAACAATTCCAACTGGCGGGCAAATACCTATCGAGGAAAGACCTAGTAGCGAGGTTACCGGATTTCGCGACCTCCGATGGGCACCAGACGGTGTGGACGTAAGAAATCCGTCATTTGATGTAACTCCC
>Ga0315331_10000932_pt1 | contig 21464 bp, 20 predicted proteins | sample M160m34915metaG_FD_203456 | JGI IMG/M metagenome (GOLD analysis project Ga0315331, IMG submission 203456) | Ammonia-oxidizing marine archaeal communities from Monterey Bay, California, United States - M1 60m 34915 | ecosystem: Environmental > Aquatic > Marine > Intertidal zone | place: USA...
CCTGAATCAGGATGTTGTGCCCTACAAACCGGCTACCGAGGACTCTACACGTGACAGGCGCGATCCTCGCGCTAGAGGAGTACGTTAATGATTAAGCAAGTAACAGGAGCTATCGTAGTTCTATCATTGATTGTAGTTTATTTGTGCACGTTCCGTGTTTACGAATACCAAGAAGCAATCCTATTCCAGTTAGGTAAAATTCAACGGTCGGATTACGAACCGGGGTTACACTTTAAACTTCCATTCGTGCAGAATGTGCGCACTTTCGATAAACGCTTACAAACCCTTGACGCAGAACCTCAGAGGTTCTTAACTGGAGAGAAAAAAGACGTCATAGTTGATTCTTTTGCTCGGTGGAGAATCCATGATGTGGTGCAATTTTATAAATCTAGCGATGGCGATCCTCGACGAGCGGGCTTACTCTTATATCAAAAGGTAAACGATGGTCTGAGAAGTGAATTTGGTAAGCGCACTGTGCAAGAGGTAGTGTCTGGTGAGAGGGGCGCAATCATGAAAAGCGTGACTCGGATCGCAAATGAGCGCGGCTTAGACTTAGGTATGGAAATTTTAGATGTACGTTTGAAAAGAATTGATCTGCCCACTGAGGTCAGCAGTAATGTTTACGAGCGTATGAGATCTGAACGATCACGTGTAGCCAGAGAATTCAGAGCTCGTGGTGATAAAGAATCTATAACTATTCGAGCTGATGCCGATCGGCAGAGGACAGTGATCTCGGCCGAGGCTTATCGAGATGCTCAAAAGCTACGTGGGGCTGGAGACGCGGCAGCAGCTGAAATTTATGCTGAGGCTTATAATGCAGACCCTGAATTTTATAATTTTTATCGAAGCTTAGACGCTTATAAATCTAGCTTCAACAGTAAAAATGATATTTTGCTACTAAAGCCTGACTCTGAGTTTTTCAAGTATTTTGTGGCTCCAATACAATAGTGTCGTCGGGTAGATAGCGCGAGAAGTAATGGTTTTGAGCAGGGATATAGATTCTTTGCTCGCTTTGCTAATAATCCTTGAGGGCATCTCGCCTTTTTTGAGTCCCCGCTTACCCTGACCGGTTTTGTTATGGGCTCTTCGTATTAGTGATAAGATGGCGCGAGTCATAGGCGGTTATAGTGTATGAGTTGGTGGATTAATTCTTTGCGGCGTGAGGTGGTAAAGTGAGCAAGGATAAGTATTGGTTGCTGCCCGAGGGCGTAGATGAAAGTCTACCGTATGAGGCTGCTGGTATAGAAAGCTTGAGGCGATCGATGCTTGATAACTTCTCGAGGTGGGGGTATCAGTTGGTTATCCCGCCGATAATAGAATACGCGGACTCACTCCTTGCTGGAGGGGCGGAGGACCTAGACCTGCAAACTTTTAAGGTAATTGATCGTAGTACAGGAAGATTAATTGGCCTCCGAGCGGACATGACGCCGCAATTAACGCGCATTGATACTCATAGAATGCCTACTAAAGCGCCACAGAGACTTTGTTATGCTGGACCGGTTGCTCACACGTTTTCTGAAAAGTTTGCGGGGTCAAGAAATCCGCTTCAGATCGGAGCAGAGCTTTTCGGTCATTCTGGGGTCGAAAGCGATGCCGAAATAATTACTCTATTAGTCAACAGCTTGTTGATCGCAAATATTCGCTGCCTAACTTTAGAAGTCACTCATATTGGAGTCTTTAGAGGGATCTGCGCTGCCGCGTCATTTACAGATGAATTTGAAGATCAGATTCTGGCAGCGTTAGTAAAAAAGGATAGGACAAGTTTGACAGAAATGCTCGAAGCAGAAAGTGTCGACTCCTCAGTGGTGAAAAATCTATTATTACTTATAGATTTGAATGGCGATCTTGACATCATCAATGAAGCCCGAGAGGCGTTTTCGAGCCTACCTGAGTCAGTGTCCGAGGCTATTGATGAACTGGCGGTATTATGTGACCTTTTAACACAGTTTATTCCAGAAGTAGATCTACATGTTGATTTTGCCGAATTACGTGGGTATCGATATCATAGTGGTATAATGTTTGCTGCGTATGTGCCAGATATGGGTAGATCAATTGCTTGGGGAGGACGTTATGACGGCGTTCAGAAGCAATTGGGTCGCGATCGAGGTGCCACAGGCTTTAGTACCGATCTAAGGATATTAGAACAATTTCTGCAGAAGGAGGACCGGTTTGAAACGGTGGTTATTGCCCCGAGTGGGAATGACAAAAAGTTGCTGGCCGCGATGGCTAGGTATCGAGAGGAAGGCTATACGGTGATTCAGACACTCCCTGGGCAGAGTGATGAGTGGAACCAGTTGAGTATTGAATTTAGACTCATGCAAAAAAATGATGAATGGGTCCTCGAAAGTTCTAAGTAAATTCTATTAGGCTCAGTAAGTTAGAAAGTAAAAGGATAGCCAGATTGGGAAAGTCAGTTATAGTTGTGGGGACGCAATGGGGGGATGAAGGCAAGGGGAAAGTTGTTGACTTGCTTACCGATAAAGCGGATTTAGTAGTACGTTTTCAAGGCGGCCATAATGCCGGTCACACAGTTATAGTTAATGAAAATAAAACGGTATTACATTTGATCCCATCAGGTGTTTTGCGAAGTAATATACACTGTCTTATCGGCAATGGCGTTGTTGTCTCTCAATCAGCGTTACTAGAAGAAATTATAATGTTAGAGAAAAATGATATACCTGTGCGGGAACGGATGCTTGTCAGCGAATCTTGTCCCTTAATCATGCCTTATCATGTTAGCCTCGATTTGGCTAGAGAAACAAAAGCTGGAGGTCAGGCGATCGGCACTACGGGTCGTGGTATTGGACCAGCATATGAAGACAAGGTGGCGCGGCGCGGCCTAAGAGTCGGAGACTTACTAGATAGGAAACGATTTTCTGAAAAACTAGAAATTGTGTTGGACTTTCATAATTTTGTGCTAGTGAATTATTTTGGAGAGGAGGCTCATGACTTTAACTTGTTATTGGATGAGCAAATGAGGCTTGCAGAGGATATAGTTCCTATGGTCTCGGACTTGAGCCAAGTAATTGGTGCAGGAATGGCTGATGGGAAGAACTTTTTATACGAGGGCGCGCAAGGGACCCTTCTAGATATTGACCACGGGACGTATCCGTTCGTCACCTCATCTAATACTACAGCTGGCTTCGCAGCGCCTGGTTCTGGTGTCGGCCCGTGTGATTTTGACTATGTTTTAGGTATTACCAAAGCATATACGACTCGAGTGGGATCAGGACCATTTCCAACCGAGCTATTTGACAAGACGGGAGAACATCTTGCCACCAAAGGACATGAGTTTGGGGCCACTACTGGTCGGCCTAGAAGATGTGGCTGGATAGATGGGGTGGCTTTAAAAAGTTCGCGTCAGTTGAATAGTCTATCTGGCCTTTGCGTCACAAAGCTTGATGTATTAGACGGTTTAGAGGAGATCGGTTTGTGCACGGGATATACTTTAGCCGGTCAGGAAATTGATAACCTCCCTTTGGGTGCTGATCAGGTGGATGCAGCTAGTCCGATTTATGAGTTTCATCCCGGGTGGGTGGAGGATACTTCTGGCGTCAGGCATTGGGACGAGTTACCGCGCAACGCTATAAAGTATCTCGAGCGGTTATCGTCAGTAGTCGGGTGTCCGATAGATATAGTATCGACTGGCCCAGATAGGATGGAAACCATTGTTATGAAGCATCCGTTCGAATAAGGTGTCTCGAGTACCATGTCTTTAGATCCTATCAAGCTGGTGCAGCAATGGTTTGAGGAAGCGATTCTGGTTGAGCCGAGTACACCCGAAGCAATGTCTGTAGCGACAGTAGACTCTAAAACTGGCCGTCCGTCGCTGAGGCTTGTTTTATTGCGAGGAGTTGATAAATCTGGCTTTGTGTTTTACACGAACACGAATAGCAGGAAGGGACGCGAAATAGAGCAAAACTCTCATGTAGCTCTCGCGTTGCACTGGAAATCGTTAGGGCGACAGTTGCGAGTCGAAGGTGTTGCATCTAAGGTATCGGAGGTCGAGGCCGATAAGTATTTTGCGTCACGACACCGAGGCTCCCAAATTGGCGCGTGGGCTTCGGATCAATCAGCTACACTGGAGAACCGGCAAGTATTGCTCAATAGCATTCAAGAAGTTGAGGAAAAATTTAAAGACAAAGAAGTACAAAGACCCTCATTTTGGTCGGGATATCGAGTAAAGCCGAAAACAATCGAGTTTTGGGAAGATCGAGCTGATCGATTGCACGTACGGAATTTCTACTGGCTAGATGGTGATCTTTGGAGTAAGAAGCTGCTTTACCCGTGAAACTATTAAACGGTGCGCCGTGCGATATCACTCACTATTCGCTCTAAATGGCGAATGGATCGGCATGATTCTATACGGTCGCATGATGCGTTAAACTTATTCATCTCCGAGTCACCAGTATTCCAAAAAGTCCTAGGTTCAGGATTGAGCCACATCACACTTTTTGATTTTAGGTGCATTCTTTTTAGCGCCAAATGACCAGGATCGCCATAATTTGATCGCCCATCTCCAAGAATAAGCACAGTTGTTTTACTGTCGATTTCATCTCCCACTAGTCGTTCTAACTCGTGTAGTGCACCGCCGTAATCAGTAGAGCCCATTCCCCATTGATTTATCGCTTCATTCAATGCGATTTCTATAGGCATTTTCTCGAAGAGCGAGGTGATCTCACCTAACTGGTTGGAGAACGCGAAACTTCTTACTTTAGGAATAATTTCATGCACGCTATAAAGAAACATGAGTAAAAAGCGCGCGGTCTGGGCCACTGAACCAGACACGTCACAGACTGCTATGACTTTAGGACGATCGATTCGAACTTTCTTCCAGACAGTATTAAAAAGAATGCCATCGAATTGCATGTTCTTTCGTATAGTTTGACGAACATCAAGGGCCCCTCGTTTAGCTTTGCGTCGTCTCCGCGAATGGATAGATATAAGACGTTTGGATAGTTTTTTTACTAGCTCATGCATCGTTTTGAAATCTCTTATCTCTACCCGTGCTAATGGTGTTTTCTCAAGAATTTCTTGCCGAAGATTTGCACCAGAATTAGCCGTGTAGAGTAATAAATTTTTGTCAACTAATTCTAAAACGCTTTCGAGAGTCTGGGCCTTTCGCAACTTTAAATAATTGTATGCATCTTCTTCACCTACTCGTGCCAAGTCATGAATTTTTCGTTCAAGTTCATTGACGCCCATTTGCTCTAAGATCCGCCGCGCATAAATTCCCCTTTGCGTAAATATTTTAATATTTGATAGTTGAACTTGCTGTGCGGCTATAGCAATGTTTTCGGCTAGCGCTGTTTGATTAGATTGCTCTAGCAATTCCAGTAGACTAGATGATCCTTCGTTTTGTAATTCATCGCTATGGGACTTTTTACTCTCAGCCACTGGTACGACATCTAACGTATCCTGTGCCGCCATTTCAGTTGTTTCATTTGTCGCCATAGTAAAAAAGAGATCAAAGCAATTAGAATATGTTTCTTTATCATCGCGAGTTTTAGCTAAAACTAATGACAGAGAATCTTTGAGGAGCTGTCGATTAAATAAGCCGACATGGTTTAGAGTTTCAATAGCCTCCATTGTCTCTGCTGCTGAGATTTGGATGTTAGAGGCCCGCAGTGCTTTAATGAAGTCATAGATCATTAAGCTTAGCTCAAATATTAGCGCGCAGCACTGCGAATTAAGGTTGGTATTTCGGATTCAATATGTTCTATATCATCTTGGAATTTTAGCAGAACGTTTAGCGTGGAGCGAACAATATTACTTTCCAGACTATGCACATTGAGCAGTATCAATGCCTTCGCCCAATCTAGAGTCTCACTAACAGCGGGAACCTTCTTAAGGTCCATTTCGCGAATTTCTTGCACGAAGCTTACAATTTGTTTCTCTAGAGTTTCCTCTATATTAGGTATTCTGGATCTTACTATCTCTCTCTCAAGTTTGCTGTCAGGGAATGGGATGTAGAGGTGCAAGCACCGCCTTTTTAGGGCGTCTCCTATCTCGCGCGTATTATTTGATGTAAGAAATACTACCGGAGGTACTGAACTTTTGACGGTACCTATCTCAGGGATAGAAATTTGGTAATCTTGCAAAATTTCTAATAAAAACGCTTCGAATTCTAAATCGGACTTATCGATTTCGTCGATCAATAATACCGCACCCTTTTCAGCCCATAAAGCTTTTAGCAGCGGCCTTGGTTCTAGGAAGTCAGTACTAAAAAAAGTATCGTCAAACTCATTGAGTTTTTCTACAGACCGCTTTAATGATTCACTATCCGACATTAATTCAGACAATTTTTCTTTTAGTACTTGGGTGTACAATAGTTGCTTACCATATTTCCATTCATACAGAGCTTTAGATTCGTCGAGTCCTTCATAACACTGCAGACGTATCATGGGCTTATTGAGTAACAGCGCAGTAGCTTTAGCCAATTCAGTTTTACCTACCCCTGGAGGACCTTCAACCAAGATGGGTTTCGATAATTTTTGTGCTAGGTAGACTGCGGTCGAAATATTTTGACTGGCGATATAGTCGTGCTCTTGCAACGACTTTTTGAGCACGGTGATAGCTTTGTCTGCGTTAGATGATTCCTTCATTTAAATCCCTCTATTAGATTTTAAGTTCCATACGACTTCAACCAATTAGCTCTGTCGGTTAGTTGTCGGATAATCTCTCCGGATAAGCCATTTATCTCTGTAAATTGCTCAAGTAACTCAGGATTAGGTCGACTAGCACTAGTGACAGACAGAAACTCCTTTAAAGTCGGTGCGTTCTTTTCGCGCTGTATCAACTCGAGCCGATCGTGAGATGCTATCATTCCTTCTTCAAGGACGCGGTAATACCAACCGCATAGCCCCTGATTATGCATGAAGGTCGCTACGCCTCTGGAGCCATATTTTTCATCGATTTTCCAGCACGGTTTTCTCGGCTGACTAATTTGAAGAATAACGCTGCCCATACTGAATTTGTCGCTTATACAAACGTGTTGCTCCAGATAATCGAAGGACGAGATATTTTCTCCAATCGACCCTGGAATCATCACTTCCTCCGAACTGGGGAAGGCGACAGACAACTTTTGGTAATGATCTGCCGGGAAGTGATGGAGAGCTTTTTCCCGCCCGCCATGGAGTACAGTGTCGCCAATGAAGTCTCCTTCAATGCCGTTACAAGTAACCTTCAACGGATGGTTAATTTTTACTTTATTTATTCCACTCGCCTGCTGTTGTTTACCTATATAGGAACGAGAACCTCGGTAAAGTGCTGCTAATAGAATCTGCAAAGTAAAAGTTCTCTTAATGTTATAATAGGTATTCGGTAATTAATGATTTGTCGGAAACAGAATAACCTATTTGAAAAAGAGAGTGTAGCAATGAATATTAAGGCGATTCTATGGGATTTCGGTGGAGTAATCACGACCTCACCATTTGATTCCTTTAACCAGTTTGAACAGGAGAACGGCCTACCCATCGACTTCATTCGTGGTATTAATGCCGTAAACCATAAGACTAACGCTTGGGCTCTGTTAGAATCGAATCAAATTAGTGAGGACGAGTTTGACACATTATTCCTTGAGGAAAGCAGCCAAGCAGGGTACGGCATTAAGGGTTCGCAGATATTACCGTTAATTAGTCAAACATCAGTTCGAAAAAAAATGGTGAGTGTGTTGAGAGAGTGTAAACTGCACTTCAAAAATGTTTGTCTTACAAATAATATGCGCACAGGCTCGGGACTGGCAATGTCTTCGAATAGTGAGCATGAAAAAGATGTGGGCGAAGTTACTAGTCTGTTCGATATTGTTATCGAATCTAGTAAGGTTGGTATTCGCAAGCCTGATCCTGCAATTTATCGTTTAGCTTGTGACAAAATGGATATCCAACCTAATCATGTAGTTTACCTTGATGACCTAGGTATAAACTTAAAGCCTGCGCGAGAGATGGGTATGATAACTATAAAAGTACTTAGTGAAGCTCAAGCAATTAGAGATTTAGAGGAAGTAATAGGTTTAACATTTAACTAGGAATAGTAACTAATTTGGGGGACGTGTTAGTGTTGGTTTTTAGGCAACTTTTTGATGAAGATTCTTCAACTTACACCTATTTACTCGGCGATGACGTCACAGGAGAAGCAGTTTTAATTGACCCCGTGTTCGAGCAAGTAGGCCGTGATACTGCTCTATTAAGAGAATTGTCACTGTCTCTTAAGTTTGTTTTGGATACGCATTGTCATGCTGATCATATAACCGCTGCATGGTTATTACGCGAGAAGTTATCTTGTGATATTGCTGTGTCGCATAAGTCAGGGGTGACTGGGGCTACAGTATATTTTGTCGACAACGATGTCCTCTCTTTTGGTAATCACTCGTTAAAGGTCTTACTTACTCCAGGGCATACCGAAGGATGTGCGACTTTTGTACTAGACGATATGTCTAGGGCGTTTACGGGAGACACTATTTTAATCAGAGGGTGCGGTAGGACTGACTTCCAAGGAGGTAATCCGTCGGTTTTATATCAATCAGTCCATCAAAAGATATTTATGTTGCCCCCTACAACAATCCTTTATCCAGGGCACGACTACAGAGGGTTAAGTAGTACTAGTGTTGCTGAGGAAAAAAAATACAATCCTAGACTGGGAGGCGAAGTTAGTGAGGAGGATTTTTCAGGGTTCATGAATAATCTTGGGCTAGCGTACCCTGAGCGAATTGACGTTGCGGTGCCAGCTAATTTATTGTGCGGCAAACTGCCCGAGGGGGTTAATGTACAAGACCTCGATACTGCCTGGGGGCCCTTGCGTTACACTTTTGCTGGGTTTTGGGAGATCGAAGCGAAGTGGCTGCAACAAAATTTGGGAAGCGCGCAAATTGTCGATGTCAGAGATGTTACCGAGTTCGATGGTCCTCTTGGTCATATCGAGGGCGCGGTGCTTATTCCACTTGATCGTCTCGAGTACGAAACACAACGTTTATCAACGGAGGCTCCAATCATATTAGTGTGCCGGTCTGGTAGCAGGTCCGCGAGAGCAACCCTAATGCTTCGTAACCTTGGCTTCAAGCAGGTAGCTAACCTTGCAGGTGGGATGTTACGATGGCATGCCTTAACCAATTGGAGTGACTGGAGTATATAACACTCACGTGCGGGTGTTCTACGAAGGCCTGTATTCACAAATAATTCGAGAGTTCTTTTTGAACTTAAATGTCTGAGATTCAACCTTACTGAGTCTCACTATTCGAGGATCCCCAAACGACTGAACTCTATTTTAGATGGTTTCCGTAAGGTGCTTCTTATTTCTAATTTAATTGAAGGAGAAAAGCATGAAAATTGATACTTTGATGGCGCCCGCGGCTCCGGATGTATTACGCAAACAAGCAGCGCAATTAGAGACTCTAGGTTTCGATTGTATATGGACTTTTGAGGCAATGAGTGATCCTTTCTTGCCGTTAGCACATGCTGCTGCTGCGACTTCGAAAATAGAGATTGGAACGAATATCGCCGTCGCCTTCGCTCGTTCGCCATTTTCGATGGCCCAGATAGCTTGGGATCTGCAACGCGACTCAGCGGGAAGGTTCCATTTAGGATTAGGAACTCAGGTACGTGCGCACGTCGAACGGAGGTTTTCCGCTGATTTTGATCATCCTGCCGCACGAATTGTTGATTATATTAACTGTTTGAGAGCGATATGGGACTGTTTTCAAAATGGCTCTAAACCAAGTTATGACGGTCGTTTCTATAAGTTCAAGCTGATGAACCCGTTTTTCAACCCAGGTCCTTTGGATCACCCTTCGATTCCTATTTATTTGGCTGGAGTGAACGCGCGAATGTGCCGCGCGGCGGGTGAGGCCGCGGATGGCTTTCATGTTCATCCGATGCACTCTCCCGGTTATGTGCGGGATATTATTAAACCGTCCATAGCTGAAGGCGCGAAATTGGTAGGAAGAGATCCTAACAGTGTGGCGCTTTACGCACCTGTTTTTACAATTACTGGAGATACTCAGGAGCAGTTTGAGGAGATGGAGCGCACAGTGCGAGGACAAATCTCTTTTTATGGATCGACTCCCAGCTATAGTGCTGTTCTTGAGTACCATGGCTACCCTGATTTGGGTCGTCAGCTAAATACGTTAATGAGAGAAGGCAAGGTTAAAGAGATGGCCAAGGCGATTCCTGATGCTCTGTTAGAGCATCTTGCGGTAATCGGCAAGCCTAGTGAGATCGGGGCTATGATGCGAGTGAGGTCAGAAGGCCTTTTAGATAGAGTTTCTCTTTACTCAAGTATGGGGTCGGACGGTCACTTCTCAAAATGGTCAGAATTAATAAGTGCTATTCATGCCTAAGTGATAAATCTTGTGAGCCTTGCACTATTGCTGGCCGTCATCGTATACAGCTTTGCGTTTGTCTAAGAAGGCATTGATTCCTTCTTCAAATAAGCCAGCACTCGCGCATAGGATCTGCCCACGATCTTCGAATGCGATCGCGGCTTCTAGACTGTTGGCGTCTACGGACAAGTTCAGTCCTTCCTTGGTTAATCGTAAACCCATCGGCGATGTTGCAAGCATATCTTGAGCAATAGCCTCTCCTTTATCGCGAAGCTCTTCTTTAGGCAGGACCGCTGAAACTAGGCCGAGTTGTAATGCTCTTTGTGGTTCGATAAACCTACCTGTCATCATCAGTTCCGCCGCGACAGATTGACCAACAGACCGAGGCAAGAAGTAGCTAATGCCAACGTCACAGCCGGTCAGTCCGACTTTCACCATAGCTACATTAATTTTAGTATCATCAGCGATTATTCTTACGTCGGAGGCAAGAGCAAATGCCAATCCACCTCCAGTGGTAGCACCGTGCGCAAGACATATGATTGGCTGAGGGCATCGACGCATTCTAGCGTATACCTCACTGACCTGCTTTTGGAATCGAAGTCCAATAATCGGACCCTTGCTGACCCCTTCAGCCGACTTAAGGTCATAGCCGGCACAGAAAGAACGACCTTCGCCTTTAAGTATAACGACCCGAGTCTCGTGCTGGAATTGCAGTTGTGCGAAGTAATCTTGTAACTCGTCACACATTTTAGGTGTGATGGTATTTAAATGGTCAGGTCGATTTAATGTGAGATAATCTATTTGGTTCTTTTTTTCAATTATAATTGTTTCGTAGTTCATCACTTTCCTCTTGGGGTGGATAGGCTGAGTTGTCTAGGTTATCCCGTGTACTTTTTAATTATTTCAGAATTGGATTAGTTAATACTACCAGTATGTTTTTATCTTTAATGATATTAACTGGGATTGTGTTTAATATTTTAGGATCTAAATCCTCAATAGGGCAATAAATTACTAACATAGGGAATATGAGTATGACAAGAGATAGGTTCGATTTGACTGGCAAGGTGGCGTTGGTCGCGGGTGCCAGTCGAGGGATAGGAAGTGAGATCGCAGTGGCTCTTGGGGAATATGGGGCTCATGTTATAGCTCTTAGTAGGGGCGAGGGTGGATGCGACGAAACTCTCGACAGAATAAGAGCTGTTGGCGGCGAAGGTGAAGCGAAGGTCTGTCACATTGGAAAAATGGAGCAAATAGAGGGTATTTACCAATATATAGATAAAACACATGGTAAATTAGATATTTTGGTAAACAATGCCGCCTCTAATCCTTACTATGGACACATCTTAGATACAGACTTGGGTTCATTCAAAAAGACTTTAGAAGTAAATCTTCAAGGATATTTTTTTATGTCCGTATACGCGGGCCGCAGGATGCGTGAAGCTAAAGCCGGAGCTATCTTAAATGTCGCTTCAATTAACGGAGTTTCCCCTGGCGACAAGCAAGGTGTTTATTCGATGACAAAGGCAGGTATTATAAATATGACTAAGGCTTTTGCGCGCGAGTGTGGTAGTTTGGGTATTAGAGTCAATTCCTTGATCCCTGGTCTTACGCGAACGCGCTTTGCGCAAGCATTGCATGATGACGACGATTTTATGGCGATGCAAATCCCTAATACTCCACTCGCCAGAGGGGGCGAACCCAGTGAGATGGCTGCTGCGGCATTGTATTTACTTTCAGATGCTGCGAGTTATACCACCGGAGCATCTATAGTAGTTGACGGCGGATATTTGGCATAATGACATGTGCAGCATACTAAAGTTAAGGGTTTTAGTTTTTTCTTTGTGGGGCTTGAGAACAAAAAAAATTGAATTAGGAGATGATTTAGCATGAGCTTATTATTAAACTCTCGCGACGTGGAATTTATTTTATATGAGCTACTTGGAACAGAAGATCTGGTAAGGTCCGAACGCTTTTCTGATTACGATGTCGCTACTTTCAACGCAGTTATTGAGGCGGCAAAGACACTCGCGGAAGAAAAATTTGCACCATTCGCCTCAAAATTAGACGCTAATGAACCCACTTTTGACGGCAAAACTGTTCATATAATTCCCGAAGTTCAAGAAGCACTAGATGCTTATGTGGATGGTGGGTTTATGGGAATGGCAGCGGACTCCAAGTATGGCGGGATGCAACTACCTTGGGTTGTTTCTCAGGCCGCTGGTGCTTACGTTGCGGCTGCCGACGTGTCCGCTAACGCATATCCGTTTCTAACTCATGCAGCTATAAATTTGTTAGCGATGTTTGCTTCTGATGAGCAAAAAGAAAAATATTTACTGCCACTAGTAGCCGGTCGTTATTTTGGATCGATGTGTCTGTCTGAGCCTCAGGCAGGTTCGTCTCTATCGGATATTAAAGTAAAAGCTGAGAAGACGGATAATGGTTATTACTCGATATCCGGTACAAAGATGTGGATTTCTGCAGGAGAACACGAGCTGTCTGAAAACATCGTGCATTTAGTCTTAGCAAAGATCCCTGGAGGGGGGCAAGGAGTTCACGGCATCTCATTATTTATAGTTCCAAAATATCGAGTCAATGATGATGGTTCTTTAGGCGAAAGAAATAATATAAATCTGGCAGGTTTAAATCATAAGATGGGATTTAGAGGAACTACAAACACCGTGTTAAACTTTGGGGAAAGCGGTGAGTGCCAGGGGTTTCTTGTCGGAGAGGAACACCGAGGATTGTTCTATATGTTTTACATGATGAATGAGGCGCGGATAGGTGTAGGCATGACCGCGACGGTGTTAGGTTACACTGGCTATTTACATTCATTACAGTACGCCCGAGATCGCTTGCAAGGTAGATCGATTGCTCAGAAAGATGCTAGCACCCCGCAAGTACCAATTATTGAGCACGCTGATATCAAGAGGCTATTGTTACTCCAAAAAGTCGCAGCGGAGGGGTCTCTAGCTTTAGTTCTATATTGCTCGCGTATTCTTGATTCTCTGAGCGTATGTGAGGATAAATCAGAGCAAGAGCGGTTGGAATTATTACTGGATATTTTAACTCCGATTGCGAAGTCCTGGCCATCTGAGTTCTGTTTGGAGGCGAACAAACACGCCATTCAAATTTTAGGAGGCTATGGCTACACTAGAGATTTTCCACTTGAACGATTTTATCGTGATAACAGATTGAACCCAATTCATGAGGGTACACATGGGATACAGGGGCTAGATCTTTTAGCAAGAAAAGTTTCAATGCGTCAGGGAGCTGCTATGGACATATTATTGTCTGAGTACGAAGAGGTAATTGAGCGAGGTCGTCAGTATACCGAATTGGGTGAAGCGACATCGGCCTTTCAGAGTGCCGTTGGAGAACTTAAAGGAACGACTAGTTCGTTGGTCACGGCAATGCAAGCTGGGAAGGTTGCTGAATCTACTGCTAATGCCGGTATTTATTTAGATGCGTTTGGTCACCTAGTGATTGGTTGGATTTGGCTAAAGCAGGCGCTAGTCGCATTAGAAGCTTCGTCTAGTGCGGTTGGGGAGGACACCGAGTTTTATGAAGGTAAAATCAATGCGTGTAATTTTTTCTTTCGTTACGAAATACCTAAAGCCGTTACGCAGTTGCAATTGTTGAAGCAAGTAGATACTACCTGCTTGGACACTAAAAATAATTGGTTTTAAGAACTTAGCTTTCAAATTATAGAGGTTATAAAATGAGTCAAACGCAGTCAATTGGTACGTATGAAGAAGCTCTTGCTGATTTTAATTGGGAGCCTCCTGAGAAATATAATTTTGCGAGAGACGTGATTGATCGGTGGGCGACATCCGATCCTAGTAAACTAGCGATCAAATGGGTGGACGATGAAGGAAGCGAAAAAGACATTACGTTTTTAGAACTCAGTTCTCGGTCACGAAAGCTTTGCAATGCCTTGGCCGACGCGGGTGTGCAAAGGGGTGATACTGTCGTACTGATGCTCGGCCGCAATGTCGAATGGTGGGAAATACTAACAGCTTGTATTCGAATGGGCGTGATTTGCTCGCCCGGAACGACTCAACTGTCCCCAAAAGATATTTCTTATCGGATGAATGCGGCAGGGGCAGTGTGCTTCATAACTGATCTCGATAATGCACCTAAACTTGAAGAAGTTGCTTCGGATTGTTTAACGATGAAAGCATCTATTTTAGTGGGTGGTGAGAGAGAAGGGTGGCTATCTTACGCAAATATTGTCGACTCGCAAAATGATATTTTCGAGTGTGCTGACACACTATTTGACGAAGACGCCTTGTGTTATTTCACGTCAGGGACTACGGGTTACCCGAAAATGACGATTCATTGCCATGGCTACGGTATGGCTCACAAGATTACTGGTAAGTATTGGCTGGATCTTAAACCTGATGACTTACACTGGAATATTAGTGACACTGGTTGGGCCAAGGCAGCGTACTCAAGTTATTTCGGCCCCTGGAATCAAGGTGCTGCTTTATTTGTGCATCATTCCGCGACATTCGATCCGATTAAAAGTCTAGACCTGTTGGGGCAATACCCTATCACTACGATGTGCGGCGCGCCTACAATTTATCGGATGCTAGTCCTGCAAGATTTGTCTGGCTATACCTTCCCTCAACTGCGGCATTGCGTGGGGGCAGGGGAACCCTTGAATCCAGAGGTCATTGAAACTTGGCAGAAGGCTACTGGTATTATTGTCCGAGATGGCTACGGTCAAACTGAGACAGTTCTAGTTTGTGGAAATTTCCCTTTCTCTGAGCCTCGATTTGGCTCAATGGGGAGGCCAATGCCTGGCATCGAAATGGCGATAATCGACGATAAGGGAGTGCCTTTACCCCCAGAAACAGAGGGAGATATAGCGATTAAAGTCTCGCCAAAGCGTGCACCAGGATTATTCGTGGAATATCGGGGTGATGAGGATCGCTTTAATGCGTGCTTTATCGGAGACTGGTACATAACTGGCGATAGGGGATATGTCGATGTAGATGGGTATTTCTGGTTTGTCAGTCGTGCTGATGATGTTATTTTATCGGCGGGTTATCGAATTGGGCCTTTCGAGGTCGAGAGTGCTTTAATAGAGCATTCGGCAGTCGCGGAATCAGCGGTGGTTGCTAGTCCGGACGAAACTCGTGGTGCGGTCGTCAAAGCTTTTGTAGTCTTGGTCCCTGGTGTTGAAGGTTCCGCAACGCTCGCCGAAGAGCTCAAAGAGCATGTTAAAAATGTGACTGCACCATACAAGTACCCCAGAAAAATTGAGTTTGTCGAAAGTCTTCCAAAAACGGTGAGCGGTAAAATTAGGCGCATTGAGTTACGGGATAGAGAAAATGGTACGGGTTAGGCACTAAATCAAATTTCCTTTCACACACTGCTTCTATAATTAATTAGGGCGACTGTATTTTGGCGAAACAACAGAACTCGGCGAGTGAGCAGATCTACCGAGTAACCCTTCTTATGGTGGTGTTAAATTCTATTGGTACGGCCATGATGCTGACGGGCGTCAATGTGGCTTTGCCGACTATCGCGCGAGATCTGAAAATTGATGCTGTAGTCCTCACCTGGATTCCAATGAGTTATCTCATTGCAGTGACTGCATGTGTCCTGTCGTTTGGAAGACTAGCTGACATGTACGGGCGAAAGAAAATATATCTGGCCGGTACAGTCGGCGTGATATTGACATCAATCGCGACTGCACTGTCGGATACTGCAACTATGATGATTATTGGCAGACTGGCTCAAGGAGTTTGTGCGGCTATGCTCTACGCTACTAATGTAGCAGTGATATCCTCGGTAGTGGTGCCAGAAAAAAGAGGTGCTGCAATAGGATATACCGTGTCCGCAATTTATTTAGGTTTGGCACTTGGTCCGTTCCTGTCCGGCTGGCTAGTTGAGTATTTTAGTTGGCGCTGGACTTTTCTTTTGCATGTTCCCTTAGCCACAGTTGTGCTTTACATCGGCATTTATAGAATCGATAGGGATTGGACCGCAGAAGACTTGGGCGACTTCGATAAGGTAGGCGCTTTAGTTTATGGAATAGCCACCATACTTTTAATGGTAGGGTTGTCTAGACTTGAAAACGTGATTGATGTGACTTTAATCTGTCTTGGCTTGGCAGGTCTTGTGTACTTTTTTAAACATGAGCAACGACATCCACACCCAGTTTTTGACGTAAGCCTTTTTTATACTAATACTTTATTTACGCTTGCTTGTGTCGCTTCTCTTGTAATGTACACAACTACCTTTGGTAATGTGGTGCTTGTAAGTCTTTACCTACAGTACATAAAGGATATATCACCTTCTACTGTAGGACTACTGCTTATATGCCAGCCTGTGGTCATGACCGCAGTAGCACCTGTCGCCGGTCGACTATCAGATAAATTCGGTTCCAGAGCGCTCGCTTTAGTTGGCATGGGGATCACTGGCATGAGTCATGTTGTATTGTCTTTCGTGGATGTTCAAACTTCAGTTTATGTTGTGATGGTTTGTCTGATTTTAAATGGCATAGGCTTTGGATTGTTCTCATCGCCAAATGCGAACGCTATGATGGGTGCAGTCGGGGTGGCGGACTACGGTAGAGCAGGCAGTGCGATTGCTGTTATGAGAGTAGTTGGTCAAATGTCTAGCATGGCGATCGTCACTCTAGTTTTTGGTATTTTTGTGGGCCCTCGTGCACTGGACATTACTGTATTCCCTGAGCTGAATTTGGCAATCAGAGTATGCTTTGCCTTTGGCGCTTGTCTTTGCCTTGTATTTATTGCTTTTTCATATTTTCAGCTTCGTCGACGATGCGTCTAACAGCCGAAACGGAAGATTCGCCGCATAGAAGAGCTGGCTTATCGTTATATCTTCCCGCTATTTTAATGGGGATCCCCGGCCAAGCATTATTCGTTCTTTTACCATTGTACGTCATCGATATTGGTGGAACCCCAGCGGCAGCGGCAGCGGTTATTGGTTGGCGCGGATTTGGGATGCTGATTATGGGGCTGCCTGCGGGATGGATGGCATCCTATTTGGGATATAGAAGCACAATGCTTATTGCGAGCGCGACTATTCTGTTGGCCTTTATTCTCTACGGGTTAAGCGCAAATCTATTGACTTTATATGGTATTGCTTTTTTACATGGCTGTGGGAGCAGTAGTTTCCTCTTAGGCCGTATGACTTGTATCACGTCAGTATTTGAGACTAATGAGCGGGGACGTGTTATTGCGGTGATTGCAGGTAGTTTAAGACTATCTACCTTACTAGGCCCTTTACTTGGGGGAGTATTGGTGAATCAGTTTGATTTTTCACTGGCGTTTGTAGCTTGCGCAGGGATGATGACTTTAGGGCTATTGTTTACTTATGTGTATACGCGGGAAAGACGAACTATTGCTGCAGTATTGCGAATATCGGCAGTACCTGAGTTTATACGGACCCATAAGTCGATTTTTTATACTGCCGGAAGTGCTGCCATCGCTTTCATGTTCTTGCGAGCGGCTCGTACTATTCTGATTCCATTGATCGGTGTCCATTTGTCGCTTGACCCTGTCACTATTGGTTTTGTTGTGTCTATGTCGGCATTAGTCGATTTGCTGTTTGTTTATCCCACCGGGGTGGTGATGGATAGATGGGGGCGCCGAATTACTGCGGTGCCAAGTGCTATGTTGTTTACGGTATCACTAGGCTTCGTTGCATTTTCGAATTCTTATGAAAGCCTGATTTTTTACGCAATCTTAGCGGGTATTGCTAATGGACTTTCTACGGGGATAGTGATGACATTAGGTGCTGATAATGCACCAGAGGCTGGGCGAGGTGAGTTTCTCGGTTTTTGGCGTGTTTTAACTGACTTGGGCAATGTGTCTGGCCCAGCCCTCATTAGTGGAATCCTTTTTATTGGTTCGTTACAGTTTGCGAGTATAGTTGTTGGATTGATTGGATTAGCAGGTAGCATCTGTGTCCACCGAGCAGTGGGCACAGAACTTAAAGAGGATATTTGAGTCAATGTTTCAGAAAGCTTGGTTAGATCATGTTGTTTTGAGAGTGAAGGACGTGAATCGAATTAGTGAATTTTATCAGGATGTGTTCGATGCCAGTGTCGAACGCGAGCTCGAGATTGGTCTCCATCAGCTAAGGGTTGGTAGTGTATTGATAGATCTTGTCGCTTTGGATAGCGAATTGGGAAAAAAAGGAGGACTCGCGCCTAGCGGTGGAAAAAATCTCGATCATTTTTGTATCCGTGTTGAGCCCTTTGATTACAGTACTATAAAAAATCGTTTGGATAAACTTGGGGTGACATGCAGTGATGTACAAGAGCTTTATGGTGCCGATGGATATGGTCCCTCTGTGTACCTTCATGATCCGGAAGGGAACATGATAGAAATAAAGGGTACACCGGTCAGGAAACTAGAGGGACAAGATTAAAGCTCAGGACCGTTTGATATTTATTCGACCCCACGAAAAAAACAGTTTTTGGGCAGGTGCAGATAGTCCGCTCAGGCGCTTTGCTAAAGTTTCCATTATCATTTTTTGTACTAACATCATTTCTAACTTTTCCGATTGGTCTAATCGCACCCAACGAATATCTTCTAATTCACCATCTCCTAGAATATTGCCATGCATTTGTTCAAAGTTTATCGAGAAGAAGCGTGCATGAAATCGTATAGGTTGAATTGGCGGCGTTATGGCTCTACCCAGATAATCGAGTAATTTTAAATTAGGTGATAGCCCAAGTTGTTTAAAGTGCTGCCAGGTATTATTCCTTACGGCGTTCAATTGACCTTTTTCTCCGAGGGTTAGACCTACTTCTTCGAATGCTTCGCGCACCGCGCACATAGCTAAACCATTCGCTTTGCGATGAGAGTTTGCAACAGCCATCATTCGGGTATATTGAGTTTTAAGCTTTTTCTTAGGTTGAACGACGTAGTCATCTCGTTCAACTATTCCTCCAGGAAAAACATATACTCCAGGCTTAAACTTCGCTTTGCTTCCTCGTCTACCCATTAGTACCTGATATTGGTTACGATACTTACGAAATATTACGAGACTGGCGGCGTTTCTTGGCCTTGCCGGGCCTGATTTTTTTGTGGTCATGCGCTTTTATTCCTATTACTTACAGATGATAAGAAATCGGTATATTTCTCCATCCTGGTTAGTACTGGATAGTGTATGACCCGATGCCTTACAAAAAGCTTTAAAATCTTCAAGTGAGTTAGGATCGGTAGCTATTACTTCCAAGCTTTGGCCTGCAGACATTGTGTTGAGAATTTTTTTAGTTTTTAAGATAGGCAAGGGACAATTTAGTCCTGCGGCGTCAAGAGATAGATCGCTCATTTCCTTAAAATCCTCCCGCATACGACTATCGTGTCCACCGCTAGACTCCCTGCCTGCCGGTTGCTATGCCTTCGGGGTGTAAACTTTCATAAGCACTATCTCTGGTATACATCCGAGAAAACCACGCATTAATATTAAGCAAAGAATTATCCATGTGCTGGCCAACGCCTTCTCCGAAATCAAGAGCACAGAACAATATGATGTCGGCCAAACTTAGTTCATCACCGCACACGAAGATCTTGCGGTGCATCAGATCATTTAGCCAGACCAGTTTTTCGGAAACAATTTCTGCAAGTCCCGGTGCGGCTTCTGGCAGGCAGTGTATGCGCTCCCTAAAAAGTTCCAACCCAACGGAGTATCTAAAACTATTATAAAGATTCTCAGTGATATTCAGTTCTATTCGTCTTTGCCACATTCGATGCGTCGCTTTTTCTAACGGTGTCGCACCGATCAAAGGTTTCTCGGGATAAAGATCTTCTAGAAATTCACATATAGCCACTGTCTCAGAGATACAGACGCCGTCATCCATAACAAGGGCTGGTAATTGGCCCGCCGGGTTCAACTCAAGATAGGCTGACTCTCTATTACTTGCATTGAGAATGTCGATTTCTTCGAAAGGCAGTTTGATACCTTTTTCAATTAAAAACATCCTAACAATCCTAGGATTTGGCCCTGGTGAATTTAACAATTTCATTTTTTAGCAAATAATCCGGTTAAGTTTAGCCTACGGACTCTTCTCCTTTGATTTTTCTCATCCAGCGTTTTACGTTTCGTGTATGAGTCTCAAGATAAGAGTTTTCACGAAAAAATTTATCGTAGAAACCAGTTTCCAGCCTATGGGCTTGAGTATAGTAGCGTATGAAAATACTCGGTACGGTACCTGGAAACTTACCATATGTATCATAGATATATTCCGCGGTTTCGACCACAGCATCAATAAGTTCTTCGCTAGGCATTGTTACTTGTTGCTTAATTTCTTGATTATCTTTAAATGGCCCAGAAGTATTTGGATTATATCCGCCATTGGCACCAAATTTAAGATCCAGGAATGACTCTACGGCTGCCCTCATGTTTTTATAGAACGGTGGGGAATAGGCTTGATACAAACCTTCAATACCTAATGGGTTAGGTACTCCCCACCCATCCTTTTTTTCAAAGCTGAAACCCAGGCCCGGGATCCCTTTAGCTGCGTAGGCGCCCATCATGGTGAATGGATTAATACCAGAGTAAAACCAACCACCTAGCCCAAGAGGTTGTAGGGCTAATGACATATTGTGACCCATAACTCCCATCTCGACAGCGCTTGTAGTTAAGACATATTGTTCAAGGTAAGACAGTGGATACTTCTTCTTAAGATCGATGAGACCACTTTGTGCAAACTTTTGTAAAGCACCTGCTGGCCTGCCATTAGCATCGTCAAAGATTGTATAACCCGAACCAACTGCTATAAAAAGTAAGCCGAGCAGTTGTTCCGACACATTACCGACTGGAATGAAGAGCGTGGAGCCTTCAGTATTACCATTCCAGAAATTGTGAGCGCTGTAGTGTGGCGCAACTCGGGGAGGGTTGATTCTTCGATCAGATAATTTCCGTGTATGATTCCCAACAACATGAACTAGTGTCTCGGCTGAATTAAGCTTTGTATCACGCCAATTGCCCTCATTAATCGCATCACGAGTGCTGACATAGTAAGTTCCATCGTCCTGAGTGAAGAACAAATCAGAGTTTCCAATGCCGGCGGCGGAGGGCGTGGTACGACCTGTGTAGCGAGCAGAATAGTTACATAAACCTTCCTGAGGGGTGGTGTGAGGAATGCCATGATGCCATCCCG
>Ga0315331_10000934_pt1 | contig 21458 bp, 22 predicted proteins | sample M160m34915metaG_FD_203456 | JGI IMG/M metagenome (GOLD analysis project Ga0315331, IMG submission 203456) | Ammonia-oxidizing marine archaeal communities from Monterey Bay, California, United States - M1 60m 34915 | ecosystem: Environmental > Aquatic > Marine > Intertidal zone | place: USA...
TTAGTTATTGTTATGCTAAATGCGGTGCAAATATAAACTTTTTTAGTAAATAGAACTACTCTGAAAATAAAAGGTCTAAAAATGTACCAAATTCAATAAGCTCGATTACATATACATGTATAGAATCTTAATTATAATCTTAGTTTGTTGCCATTCTTTTAGTTTATCACAAAAATTTGAAGGAGAAAGTAAATCTATAGGAAAAGTAAATAATGGAAAACTCGTAAATGGAAGAAAATTTCCATACAATGGAGAAAATTATCAATATTTCTCTCCTTTTTCTTACTACATTCTAAATCGAGCTTGGACACACTCAAAAATAGTAGACATCACTTTAGAAACATATAAAGAATGTGAAAATAAAATCCCACATCACCAATTTTTACTAATGGAATGTTCTAAAAAAAATGGTGGTAAAATGAAACCTCATCGAACTCACCAAAATGGCACTTCAATAGATTTTGGGACACCTCTACTCAAAAATGGAAAACCATATAAAATACACAACAGTTTAGGAGTATACCATTACTTAATGTCATTTGACGAAAAAGGGAATTGGACTACCAACAAAAGTGTAAGCATCGATTTTGAATCGATGGCTCAGCATATTTTAATCTTAGATAAAATAGCAAGGAAAAACAACATGTATGTTAAAAAAGTGATATTTAAAATCAACCTTAAAGATGACCTGTTCAAAACAAAGTCTGGCAAGAAATTAAAAAGAAAAAAAATATACTTTGCAAGAAAACTTCCTAAAATAGTTGATAATCTACATGATGACCATTATCATGTAGATTTTGGTTTTCTCCAATAAACATTTTTAGGGAAAACTATTACCTCTTTACACCTATCATCTAATTGATTTATTATGGCTGGTTTTTTAAAGCCTTCAATAATATTCACATCGTAAATTTCCTCAACAGTACTCATGTAATTCAACTCTCCAAAAACAGTTTTTGTTCTCAAGTCAAAAATAATTATACCTGCATTTTTAGAATTCTTTTTAACATCTAATCCCTCAAATGATTTTGATGTTTCTCGAATTTTTGAAGCTCCTATAATTAATAAACCCTTATGGTGGACCATTCCTCTTACAAACCTTCCAAAATTGTAAATTACATCGTAAGATTTTTCTTCAACATTAACTTTCAAGAGTTTACCACTTCCAGACTCTAAAAGATAAAGCTCATTATTAATTAAAGTTGGAGAATGTGGCATGGCTAGGTTATCTAAAATAATCTCACTTGAAGGTACCTCCATCAATAATCCAGTATTCATAATATCCTTTCTCCAACCCTCTTTTGAGTCTGTTTTAGACAAAGCTGTAACATACTTGGGAAGACCTTCTTTCATTGCCATTCCATTTAAATGACACCTATCTTCAGGTGAAAGTCTTGAAAGAAAGTTTGGCTTCCACTTTGGCCTAAAATTATAATTAATGTCAAAAGTACAAATACAGGAAAACAATGTATTTACACCCCACAAAACACCATCACCAAAATGAATATCGTGTATGTCTAAGGAACTTGTATTGTAAGTTCCTCTTTGAATATAAACAGTATCAAAATTCTTATCATTTAGGTTAATTGTTTTAACTATGTTTTCATTATTAGAAAAAAACGCCACTTCATCCAAACCCGCAACGGCTAGCTTGGAGCCCTCAACAGCAATACCCATAGGTTTCTTAAAACTAATTGGAATTTGATGTAATTTATGCCCATCTAAACTTCCAACAACCATTACTCTACCTGCTTGATAAGTGCTAAAAACAATGCTAATGTTTGCTTCATACAAAACACTAGTAATTTCTTTATCAAAATCTATATTGTATTTTTCTTGCATATAAAAAAAGCCTCAACTAAGAGGCTTTAATTTAAAAAATTGAAAAAACATTACTTCTTTTCTAATTTCCATTCAGTGTCCGTATTATCACTAGCATCTTCCATCCAAAGCTCTTTGTTGGTTAATCGATTAATTTCAAATGTTAAAACACTATTGTTAATTGTGATTTCAATATCTTCTTTATCAGATGAAAACTCCCATTCTCCTCCATAGGCATAAGAATAATTCTGACCGTTATATGAGTAAGAAGTTCCATATGTAAAATCTCCGTTTTTATCAAATTCAAATTCTAGAGAATATCCATTTTGTGGATATACTGCAGAACCAATTCTTACAACTTCCCATTCTCCAGTTAATCTAGAAGTTTTAGAACGAAGGGAAAAAGATGGACCATCGTCATATTTTTTACAACTGTGGAAATTTAATGTTGTAACAATAGTAGCGGCTAATAATAAGGTAGTATTTTTTTTATTCATTTTTAGGTGGTTTAATTATTCAAAAATAACTTTTTTTTTCAAAAAAACCAACCTACTCTTATCACTCCAACACCTGAAGAACCAAACACAGAATTCTTATTCTCAGGAATAGCTGTAACAATTTCCGGAGCAGTTGTAGAGCTTGCATCCATCTGTTTAAATTCACCTCTAGAAGACTTAGTTGACAAAAATTGGAAACCAAATTCTGTACCTATATAAAGACCGTCATATATGACAAAATCAAATCCAGAAAAAACTCCGATACCAATATTATTTGAAGCAACTTTAGAGCTGTAATTAAAATCCGAAACAAAAATAATTGAATCCGTTCTAGAGCCATAGACCTCATCTTTACCAACACCAAGTAATAATTCAACACCTAAATAAGGTCTTAATTTGTTAACATTAAAAACATACTCATACCCTAAAGACATTAATAAATTCTGACTAACATTTTCTACTGACCCAACACCATTACCATTAGATTCTAAAATCTCTCTTTTACTATTTGCATAATTAAACATCAAATTAGAACGCAACACATGATGATCAGAAAAAATAAATCTTGCTTTTATATTGGGCTCAAAAACACCCGAGTTTAAACGAGGGTAAAATTGAGTTTCTAAAGCTGTTTTTACATTTTTCTCATTTAAAGAAGAAGAATCTTTTTGAGAATAAAAAGCATTTGAAACAATTAATAATATTAAAATAATAATGTAATTTTTCATGTTAAGTTTTACTTTAGTTAAAAATATTTAATTATCTGAATTTAAGCTATTTAGATTTATCTTTTAGCATAGGGACAAAACTAAAATCTCCACAATCCTTTTCCGAAAAATCATCTTCACCTAAACGCACAATCAGTTTCATTTGTTGTGTATCACCCTCTCCAACTGGAATAACCATCCTGCCGTTTACCTTAAGCTGATATTTTAATTTTTCTGGAACAAAAGGAGCTCCACAAGTAACAATAATTCCATCATAAGGTGCAAAAACTTTTTTACCTTCAAATCCATCTCCAAAATAGGTCTTCGCCCTGTAACCCATTTGATCTAGTAAATGATTGGTTTGCTTAAACAACAACAACTGTCTTTCAATCGTAAAAACTCTTGCCTCTAACTCACACAAAACAGCTGTTTGGTACCCACACCCTGTTCCAATTTCTAAAATCTTGTCTCTTTTAGCTATTTTCAACAAAGAGGATTGAAAAGCAACTGTGTATGGTTGACTTATTGTTTGACCAGCCCCAATTGGAAAAGCAACATCATCATAAGCAAACTTATCATGAAAAACCTTGTCAAAAAATAAGTGACGAGGTATTTTATTCATCACTCTTAAGACATTTTCATCCGTAATACCCTTCTGTCGCAATTGATTAATCAATTGTGACCTCAACCCTTTATGTCTAAAATTATCATTCACTATACAAAAATGTTAAGTCTTTCAATAGAATCAAAGGTATATGTAAAAATCTTCCTAACATCTTGTGTTAATAAATAGAGCTTAACACGAAATAGTCAACTAAAATGAATATTACTTTTGTAGAATACAATTAAAAAAAGAAATGTACAAAACAGGTGTTCTCGGAGCTGGTCATTTAGGTAAGATACACATCAACATTCTCAAAGAAGTTGATTTCACTGATTTAATTGGATTTTATGATACAAATCCTCAAACTAGAAAGGAAGTTGCCTCTCTGTATGGAATCAAAGCATATGACAACTTAGAAGAACTAATAGAGAATTGTGACATTGTTGATGTGGTTACACCAACACTTTCTCATTACGAATGTGCAAAAAAAGCACTTCAAGCTACCAAACATGTATTCATTGAAAAACCGGTAACGCAAACCTTGGAAGAATCTAAATCTTTAGTAAAACTTGTTGAAGAAGCTGGAACAAAAGTTCAAGTAGGGCATGTCGAAAGATTTAACCCTGCTTTTAAAAAAGCAATTAAACACATTGAAAATCCACTATTCATTGAAACACACAGATTAGCTCAATTTAATCCCAGAGGAACTGATGTTTCTGTTGTATTAGATTTAATGATACATGATATAGACATCGTTTTAAGTGTTGTCAACAGTCCTGTCAACAACATTCAAGCGAGCGGTGTATCGATTGCTAGTAAAACACCAGATATTGCAAATGCTAGAATAGAATTTAGCAACGGATGTGTTGCCAACTTAACTGCAAGTAGGTTTTCAATGAAAAAAATGAGGAAATCAAGATTTTTTCAAAAAAATGCTTACGTAGCAGTAGATTTTCTAAAAAAGAATTTTGAGGTTATTCAAATGAAAGATATTACCAATCCAGACCCACTTATTCCCACAATTGATTTGGGTGAGTTAGGGAAAAAGCAATTACATGTTATAAAAGAAGATGCTCCAGACGAAAATGCAATTAAAGAAGAACTCAAAGCTTTCGTAAATGCAATAAACAACAATGAAGATCCTATAGTAGATCTTTATTCTGCTCAACAAGCACTTTCAATTGCAAATGAAATTTCTTTAAAAATATCTAAAAACTCTTCTCTTAATTCGTATCAATAAAAACAGATAAGAATTCTATAGTATTCCTGCAATAATAATTCTAATTTTACGTTCGATTTTTAGAGAAATGTATAAATCCACCTTTTTTATATTCATTTTAGCTGTTATTTCTGGTTGCTCAACAATTGATCCTCCAGAGAGCATCCCCTCTTTCATCAGTATCAACGAAATTGATTTACAAATAAATAATTCTAATGAAGGAACTAATCTTCATGCTATAACAGATGCTTGGGTTTATCTAAATGGAAATTTAGAAGGAGTTTACGAATTACCAGCAGAAAAAATACCACTTCACTACTCAGGAAATCAGGAGTTGAAAATTTATGCTGGAATTAAAAAAAATGGAGTTTCCGGAGATAGAGATATTTACGATTTTTTCACTTCTTACAGTCAAAGCATAGAACTGATACCAGACAGCATTACACCTGTTAATCCCATTGTTGAATATGAAGACAACCTATACATTTGGATTGAAGATTTCGAAGATCCATCAACTAAATTTGAAAACACCTCTTTAAGTGACACAACTATTTATATTATTGATAATCCATTATCAGATTTAATTGAAGGAGATGCTGGTGCAATCACCATGAAAAGTTCAAACTACTTTTGCGAGTTAAGAACAGATGAGTTAAATTTTAATTCATTCCCCAAAAACATCAACATCCCTTGTTACATGGAATTAAATTATAAATGCAATCATGAATTTACTATAGGAATTCTTCATAAATATGGCACACTTCCTTATTCAAAAGAAGCCCTCATAACATTAATCCCTACTGAAGATGAAAATGGATTAGCCCAATGGAATAAAACATACTTGTATTTATCAGACGTAACTAATTTTTTCCCTAATGCCCAAGAATTCGATATTTTTATTTCAGCAATTAACTCTACTCAAAGAGACGATATTGAAATCAGATTAGATAACATAAAAGTGATTTACAGAAATTAATGATTAACAGAAGAATATTATCAATTAAATACATGATTTCAGATTTAACATCTGCGATTTTATCATGGATTTGTTTTTATTATTTTAGAAAAACAGTCATTGAATCTTCTGAATTCGTAATGGATAATAACTTTTATTTAGGATTAGCTTTAATTCCTCTCTTCTGGATACTTTTTTACGCAGCTACTGGGAATTATAAAAATGTCTATAAAAAACATAGAATTAAAGAAATCGGACAAACGATTTTAACCTCAATAATTGGCAACTTATTACTCTTCTTTCTTTTAATTTTAGACGATGAAATAAACACCTATCAAGATTACTACAATCTTTTAGGTTTTCTAATACTAGTACACACTAGTTTAACATTAACTCCTAGATTTTTCCTTACCTCATCAACAGTAAAACGAATTCACAGAAGAGAAATTGGCTTTAACACATTAATTATTGGTGGAAACGAAAAAGCACTAAAGATATATCGTGAAATTGAAGCCATTAAAAACTCTCCAGGATACCTATTTAAAGGTTTCTTAAGTACAAATGGAATAGACAGGTCTCTTTCAGATGCTTCGATTGAACATTATGGAAATTATAAACTTCTAAAACAAACAATAACTAATCAAGAGATAGAAGAAGTTATTATCGCTGTAGAATCATCTGAACATGAAAACATTAATAAAATAATTAATGATTTAAGTGATTTAAATGTTAGAATAAAAATAATACCAGACATGTACAACATCCTAATGGGATCAGTTAAAATGACTGCTATTTTTGGTGCTTTATTAATTGAAGTTAATCCGGAAATAATGCCTCCATGGCAAAAAACAACCAAAAGGTTCATGGATATTTTTATTTCAATCATTGCATTAATTATTTTGCTACCTGTATTTATTATTCTAGCTATTATGGTTTGGTATTCATCTAAAGGTCCTATTTTATATAAACAAGAAAGAGTTGGTAGATTAAGAAAAGAATTCTTCATTTATAAGTTTAGGTCAATGGTTCAGAATGCTGAAAAAGATGGGCCACAGCTATCTAGCTCTACAGATCCTAGAATTACTAATATTGGTCGAATAATGAGAAAGACCCGATTAGATGAAATCCCTCAATTTATAAATGTCTTAAAAGGTGAAATGTCAATTGTTGGACCAAGACCTGAAAGACAGTATTTTATAGATAAAATTAAAGCTAGAGCACCACACTATAAACATTTAGAAAAAGTTAAACCAGGGATCACAAGTTGGGGTCAAGTTAAATATGGATATGCCGAAAACGTAGATGAAATGATTTCGAGGCTAAAGTATGATGTACTTTATGTAGAAAACATGTCTATTTCTTTAGATATTAAAATCATGTTTTACACCCTAATTATTATTTCAAAAGGTTCCGGTAAATAAAATAAATATAAATAAATTATAAAATGAACAACATTACAGTTATTGGAGCAGGCACCATGGGAAATGGAATTGCTCATGTCTTTGCACAAAATGGGTTTAAAGTAAATCTTGTTGACATCTCTGAAGAGGCACTTCAAAAAGCGATTAACACCATCTCAAAGAATTTAGACAGGATGGTTAGTAAGGATAAAATATCTGAAAATGATAAAGTAAATACGCTTAATAACTTAACAGTAGTAACATCTGTAGAGAAAGGTGTAAAAGATGCAGATCTTGTTGTTGAAGCAGCAACAGAAAACACTGAACTAAAACTTAAAATATTTAAAGATTTAGACACATTTTCACCTGAAAAAACAATTTTAGCAACCAACACATCATCTATTTCAATTACTAAAATTGCAGCAATTACAAATAGGCCTGATAAAGTAATTGGAATGCATTTCATGAACCCAGTACCTGTAATGAAACTAATAGAGGTAATAAAAGGTTATTCCACTTCAGAAAGTGTCTTAGACTCAATAATGAACCTATCTAAAAAGCTTGGCAAATCACCAGTAGAAGTAAATGATTACCCTGGATTTGTTGCAAACAAAATATTAATGCCTATGATTAATGAGGCAATTATTACTTTATATGAAGGTGTAGCTGGAGTTGAAGAAATTGACACAGTGATGAAACTTGGAATGGCTCATCCAATGGGACCATTACAATTAGCAGATTTCATTGGCTTGGATGTTTGTCTTGCAATACTTAGAGTTCTTCAAGATGGCTTTGGCAATCCTAAATATGCACCTTGCCCACTATTAGTCAACATGGTTACCGCTGGAAAGTTAGGAATTAAATCCAATGAAGGCTTTTATTCTTGGGGGCATGGAACAAAAGAGCTTATTGTCTCTAAAAATTTCAAATAATAAAAAGGAGAGCTAGTTTGCTCTCCTTTTTATTTAATTCATGTTATACTCTATTTTAGAGTTATCACCGCAATTTTCAACTTTAAAAGATTTTGAAAAATTCAAAACACTAATTACGATTTCTTTTTTTAATTGGGTAGATTTTTTTTGACTTTTAAGTACTAATTCTTTCGAATTATAACGAGTAGATGCTCTTAGCATAGGCGAATATATTTTTAATTAAACATATCCATTTAACGCTACTAATTAACATTTATTGTGAGAATTAAGAAACTGTAAGCATAATATCGTTTTCTTTAATCATCTTTCTTAAATTGATTAAAGCATATCGCATTCTACCTAAAGCTGTATTGATACTAACATCACTAGAGTCAGCTATATCCTTAAAGCTCATCCCCATAAAGTGCCTCATTTTCACAACCTCTCGTTGTTCTTGAGGAAGTAAATCAACAAGAGCTCTTAAATCTTCATGAATTTGCCCTTCTACAATTTCATCTTCAACGGTACAATCTTCCAACTTAAGTATTTGAAAAATATCAAATTCATCACTATCCGAATTGTTTTTTCGACCAACAATAGGCATTTTAGAAGAATTCCTAAAATAATCTATAACTAGATTGTGAGCAATTCTCATTACCCAAGGTAAGAACTTACCCTCTTCATTGTACATACCTCTCTTTAGAGTAGATATTACTTTTATAAAAGTGTCTTGAAAAACATCATTTGCTACATCGTTGTTCTTAACTAATTTATTGATATAGTTAAAAACACGGTCTTGATGTCTTTTTAATAAAATCTCGAAAGAATAGTCGTTACCCTCTAGGTAATTGCGAATTAATTGTTGATCCGCTAGTTTATCAGTTGCCATAGCATCTACATTTAAATAGTCTATAAAGACTTATGTTAATTAAAAGTAGATATTATTCTATAGGCTGTTTTTTTAGTTAAGGTACACTATATAAACTTAAAAAGTTCGTAAAGGTTTCCTGTTTTTGTTAATTTTTCTATATCAAATATAAAAAAACAGATTAACTCTGTTATATAATTTAACTTATTTTAGCATTTTTTGAAAATAACAGGATTTTAAAAACCTGTACATTTAATCCTATGGATGAAGGGAATAAGTACAAAGTCACATATAATAATTAAAGGAGCAAGAGTACACAACTTAAAAAATATTGATGTTGCCATAAAGCGAAATAAAATAACAGTTATTACTGGTGTTTCTGGCTCCGGCAAATCCTCTTTAGCTTTTGACACATTGTACGCAGAAGGTCAAAGAAGATATGTTGAAAGCTTAAGTGCTTACGCCAGGTTATTTCTAGGGAGATTAGATAAACCTGATGTTGACCAAATAAAAGGGATTTCACCAGCAATAGCTATTGAACAAAAAGTAAATACAACAAACCCAAGGAGTACTGTTGGAACAAGTACAGAAATTTATGACTATTTAAAATTACTTTACGCAAGAATTGGAAAAACCATTTCTCCTTTTACAGGAAATCAAATAAAAAAAGATCAACCCGAAGAAATATTAGAAATCATAAATCGCTATTCGAAAGAAACGAAAGCTTTAATAATTTGCCCACTTATTATTCCTAATGGAAGAAGTTTAGATACACAACTAAAAATAATTAAAGAACAAGGATTCAACAAACTTTACATTGACAATGAAATTGTTTCAATTGAAGAGGTAAGTAAATTAAAAACAAAAAACGACATTTGGCTAATAGTAGACCGAATAACATGCTCATTTACAGAACAAAATCAAACAAGAGTTTTAGAATCTACAGTGAATGCTTTTTCTGAAGGAAATGGAATGTGTGCTGCCATAATTTTTAATGCAGAAAAAGAAAAACACATTCTAAATAACAGTTTTGAAGAAGATGGCATTCATTACACAGAACCCACATTAGATTTCTTTTCTTTCAACAATCCTATAGGAGCTTGTCCTACTTGTGAAGGATACGGAAAAGTTATGGGAATAGATGAAGATTTAGTTATCCCTAACAAACACTTATCAATTTATGACAATGGAGTTGTATGTTGGAGAGGTGAAAAAATGAGCAAATGGAAAGATGACTTAATTCAAACTGCAAACAAATTTAACTTTCCTATTCATCAACCAATTAATAAGCTTACACAAGAGCAATACAGCTTACTATGGAATGGCAACAACTATTTTGGAGGTATTAATAGTTTCTTCAACTACATAGAAAGTAAAAGTTATAAAATTCAGTATCGAGTTATGTTGGCTAGGTACCGTGGCAAAACCATTTGTAATGACTGCAAAGGAACAAGGTTAAGAAAAGATGTACAACATGTTAAAGTTGACAATAAATCTATTACAGAAGTTTGCAGTTATTCAATTTTAGAAGCGCAATCATTTTTTGAATCATTAGAACTTAATAAACATGATGCAACAATTGCAAAAAGAATAATTTTAGAACTTAAAAACAGATTAGAATACTTAAATAATGTAGGGCTTGGATATTTATCTTTAAATAGATTATCAAACTCACTTTCTGGAGGAGAATCTCAACGAATTAATCTTGCCACCTCATTAGGAAGCAGTCTTATTGGTTCAATGTATATACTTGACGAACCATCAATAGGTCTTCATCCAAGAGACACTCACAGATTAATTAGTGTTTTGAAAAAATTAAATTCCATAGGGAACTCGGTAATAATTGTAGAACATGAAGAAGAGATTATGCGTTCTGCAGATGAAATTATAGACATTGGACCTTTCGCTGGATCAAATGGTGGTGAAATAATTTTTCAGGGAAACAATAATGATTTAACCAATTCAAAAGAAAGTCTTACTGCTAAATACCTCACTAAAAAACTACAAATTGAAACTCCAAAATTCAGAAGGAAATGGAAAAACTTTCTTCAAATAGAGGGAGCTCATAAAAACAATCTTAAAAATGTAGATGTGAAAATCCCACTTGAAATCATGACTGTTGTAACAGGTGTTAGTGGAAGTGGAAAATCATCTATTATTAATGGAGTATTATTTTCTTTTTTGAAGAAATACATTGAATCTGGTTTAAGGAAATATGACAAATGCATTAACATAGAGGGAGATTTACAGCTGGTTGATCAAGTTGAGTTCATTAATCAGAATCCAATTGGTAAAAGCTCCAGGTCTAATCCTGTAACATATTTAAAAGCTTTTGATGAAATTAGGGCCTTATTCTCAAGTCAACAGCTATCAAAAATAAATGGTTTTAAATCTAAGCACTTTAGCTTTAATGTAGAAGGAGGAAGGTGCGATGAATGTGAAGGCGAAGGCACATTAAAAATAGGAATGCAGTTCATGGCAGATGTATTGCTAACCTGTGAGAGTTGTAATGGTAAAAGATACAAAGAAGAAGTTCTTGAGGTAAAATACAATGAAAAAAATATATCAGATGTTTTAGATATGACTGTAGATGATTCGCTTCTATTTTTCAACAATTTAGAAGACAAAATCGTTGCTAAAATTAATGAAAGAATTAAACCGCTTCAGGAAGTAGGCTTGGGATATGTTAAGCTTGGCCAAGCTTCGAGTACTCTTAGTGGAGGAGAGTCTCAAAGAATTAAAATGGCTTCGTTCTTGGGTTTAAAAAACAACAGCAAAAAAACATTATTTATTTTTGATGAACCTACAACTGGACTTCATTTTCATGACATTAAAACACTATTAAAAGCACTTAATGCATTAATAGAAAAAGGAAATCATATAATAATAATTGAACACAATGCAGAGATAATTAAATCTGCTGACTGGTTAATTGACATAGGACCTGAAGGAGGAGAAAATGGAGGCAACATTGTTTTTGAGGGAACACCTGAAGAGTTAATTAAATGCAAAGCATCTTACACTGGGAAATTTCTAAAGAATAAGTTATAAGAATTATTCAGAAAATTGAATTTCATATAATTTACTATAAATGTTCTTTTTTGAAATCAATTCTTTATGAGTCCCCATTTCGGCAACCCTCCCTTTATCAAGCACTAAAATTTGATCTGCATTTTTAATAGTAGAGAGTCGATGAGCAATAATAATTGATGTTCGGCCTTTCGTTATTTTCTTTATTGCAGACTGAATCAATTCTTCTGTTTCCGTATCAATTGAAGAGGTAGCTTCATCTAAGATTAATATATCAGGATTATAAACATAGGAGCGCATAAAAGACAACAGCTGTCTTTGACCAGTTGACAACACTCCTCCCCTTTCTCTTACATCAAAATTGTATTTTCCAGGTAAATTTTCTATGAAATTCTCAGCTCCAATAATTTTAGCTGCTTCTTTAACTTTTTCTAAGCTAATCGTTGGATCTCCTAAAGTTATGTTATTTAAAACCGTATCAGAATACAGAAACACATCTTGTAAAACCACCGCTATTTTCTCTCTTAAATTAGAGAGACTGTAATTTCTTAAATCATTATTATCCAATAAAATTTGACCCGATTGGTATTCATAAAAGCGGCAAAATAAATTTATTATTGATGTTTTACCTGAGCCTGTAGCCCCAACAATTGCCAACGTTTCACCTTGCTTAATATCAAAAGATATGTTATTTAGAATTGGATTCCCTTGCTTATAGGCAAAAGTTACATCTTTAAAAGAAATGTTACCAGAAAAGAAATTGGGCTCTAAACTACCTTTTTGTACGATATTATCCTCCGTATCTAAAACTTTAAAAACTCTAGAGGAACCAACCATTCCCATTTGCAGGGTATTGAAACGATCGGCAAGCATTCTTATAGGTCTAAAAAGCATGTGCACATAAAGAATAAAAGCAGTCATATCTCCGCTTATCTCAATGAAATTTGCATCAGCATCACCAATTTTATAGATTGAAAAAAGAATTAACAATGCGATTGATATTGCACTTAAATTCTCAACAACAGGGAAGAATATAGAATATGCCATAATGCTCTTAATGTGAGCTTTCTTGTGTTTATTATTAATTTCTCTAAAAAGTCTAGCCTCCTCTTTTTCACGACTAAAGATTTGAACTATATTCATTCCTGTAATGTGTTCTTGAACAAAAGAGTTTAAAATAGATACTTGATTCCTTACTTCTTGAAAAGATCGTTTAATTACTTTTTTAAAAATATTCGTAGAAAATAAAAGCAAGGGAATAGGAATTAAAACCACTAATGTCAATTCCCAATTCATAAAAAACATGACACTCAAAACTGCTGTTAACTTTAACAAATCTCCTAATATTATAAGAATACCTTGAGAAAATATTTCAGCTACTGTCTCTATATCACTAATTGCCCTTGTAACTAACATTCCTATTGGATGCTGGTCAAAATACTTTAGGCGAAGTTTAGTTATATGATTAAACAATTGAACTCTTAAATCTTTAATAACAAATTGACCTAATTCATTAGCTCTGTAGGAGAAAAAAAACTGTCCTAAAGATTCCATTACAAGCATTAAAACAATAAGTAATGTCCAATAAAGAAGATCTTCTTTAAGTCCTAGATTAACAAATGAACCAACCATCATACCTATAATGTATGGCCGAAGAGAAGAGAGTAAAGCTAAAATCACTGTCATTGTTAGCCCAGTGAAAAGTAATTTTTTGTGGGGAAGTGAATACGCTAATACCCTTCTAAACAGTTTACTATCCCATGCTTTACCTGTAACATCACTCATTAAGTTCGTGAAATTAATAATTACATTTAAAAAAGCACCTATATGTGTAGAAATTACAAATAAGGATACATAACTTTTTCTAGAAACAAACCGTGAGCAGGAACAGAACAACCTGCAGAGTCTCGATTTTTAGAGGCAATAATTAATGGGATTTCACTTGAGGGAATTTTACCTAAACCTACTTCAAACATTGTACCTACAATTGATCGAACCATATTTCTAAGAAACCTATTTGCGGTAATGTTAAAAATTAAATTATCATTGGATTTAATCCAATTTATTTCAGAAATAGTGCAAATATTAGTTTTAGCTCCTGTATGAAGTTTACTAAAAGAAGTGAAATCTTGTGTGCCTACAAAAAATAAACAAGCTGCATTCATAGCATCAATGTCAAGTTCCTTTTTATAATATAAAGAAAATTTATCCCTAAATGGATTTTTTTTTTGATGAATATAATAGCAATATTTTCTACTTGATGCATCAAATCGAGCATGAACATTTTCTTTCATTTTTAAAATCGATGAAATACTAATGTCACTAGGTAGCATATTATTTAGATTAAATATTGCCTTAGAAACATCTAACTGATCAGTATCAGTGTGAAAAAAAAATTGTCTAGCGTGAACTCCAGCATCTGTTCTACCACAACCTAAAACAGAAATATCTTGAAGATTTAAATACTTTGCAATCTTTTGAGAAACTATTTCTTGAACAGAAACAGCATTGTCCTGCTTTTGCCATCCATGATAATTTGTGCCATCATAAGCTATTTCAAAAAAATACCTCATTCTTTATTAACACTGAAATAGTTATTTATAACTTCCATCGAATAATCAAAAGTCTCAGAAATAGTCATAGAAGAACTATCAATTACATGAGATTTTTCAGGTCTTTTTAATGGACTAATTTTTCTATTAGAATCTTCAAAATCACGACTCTGAAGATTCTCAGAAACCTGTAATAAAGTAATGTCATTATTAACCTTTTTTATCTCATCATATCTTCTCTTAGCTCTAACAGACACACTTGCTGTAACCCATAGCTTTATTTCAGCAAAGGGGAAAACAACCGTACCTATGTCCCTACCGTCCATTACAATTCCTTTTTGAACTCCTATTTGCTGTTGATAATCAACTAGCTTCCTTCTAATTTCTCGTTCCTTACTTACAATACTAACTAAAGAAGAAATTTTCATTGTTCTAATCTCATTTTCAACACATAAACCATTTAAGTGAATAACATTACCTGGAAACTTATCATTTTTCTGAAACGAAATTTCGATAGAATTTAACAAATTTTCCCAACCAATAACTAAGCGGTTTTCTATTATCATGTTATTAGATAAAAAGAAATAAGTTATGGCCCTATACATTGCTCCTGTGTCTACATAAGTGTACTTTAATTTTTGAGCAATTAATTTAGCCAAAGTACTTTTCCCACATCCAGAGTGTCCGTCTAACGTTATGATTATTTTCTCCATTAGCAAAAAAGGCCGCTCAAAAAGAACAGCCTTATTATCATTAATTAAATTAATTAATTAAAGTTCTTCAACTTCAATCATTTCAAATTTCAAGTCAATAATAGCTTCATAGTCTTCACCCGCTTCTAACATGTCTTCATCATCTTCTTCATAAAACCATTTAATAGAAACTTCACTCTCACTAATTGATTCTAATTTTTTAAATACATCAAGAATACATTTTGATGAACTTGTATTAAAGTATTCTAATTGGATATTTACTAAAGTTTGTCCTTTAGGGTTATCACTGTATTCTGAGATCCAATCTATTAATGGTTTATAAAATTCAATAGAATTTTCTGGAATAGACCTTCCTTTAATTAATAACTCCCCTTCAGATTTAAAATCAATTGTTGGGGTTTTAGCTGATCCTTCTAAACTTAAATCTTTCATTGTACTAATTTTGTGCTATTTTAACTGTTAACGTAAAAAATGAATAGTTTTCATCTATTTCTCTTATACTGTATTCTAATTTCTCACCCGATTTTTTAGCAATATCAATGAAGCCTAATCCACCTCCACCTTTTTCACTAATCTCACCGTTATTTAAAATTTTCTTGTAATAAGCTTTCAATTCTTCTCTTGTTAAACCATTAACCATATTTATCCTATTGGTTAGTTTTTCAACATTTTCAGTAGACACAAAATTTCCTGTTACAATGTTGTAACATTCAAAATTCCTACTGATACTGAAAATAGCAGATTTTTTTTCGGATACTTCTAATGCACTTCCCTCAACTTCAAACTCATCAATGTGATGGTATAAATTTTGAAGACATTCTACAAGAACATTAAACACTTTTTTTCTTGTTCTTGGAGCTTCGTGGAGGTCTTCCATCTTAGTCTCCATGATTTGAAGAATTGATGTTAAAAGCTCAGATGTAATTGAACCCTTAAATGCTATTAGAACGTCATCACGTTCCATTTGAGAATATAAATTAAAAGCGTCCATTAACTGCAATTCATTACTTAACAAATATAATCATTTAGATATATAAAATTATTTATTCAATACATTTCTATCAAATACTCATCTTCACCTATTTGCAAAAAAGCTTCATTGTCACATTCATCTTGACCAAAATTTATTATTTGTTTGGTTTGATCATATATATTAAGCTCTAAAACACCTTTAGAAACCCAACTGCAATTATAATTTTTACGTAAGTCATGTGAATACCCTGTCACATTAGAATTAAGCTCACCTTTTGAGGAAAAAATAAATTCATCATCACTAAATGTAGAAGTTAAAATCCCACTCTTTTTCTCAAACAAAAGTGTATCTACGAAAACAAGAGATTCTTTTCCTGACTGTAAAAGAAAATCTTCAGTAACAACTTTCCATTTATTCAAACCTTTGTTTTCAAGAGTCACCCCCCCCCAAATAAAATCATCTGAGATTCTAAATCCATCAAATTCAACTTTACAAATAGCATTAACAATATTTAAAGAATTCGTTAGTTCACATTTTATAATACCTGCCTTATTTAACCCATCTTTATCAATACAACCCTGAAAAAAATCGATTTCAAAAGTTATTAGCCCAAGCATACTAGAAGTATCTCCAGCAACATAATTAAATGATGCACATGAATTGCTTGTGTCAGTTTTTTTCATTAATAATTTTTTCAAATATTGAGGATCTTTACTCGAATTAATAACTAATGGAACAACACAAGAAATATCGTTAGCTATTAATAAATAATCTTCTGCAGATTGTATACTTAAAGATGTCTCATTTCTACAAGATGTAAAAAACAGTAAAAATAGTAAACCAATAAAAAAATTGTTCATCCAATAAAATTACTAAGAATTTAAGTATTCAAACAATTATATTTGCAATCCGATGAACAAAAAAGAATGGTTTATAGATTGGTTTAATTCCTATTACTATCATCTACTATACAAAAATAGAAATGATAAGGAGGCAAAAGATTTTATTTTGAATTTGGTTAATTATCTAAATCTAAACTTTGAGTCTTCTGCTTTAGATCTTGGATGTGGAAAGGGAAGACATTCCTTTGAGCTTAGAAAATACTTCAAATCAGTTACTGGTTTAGATTTGTCAAAAAACAGTATTGAAGAAGCAAAAAAACATAATCTCGAAGGGTTATTCTTCACTCAGCAAGACATGAGGTTTTTTAATTTCGATTATAAATTCAATGTAATATTCAACTTATTTACAAGCTTTGGATATTTTGAAGAAACTAATGACAATCTGAAAATATTATTAAATTGCCATCAGCATCTTAATAAAAAAGGCATTCTACTAATTGATTTTTTTAACGCTCAAAAAGTAATCCAAAACTTAGTAAAACAAGAAGTGAAAAAAATTGACGGCATTGAATTCAACATTAAAAGAGAAATAAATCATAATAAAATTATTAAAACAATAGCTTTTAAAGACAAAAATAAAAACTATTATTTCCAGGAAAAAGTTCAACTTTTAACACAAGAAAATTTTAAATCACTCTTAAATAAAGCTAATTTTAAATTAATTAAGTCTTTTGGAAGTTATCATTTAACAGATTTCAATATTAACCAATCTGACAGACTCATTTTACTAGCTGAAAAAAAATGAATACCTCAACTTTATACATTATATTTCTCTCTGTTATAGCTGTTGGAATTTTAGCAGATTTATTCCAAAGAAAAATTAAGTACCTTAATAAATATGTTATTCCTTTTGGAATCTCTTTTGTACTTTCTTTAATATTTATTCATATTCTTCCAGAGCTATTTCACACCAACAATAAATTAATAGGTTTATTTTTTGTAATTGGATTTGCTTTACAATTGTTATTAGAACTATTATCTAAAGGCATAGAACATGGTCACATACACGCCCCTAAAGATAGAGTTGGCGCTAAATTATTACTTCCTTTAATGCTTGGTCTTTGTCTTCATTCATTTATTGAGGGCATGCCTTTAATTTCTATAGAAAACACACACCATATTCATGAGGGTCACCATCATCAATCAAACGAAATAAGTAGCATTTATTTTACAATGTTAATTGTGCATAAATTGCCTATAGCTGCCATCTTAATGTTTTTTTTCCTAAAGCATATTAAACAATCTTGGGTAAGGTATTTAATGCTTATTATTTTTGCACTAACAGCTCCACTTGGTGCAGTGTCAGGATATTTACTATCTAGCTCTAGCGATTTTAATGAATTAAGTATGTTATTATTGTCTCTTTCTACAGGGATGCTGCTTCACATAGCTACATTATTAGTTTTTGAAAAATACCACGATCACAAAGAAAAATTAATCAACATTTTTTTAATAATTGGAGGTTTATCTCTCGGAGTTATTTTCTATTATTAAGTTTTAACAATGAACTTACTTAACGATTTATCATCACCGTCTATTCTTAATAAGTAAACACCATTTTTTAGGTGACCTAAAAACACTTTGTTATCATATTTGATTTGTTCAATTAAAACACCTTCAATATTATAAATCTTTATAAATTTTGGACTCCTCAAATTTGTTTCTAAAAAAATGAAATCGTTTACAGGATTAGGGTAGTAATGAAAATTTAAACAATCAACATTAGGGTTAGAGACATGTAATTGGTCTAAATATTTCATCTCGATTATTATTCCAGCTTGCATTGTAACTACTAAAACAGGAACCCCCTCACCATTTGCATACCATTCATAAATTGTTAAAACTGGTCTAACAAAAGAAGAACCAACCCCAAACTGATCAATGAAGACAGTATCTTCTTGGTAAAGGGTAGTTTTAAGTCTAATTACATCAAAAGATGAATATGGAGTATTTAGCTGCCCCCAACCATCAACATCAATTTTTCTATCAATCCACTGACCATAAGCTCCTAATGAAGGAATTGTTGTTAAATAATTGGAAGATGTAGAATCTGACAATCCATAAACAAGTGGCAATGGGAAAATTTGATCTATAACGTCATATTTAACTGATGCAGGGACACCATTAATATTTGCTCCAAAACCTACGACACTAAACGATGTATTTGAAACCTTATAGTAATCATACCTTTCAGATACTTCAATTGTTCCCATAGCAGAAATGTCTTCTGCTTGTTGAGCATAAGTTGCTAAATAATCTGAATACAAAAGAGGGTTGTTAAAGAAAAATTGATAAGCAATTGGAGTGCTATTAACCGAAACAGTATTTACCGAATCTTGTGAATTGTAATTTAAGTTAGATATATCCCAGAAAAAGTTAGTTCCAGTTTGGGTTGCATCAAATGAAACAGTATTTAAAATACTTGTGTAATAATAGCTTTGACCACTTACAGGTAAATCAGCATCAGTTACATTGATTTGACTTAGATAATAAGTTGGAATTAACAAACAGAATATTAACAGTTTCATAGGTATTTTAATAAACGTAAATATACGACTATTACTTTTTCTTATTTTAGCTGTCTGCATTTATAATAAATGGAAAGGTTAAAGAGTTTATATGGGTATGATTAAGAAAATTTGTTTGACATTTTTATCCTTGCTTTTTCTTTTTACTTCAAAAAGCCAAGATAATTTTAAATCTAATGATTTAATACAATTTAGTGGTGTTGTTATTTCTAGTGACAGTTTAAAACCTGTTCCCTATTGTAGTATAATCGACATCGCTACATTGAGAGGAACTACATCTGATCATTTTGGATATTTTTCATTTGTGGCTAGAAAAGGTGACACCTTAAAATTCAGTAGTGTTGGTTACAAAAAATCAAATTTCATTATTCCTGATACTTTATCTACCAATAAATATTCACTTATTCAGCTCATGTATGAAGACACTATTCTACTAAAAACTGCAATTATTTATCCTTGGCCATCAAAAGAACAATTTGCAGATGCATTTGTAAACACTGAAATACCAAACGATGATTACAAAAGAGCACTAGCGAATTTAGAAAGATCTGAGATGAAGGAAAGAATGGATGCTATTCCAATGAACGGAGCCATGAACTTTAAGTGGCAGCAACAACAAATTCAAAGTAAACTTTATTATGCTGGTCAATACCCTCCAAATAATTTAATGAATCCAATTGCATGGGCTAAATTCATAAAAGCTTGGAAAAATGGAGACTTTAAGAGAAAAGATAAATGAGGCTTTTAATATCCATATTAATTTTATTAGGCTTATCAATTAACCCAACTTTTTCTCAAGATATTAATAAAGTTTATGGACGAATTGTTGATGACAACTTAAGGCCTGTTCAAGATGCTAATATTATAATAATCGGCACAAGATTAGGGACTATTTCTAATAAGGATGGTGGATTTGAGATTAACACCCCTATTGAAGGTAAATTCACTATTAGAGTTTCTCATGTTAAATTTCTTCCTAAGAGAATCAACCTTGTACTTGAAAAAGGAGAACAAAAAGAAGTGCAAATTCAATTAGCAATACCAACTTTAGATGAAGTTGAAATTAGATATAAAGAACAGGGAACTTCTCCTATTGAATCCATAAAAAACATAGATGCTGCAACAATATCTCTTCCATCTTCAAACATCGAAAGCTTACTACCTGCTCTAGGTTTTGGTGTTTCTCAAAATAATGAACTTTCTGCTGGCTATAATGTAAGAGGCGGTAATTTTGATGAAAATCTTATCTATGTAAACGACATTGAAGTTTATAGACCATTTCTTGCTAGGTCAGGTCAGCAAGAAGGATTGAGTTTTATCAATCCTAGTATGGTCAATAATATTTTATTTTCCGCAGGAGGTTTCGATGCTAAATACGGTGACAAACTATCAAGTGTTTTAGACATAGAATACACAGAAGCTAGGAAATTCAAATCTTCATTTGTAACAAGTTTACTTGGTACCCAGATTCATATTCAAGATAGAGTTTCTACAAGGTTTAATTACAACACGAGTCTTCGTTATCGAAAAAATTCATACCTATTAAACTCTCTAGATACTAAAGGTGATTACAAACCAACTTTTTTAGATTATCAAGGCTTATTTAACTTTTATTTAAATGAAAATTGGAAAATGAGCTTTTTCGGAACCTACTCTAATAATAAATTTAGAGTAATCCCTTCCAATAGAGAAACAAACTGGGGAAGTATCAATGAGGCACTAAGATTCACTGTTTATTACGAAGGTCAAGAAGTAACCCAATATGAAACATATATGGG
>Ga0315331_10000935_pt1 | contig 21455 bp, 18 predicted proteins | sample M160m34915metaG_FD_203456 | JGI IMG/M metagenome (GOLD analysis project Ga0315331, IMG submission 203456) | Ammonia-oxidizing marine archaeal communities from Monterey Bay, California, United States - M1 60m 34915 | ecosystem: Environmental > Aquatic > Marine > Intertidal zone | place: USA...
TGTATGGCTGGATGAAATCGGCCGAAACGCAGATCGACTGATTGCTGCTGAGCCACGTATCTTCCGCGCGATGTTGGGCGGTGCAGCAGGAACAATGGCGTCGTTCGCAGAAGATGGGTTTGAACTGCAAGATCGCTTTGCTGCAAAGATGGACATGACCGCTATGGCCGTTCCCAGCAGGGCCGAGGGTGATCATCTATCGGAATATGTCCTGCTATTGGCTTTGAACGCAGCCACGACAGCGAAAATCGCCCGTGAAATCTACACGCTTCAAAAACAGGAATTTGGTGAGCTGGAGGAACCAACGCCGCCAGGGTCCGTCGGCTCGAGCACCATGCCACAGAAGCGTAACCCTTTCATGGCGCAGGATATCATCGCCCTCGCTAGCGATATCCGCATGCAGGCACCTTTGGCCCTTGAAGCAATGCAAACGGAGCACGAAGCAGACAGGGCGACATCGCTTCAAATCCGTCAGGCGACTGAACGGTCCTGTATTGCTACAGGTGACATGCTCGCGCGGCTCAATATCATTTTGCGCGGTTTGACCGTGAAGCCTGAAAGAATGCGCAAAAACCTCGATCTGACGGATGGTCTGATAATGGGCGAACCTGTAATGCTAGCTTTAGGCGCTAAGATCGGCCGCCAAGAAGCCCATGACGTTGTGTACGATGCAGCCCAGGCTGCTGCCACAGGCGATCAATCATTCCTGGCGCTGTTACAAGGGGATGAACGCGTTTCGAGCAGGCTTAGCGCTGAGGACATCAAGACCCTGCTTGACCCGATGGCTTATGTCGGTCAGGCCCCCGAAATGGCGCGCCGTGCGGCAACGGTTGGGCGGGCGAAAGCGTCGGCGTTACGGAGCTCAGTCTTCTGATTCGAAGCCAAGAGGGACCTCAGCTGAGTCTTCTTCAGACATCTCACCTATGGGGAAATTTGCCAGAACGCCATCGCCAATATAATTGAGAACTTCATCGACAGCATCGAGCAAAGCGCCGGTTACGCACTCAAGATAACCGTTCAACAAACTTATGTATGCCGATGCCGAAAGCCGATCTGCCAGGCAACTGGACCCAAGCAAGTCTAAATAAAGAATCACAGAATGGATCGTCTGTCCGTCTCCATGCTGAATATTTTCTCTCAGCACCTGAGCCCCGGCTGTTGGCCCCAAATAAGTTCAGACAATATTGGTTGCGTTCTGGTTCTTGATCGCCATTTTGGCGGCAACGTCTGAGCGCTGCTTAACGCGAAACAACGCCTCAATATCATCAACCCACAAAGCCCTCAGCGCGCCGTGTTGTCCTGGATGTTACAATACCGTTACCTCGAATAGCTTAATCGCTTGGCCCATCATCGAACTTGACCATTGGGGCTATAAAACCCATGTAACCTTTAGTCTCTGGGCTTCCAGACCGAGAAATCAATCAGAGCGGCAGGGCCGACCAATCGTCGGCGAGGCACCACTAAATCAGCCTGAATTATGAAATAAAAGGGGGCTTCACAGCCAAAAGGCTAACGATACTGCGCCATGCATACGTTGCAAGGCCCTTATTGGCTCGCCCTTATCCCAAAGCAGCGACACGGATTCAATGGATGCAGAGTTTGTTAGCTCATATGCGCTCGGGCGATCGGCAAGACCGCTGCAAGCAAGCGCTCACACGCACCTTCGATAATCTTGCCCGTTAGGAAATCCGCAAAAGCGAATTCATAACCCATCAGTAACGCCGCCCATTAGGTGAGATAAAAACTCGATGCTGTCGTTGTCCAAAAATACGCCGCTCTCTGCTGTTATTGGACCGCTGCCGTCGCTCATGCTTTTACCTTTGATTGGTCCTCTGAAAACTCGGCCTTGTCGTTGAGACGGCGGCGAAATAAGCGCTCGATATCGTCGCCAATTACAACAAGTGCCGGAATCAGGAACAGCACTAGAAACGTCACGACACCTAAACCGAATACGATTGTCACCGCCATCGGGATCAAAAAACGCGCCTGAAGGCTAGTTTCCGCCATCATCGGTGCTAGGCCACCGATTGTCGTTAAAGATGTAAGCAGCACCGCCCGCAAGCGATCTACAGCGCCTTCACGGGCAGCATTATGGATGTCTTCACCATTCTTAATCCGACCATCAATCGTGGTGATTAGAACAATCGAATCGTTAACCGCGATGCCAGACAGCCCCAGCAATGCAATCATAGAAAGGATCGTCAGATCATAGCCCATGACGAAATGACCAAGCGCTGCGCCAATGAAACCAAACGGTATAATCGCCATGACGGCCAAGGGCCGCCCGAAGCTCCCAAAGACCCACGCCAGAACGATGAACATGAGGACCACACCAATAATCGCGCCGACGCTCATATCCTGAAACGTTTCGGCCTGCTCTTCAGCCTTACCAGCAAAGCGCGCCGTCACGCCCTCTCGTGCTGCAATGGCTTGAATCCCGTCCCGCTCTAAATTAGCCAGGACGGTATTGCTGCTCGTGACAGCTTCATCCACTTCAGCAGTGACGGCCACTTGGCGGGCGCCATCTTCGCGGCGTATTTGCGCAAACCCCGTCTTCTCCCGGAAATACACGACTTCCGCCAACGGCGTCTCAGCCCCAGAGGGCGAACGAAGGTATAAGTCTCCAACTGCTTTGTCTCGGAGAGTGGCCGCGTCAATCCGAACACGCACAAGCACTTCATCATCGCCGCGCGCAAATCGCTTCGCCACGGCCCCAGAGTAAGCGTCACGGACTTGGCGCGCAACGGATTCCGTAGTGAATCCGAGCGTACGCCCCTTATCCGTTAGCTCCATAACCAGTTCAGGTTTGCCGTATGGAAGATCATCTTCGACTGCGCTGACTCCATTGTAGCCGGTCAAGAGCGCCCTTACAGACGCTGCTGCTTGCTTGAGCGCTGCTGGTTCTCCACCCGAAAGCCGTACATCAATCTCCCGGCCAGGCGGGCCGCCCTGAGCTGGGGTCAGCGTCAACGTCTCAATGCCAGCGATGGGGGGGATCGCCTGCTCCCACGCTTCAAGGAATGCATCAGTCCGCACATCGCGATGATCTGCGGGTGCTAGCTCTAAGAATACAGAGCCAATCTCATCACCACTTGTGCCGGTTCCTTGCTGACGGCCTGACGTCGTGCCAACCATTGCCAGAGTCTGGACAACCAGCTCACCACGCTCATAACCAAAGTCTTTCTCGGCCTGATAGGCGGCTGCTTCTACAAGCGTGATCATATTTTCCGTGGCTGATCGCCCGCCTCCAGCCGTTAAGCGCATGTTTGCATAAGCAACGTCCGGCTCGACCGACGGGAAGAACGTAAACCCAACCCTGTCGAACTTCACCAGCCCAACCGATAGCACCAGCGCAGCAATGGCGATGGCAACAGTGAGATACCGCATCCGGATCGCACCAGCCGCTGCTTGGCGGAATTTGCCGTCTCGAAACCCATCAAACCATAGATTAAAGCGCGCACGCACGCCTGAGGTTTTGGGAGGTGGTGCCGACAACGCGCCTTTCATATGACCGGGCAATGCCAAGAAGCATTCAAACAAGCTGGCAATCAGCGAAGCACACACTGCCATCGGAATAGCGCCAATAATTGCACCGATGATACCATCGATAACAAAGAGCGGCAGGAAAGCCGCCAGCGTGGTCAAAGTTGAGCTAAACACTGGCGCGGCCATGCGCTTCGCGCCGCGTTCCGCCGACTCCAGGGCCGAATGCCCTTTCCGCTTCAATGCTTCCGCATGCTCTCCAACAACAATCGCGTCATCAACAACGATTCCAAGCACCAAAATGAGTCCGAACAGGCTGATCATATTGATTGACTGGCCACTGAGCGCCATCACAGCAAGCGCAGCCATTAGCGAGGCTGGAATACCTATCCCCACCCAGAACGCAACACGCGCATTCAGGAACAAAAACAAGATCAGGATAACGAGAATAAGACCACCAATGCCGTTTTTAACCAGTAGCCATATGCGTTCCTCAACCAGCTTGCTCTCGACGCCAAACTTTTCAATGCGAAGGTCAGGCGGCAGAGTTCCAGCCACGTCAGAAAAGTATTTATCCATGATAGCCGCTGTCTTCAGACTGTCCGCCGTGACCGCGCGTTGCACCGTCAGCAATACGGCCGGCAGGCCGCTTCGAAGCGCCGTCACCTGCTCCTCATCGAATGTCTCATGAACGATCGCAATATCCGAAACGCGCAGTTTACCGCCCCGATCATTGCTTTTGATCTCAATACGGCCGACATCCTCTGCTTTATCAGCGAGCCCTAGGCTACGGATCTGCTGCGCGCCGCCGCCCGCCTCACCCGATGGTGCATCCTGGGACGAGAGTCCAATTGCGCTTGCAACCTCGGCCAATGTCAGGTCAGCCGCGCGTAATTTTCCAGGATCAGCAGAGACCCATATCTCCGGGTCTCGAACACCGGAAAACACGACACGGTCAATGCCAGATTCAATCAACTCATCTCGCATGCGCTTAGCGAAAGTCCGCAGCGAAGCCTCAGTATAGGGCCCGGACAGGGCCAACCGCGCGATGACGTCATAACGCACAACGCGGGAAACGTCGGCTGTCTCACTATCCTCAGGCAATGTCGTTGCTTGGGCGACGGCGGCTTCTACGTTTGAGAGCCCGGCCTGCATATCGGCACCATGCTCAAACTCCACTATAATCGAAGCCGCACCTTCCCGCGCTGTCGAGCGTACCCGCTTAACTTCGTCAAGGAAGCGCGTTTCTGCCTCAATCGCTTGAACTATCGAAAGGTCAACATCTTCGGCACTGGCCCCATTCCAGACGACACCAACTGTGACAATATCAATCCCGAAATCAGGGAAGAATTGCGTGGTCATTTTCCAAAGGCCAGCGAGACCGGCCACAAGCATGATCGCCATGACCAGATTGGCCGCAGTCGGATGGCGCGCAAACCGCGCAATCAGTCCACGTGCTTCATTGGCCACAGCGTAAGCCTGAGAGTCGGTATCGAGCGCCGCCCTCACGACGAAGCCGGTACCTGGATTACGACAGAATTACGTGGGCGCGCCTTCAGACCCGGTGCAATTTCCGGAATGCGGGTCGTCACCAATTCATCGCCATTTGAGAGATCGCCGGTAATCACAAGGCTGGTCCCATCCTGAGCGAGCACCGTAACGGAGCGCTCAGCCAAGCGGCCTTCGTTCAAAACAAACACCCGATTGCCGCCATGGACAGCAGATTGCGGCACACGCACAACTCCCGAATATCGAATATCAGGCGTCTCCGCCTCAACATATGCGCCGGGTCGCAGCCCGCTGCCATTTTGATCCGCTGCAATCGGCGCATAGACCCACACACCGCCCGACGCAGCATCAAACTCACCCTCAGTCCGCGCCAGGGTCGCCTGCATACGGACAGAGTTTGGGCCAGCTCGCCAAATAATTGTCGCCGGGCGGCCTGCAACGCCGCCGATTGTTGCCAAGCGGCCATATTGTGTATCACTCATGTGAAACAGGGCTTCGATGTGCTCGTTATCGATAATCTTCGCAAGCTTGTCACTGGGGTTTACGCGCTTGCCGATACCTCCAGAGATTTCCGTTAGAACGCCGTCAAAAGGAGCCGTAAGCTTCGTTTGGCCCATGCTCCATTTAGCACGGCTGAGACGGACTTCTGCGCGCGTTACGGAAGCCGCTAAACGCGCTGCCTGAGCCTGCAATCGGATGATCCCCTGCTCGCGACTGATGCGGGTCTGGCGGGTGGTCAGGTAGGCGATGTTGGAATCATCGCTTGCCTTTTGAGACACGACGCCCTTGACTGTCAGACGTTTTCGACGGTCCAAATCACGCTTGCGCAGCTTCTCCTGCTGCCGGTCAGACCCAATCAAAGCCCGGCTAGACCGGATTTCAGCCAGCGTCTCCGCCTGCGCGGCCTTGGCTTCAGCCACCGCAGCGTTTGCATCCGCAAGTTCTGCCCGATACCAAAAAGGATCAATTGCAACCAGCAGATCGCCTTTTTTGACCATGCCGCCAGACCGGAAATTTGGCCCAACATCAACAATTGGGCCTTCGACCAGCGGACGAAGTTCTGCGTCCCGCGCGGCAACAATGCGGCCAAACAGTTTGAGCATTGGCTGAACATCGCTCTTCCGGACTGGCAGAACATCAACCACCCATTCGCGCTCGACTACCGGACGTTGTGCTGCAACAGGCATCGTCGCATAGAGCATAAAATAGCCGCCGCCAGCGAGCACCAGCACGATGCCAATAAATAGCAATTGTTTCGTGCCGCGCATCAGCCAGTCTCCAGATCAGATTTAAGGCCGAGCGCGCCGAGTACACCGCGGGTCGCAGCTTCAATAATGGTTTCCAACTGGGCGGGCTCAATGACACGCCAACCCAGTTCTTCTTGGACGACCCGTCGCGCAGCTGCGAACACCATGATCTGTCCCATCACGCCGTGGGCGGCCAGAACCGTCGCTGGCGCATCCACTTCTGTTCCAAGGCTGGCAGCCGTTAGCTTGCCCATAGCTTTGTGGAGCGGCAGCACGCGTTCATCGAGCATTGGTCGATAATCAGGCGTCCGGTTCTGAAATTCGCGCAATACTGTCTGTGTAACCCAAAGCTCAAGATCCCCAGAGAGAAACTTTGTCAGGATGTGCCGGACGACGAAGCAAGCCAAGTCCTTAAGCGCTGGTGCTGAAGGCGTCTCAGCGAACATGACGGCTTCTATGCGTTCGATGCCCGAGCCACCCACGGGAAGCATTTCCTCAAGCAATTGCTCGAGTGCACCAATATAAAGGCCACGCTTCACACCGAAGTGATACGAGACTGCACATACGTTAACCTCGGCTGCATGCGCAATTTCCCTTACGCTCACACCATCGAAGCTGCGTTCGGCAAACATGCCGGCCGATGCAGCGATCATTCGCTCACGGCTCTGAACTCTGCCGGGGCGGCCCCGAGCGGAGTTAGATGATTCTTGGACAGCAGCCACGTTCATGAAATTGATATAGCCAGCTAGAATTATAAAACAAGCGTTTGATTAAGTTAAGAAAGAGGCACGCATCATCAAAAGGCTAGTAACCGGACCCCCGACGCATCACATCCTGTCTTGCTATCCTGTGCCGCATCCGCGACGGTGCCTCGTCAAAAAGGAGCGCCTTTATCAATGTCTCAAATCTGGCCTCGGGCAATTTCAGAATGACGACGCTTGAACGTCCCGTGAGCCGCGGCGGTCTTTGGGGCTGGCGTTTGTTTGATTGGGCGAATTCACCCTTTCCGACCGTCATCATAACGTTCGTTTTCAGTGCCTACTACACCCAAGCTGTCGCAAATGATCAGGTAACAGGTAGCAGCTGGTGGAGTGCAGCTGTCGCTATTTCTGCCGTATGCATCGCGCTGCTAAGCCCGCTACTCGGTGCGATCGCAGACCAAACAGGGCATAGGAAGCCTTGGCTCGCCGCTGCGACGATCGTCACTATCACCGCGACTGCGATGCTTTGGTTCGTTGCACCTGAGGAACAATGCCTCCTGATGGGTGCCATTCTGATCATTATCGCCAATGTCGGCTTTGAGATTGGCATGGTGTTTTACAATGCCATGTTGCCCGACCTAGCGCCGCCAAGCCGCATCGGTCGCATTTCTGGCGAGGCTTGGGCGCTTGGCTATGCTGGCGGGCTGCTATGTCTGGTTGTAGCGCTCCTATTTTTCGTGCAGACGGATACGCCGCTCTTTGGCCTGGATAAGGCAATGGCAGAGCATGTTAGGGTCGTGGCGCTGGTTGTCGCCTTGTGGATTGCCTTATTTTCATTGCCTACATTCCTGCTGACTCCAGACCGTAAACGCACAGATATACCGCTACGGCAAGCCGCCCGCAGTGGCATTAAGCAGCTCATTCAAACATTAAGGAATGTCAAACAATTTCCCAATATAACACGCTATTTGATCGCGCGCCTGTTTTATGTAGATGGCATGAATACGCTTTTCTTATTTGGCGGCATCTATGCTGCAGGAACGTTCAAGATGAGCGTCGAAGAGATCATCCAATTCGGGATCGCGTTAAATTTAGCTGCAGGCATAGGCGCTTTCGTATTCGGCCGGGTTGATGATTTGATTGGGCCGAAGAAGGTCATCCTGATTGCCATAGCTTGCATGCTCGCTGTCTCAACTCCTTTATTAATGGTGGAAGGCAAGCTGCTGTTTTGGGTATTTGCGTTACCACTTGGCCTGTTCTTCGGCCCGGCGCAGACGGCCAGTCGGTCACTTATGGCGCGGCTAACGCCTCCGCAGATGTCGACTGAAATGTTCGGCCTGTTTGCCCTTTCCGGCAAAGCAACGGCTTTCCTCGGCCCGGCTCTGGTCGGAACCGTAACAGTGCTTACAGATAGTCAGCGGATCGGGATGGCTACGATAGCCGGTCTGTTGATAATCGGCGGGCTCATCATGCTCACCGTTAAAGCGCCGCGTCCAGTCCGCGATGAAGCGGTTGCAGATAAACCGCCCCCGTTCTAAACGACACGCTGATCTTTGGAGGCTTATTCCTTGGCGCTGGACCCTCGCCTAAATGACGTTGCAGATATCTCTGACCTGAGTGGTGCCGATTTGGCCCTGGTCGTCGAACTGCAGCGTAAGGAACTTGATCGCTTACTCCGTGAAAATGCTCAGCTGCACGCGCGGGTCAATCAATTGATCGGCCTACAGGAGCGCGAGCAGGTCCTCCGACAGCAGATGCAGTCCATGATGGGCGCACCCAAAGCCGAGGCACCCGCAAGTTTGTTAGATGATAGCTCAGATCTGGCCGTGCGCGCCCAAACATCAGAGGCGCGTTATGAGCGGCTTAAAGGTGCGATGGCGCTGCTGATAACGGCAATTGAACGGCAAAACGACACCAATCGCACCGTTAGTCCAGATGCAGAGACGTCTGCTTAGCTCCCGGCCAAAGCCAGCACCGTTTCAAGGCGGTCGGCCTCCTCAAACGGCTTATCCCAACGGATTCGTTTAACCCGCGGAAACCGTAGCGCAACGCCAGACTTATGACGGGTGGATCGCTGCGCTGCATCAAATGCAACCTCAAACACCAATCCGGGTGCTACTTGGCGCACCGGCCCAAAGCGATCCGTTGTGTTGGCGCGGACCCACTTGTCAAGCACCGCTAATTCCTTATCTGTGAAGCCAGAATAGGCTTTGCCAACTGGAACTAGCGCGTCCTCCTCCGTCCAGGCGCCGAATGTGTAGTCGGAGAAAAAGGACGAACGGCGGCCGTGGCCACGCTGTGCATACATCACCACCAAATCCAGCGTGAGCGGTGCACGTTTCCATTTAAACCAGGGGCCCTGCGGGCGCCCTGCCCTGTAAGGTGCTGAGCCCAGCTTCAGCATCAGGCCCTCTATTCCATCCGCCCTTGCTCCGGCGCGTATTTCTGACAGCGCTTCCCAAGTCACAAAAGGAACAAGCGGCGAAATATCAAACACTTCCAGTGCCGCCGTCCCCCAGGTTTCCAGACGTGTTCGGCGCACGTCAAAGGTTTTGCCCCGAACATCCTCATTGCCATCAAACAAAATATCATAGGCGCGGATCATGCCAGGTGATGACTGCTGTAACTTTACAGATGGCCGTTTTCGCCCAAGGCGCTTTTGTAACGCACTAAAATCTGCAACGGGTGTCAAACCATCATTCCCCGGCTCGCCCTGACCCCGCACAAGGAGTTCACCATCGATAACGCCGTTAAAATCAAAGCCAGAAACTACGTCTGGGAAGCTGCTGCTTATATCATCGCCTGTGCGGGTATATAGCCTCTGCTCGCCATTTCGAGAGACCGCTTGCACGCGCACACCATCCCACTTCCATTCGGCACGATACGTCGATGGGTCGAGCTTATCGAATGCTGCTTCATCCAATGGGTTGGCCAGCATAACGGGCCGGAACCCGGCACCAGCGCTCGGGTCTGGCATTGGCCCATTGCCTTCAAGCCAATCGAACAGCGTTGGATAGGGTGGCTCAAGGCCATGCCAAACCTCCTCAATCACCACCGCTTCTCTATCAAACGCCGCCGCAAGCGCAACCTTAGCCAAGCGCGCAGATACTCCAACTCGCAGGCCTCCAGTTGCAAGCTTCAACAGCGCCCACCGGCCATCTGCATCCAGCACATCCAACCAAGCCTCAAGCAGCTTTGGCACCTCCGCCCGTGAAGCGGCGGACAGCTCATCAACAACGGCGTCAATTGTTGGCGGTGGCGCATAGCGAGGCCGCTTAGGCCAGATCAAAGCAACGGTTTCAGCAAGGTCGCCGACATAGTCATAGGACATTGCGAACAGTTCTGGATCTACGCGCGCATCCACTAAACCACGGACCACAAGAGATTTTGCACCGGTAAATAGAAGCGCACCTGTGAGCGCCGCCAGGGCGTACCCCCGCGCAGGATCAGGCGTTGTGCGCAGATAATCCCCGATCAGGCGGAGTTTAGCATTTCGAGAAGGCGTGAACGCGAGCGCATCCAGCAGGCTGGCAAATTCTTGCATCGTAGGATCAGGCTGCCTCTTCCTCACGTCCCGCCAAGCGGAGCGGCCGGGCGCGTTGACCGGCAGCAATGAGGGCATGGGCTAGAGCATCTTCCCTTCCATGGGTAATCCACACTTCCTCAGCCCCCGTTTCCTGGCAGGTGGTAAGTAATTCGTCCCAATCCGCATGATCTGAAATGACTAACGGCAGTTCCGCACCCCGTTGCCGCGCCCGAGCACGCACACGCATCCAACCTGAGGCAACGGCGGTGCGCGGGTTCTGGAAACGCCTGGACCATTTATCTTGAATGGCAGACGGTGGCGCAAAAATAAGAGCTGTGGCCAGTTCTGCCTTATCCGTTCCTGCCACGGGCCGAACATCCCCAAAATCAAAACCAAAACCTTTATATAAGTCTGTTAGCTTCACCAAGGCTCCATGAAGATAAATCGGCCTGCCAAACCCGGCTTCTCGAACCAGGGACAACATCCGCTGACATTTGCCTAAGCCATAGACGCCCAGTACATGCGCCTGCTCTGGGAACTGGGCTATCGACGTCAACAGCTTTTGCACTTCCTGAGCCGCTGGGGGATGGCGAAAAACAGGGAGTGCGAACGTAGCCTCTGTTATGAACAGGTCACACTTGATCACCTCAAAGGCCGCTGCGGTTGGGTCTGGTCTACGTTTATAATCGCCGGAGATTACAATCCGCTCGCCGCCATACTCCAGGGCTACTTGCGCGCTGCCCAAAACATGCCCAGCGGGTGCCAGCCAAGTTTTCACACCGCCAATCGTGAGGCGTTCACCGTAAGTTAAAGCCTGCATTACAGGTGTATCAGTCGGATAGCGGACACCCATAATCGCTAGGGTCTCAGGCGTCGCCAGCACCTTACCATGGCCCGGGCGGGCGTGATCAGCGTGGCCATGGGTGATGATGGCGTTAGGGACGCCCCGACTAGGATCAATGAAGATATCTGCCGGGGCGCAATAGAGACCGGCGTCCCGCAGCTCTAGCCAGCCAAATTTCTGGTCCAACCGCGCCAAGGCTTAGCGAGACATCAGCACTGACATTTCTGCATACTGCAGAATATGAATTGTCGGCCCGCCAAAAATTGTTTGGCGCAACCGGCTTCGCGTGTAGCCACCCTTAATCAGTAAATCGCAGTTGAGCTTTATCGCTTCTTCAAGGATTGTAGCGCCAGCAGAACGCCCAGCCGCCTTCACTTTCAAAACACTGGGATTAACTCCGGTTGCCTGCAAATAGCGCGCCGCCGCCTCAGCGTCTGGTCCCGGGGTCATGGCGTTGTCGACCTCAAGCAGAGTAACTTCCTGACAATTTTGCAGAAATGGCCTGGCGCAGGCCAGCGAACGTGAGGTTTCTGCACCGCCGTTCCAGGCGATAACGATCCTGTCACCAACGCTGTTCGGCGGCTTTGGCGGCGCAACCAACAGATAGCGGCCACTGTCAAAAAGCGCGGCCTCAATCAGCCCCATCGATGGTGAGTCGCTCGCCTGTGCCGGACGTGACAAAGCGACCAGATCAAACAGCCTTGCGTATGCACCAATGTCCAAATCTGCCGTGCGCAATTCCACCCAACGACATTCCGCTTTCGGAAAGGCGCCCATTGAGCCTTCGAACGCATCGCGGACCCGTTGGCTGCGCGCAGCTTCCTCATTCTCAAGGTTACGGATGAGCGAAGGTGTGGCCGCGCCGGTTTCATCAGCAGCAAGCATAACGCTTGGCTCAGCACGCACATGCAGCCCTTCAATCACGGAAACATCGATGTGCATTGCAACATGTTGCAGCATTGCCGAGATACTCGGCACACCGGTTTCAGTGATTGGCGTTAAGATCGCATACATGTAACGCTCCCCCTATCGATGCCACATTGAGGCTATGCATCAGAGTGTACATGCATAGCAGGTATGCACCAGATGCAGAACTTAGCCGCATCATCGCCATTTTGTATTTGGGTCTAGCGGATAAACCGGTCTTGGTAATTGTTTAAATTCTAATCGTTCCAACATCGGGCTGGTTAGGCCGCGCGCATCCGCTTCAATGATCTGGTCTGGTTCAAAGAAAATATCAAATCCGGCACGGAAGTGGCCCCGCGATTTTAAAATAACTGTCTGGAAGGACCCAGGCTCCAAGCCAAACGCTTCGAAAAATACCGGGTCGGCCGCTTGAATGCGACGACTCGCGAGAACAACAGCCAGCCCCCCAACTTGGATCGCAGCAGCTTTGCCGAGATTAATCGTGCGCCCCGCAACGATTCCTCGCCTCCCAACCACTAAACCGTCTGACACCGCCAGAACCTTGGCCTTAACAGCACACTCCACCGAATCTGTCTTTGTAGAGCCTTCGTTCAATGTCAGAGATATCTCTGTGCCGACACCAGCGGTGTAACATACCTCTGCAGCGGCGGCATCGACAAACAAACCCAGCAATGCGCGATCTACATTTGTGGCTAACAGGCCTTTTAGCAGATCCGTCGTGTTACCGCGCCCACCCCCCCCTGGGTTATCCGCCACGTCGGCGATGCATAGGGGACGAAGGTTAGGATCTGCTCCAGCAGCTTTCGCCATCGCTATAGCTTCATCCAGCGGCGTCAACGAGGCCTGGTAGCGAGCACGGTCCGCCCACGCACGCTGGGCGATGTCCTCGGCTACTGCATGAGCGGCTTCCGCGGTTTGGCCATAAGTCAGGATCGCCAGGCCGTTCTCCGGTGTGTCACTCCATGCAAAGCCACCAACCACAGATATAATTGGCAAGTCGGCAGATATTTGCGTTTGACCATAAGCTATCAGATCAGCATAGGGGCCATCTGCGGTCAGCAGACGCACACTGGGCGCAACGATAGGTAAACGGATAAAGCACTTCTCTAACCGCTCGCCACCTAGTAATTTGCGGATTAGGCGTGCCGCTTCTGCTGCACGCTCACGCTGATCTACGTGTGGGTTGGTACGGTAGGCTATGATGGCATCAGTCGCTTCCACCATGCGATCCGAAATATTGGCATGCAGGTCAATGGTGGAGACGACCGGCGCATCTGGGCCCGCTATTTGCCGCGCCATGGCATAGTAGGCACCGTCCGGGTCCAAACTCTCTGTCGTAGTCATGGCACCGTGGTTCGACAGGTAGACAGCGTCTATGGGTCCAGCGGCGCGCAGCAGTTCCGCCATGCGCGCCAGCGTCCGTTCAAAGAATGCGTGATCCGCTGGTCCGCCGGGTTCAACACCCGTAACTAGAATTGGCACCGGCTCCCAGTCAGCCCCGGTATTCATTTCATCGACGAACCCTGAAATTTCTGCTGGTGTCATTGGCGCAGGCTCTGCTGCTTCATCCAGGATCGCCTGGCCTTCCAAGTAACAAGACGCTCTGAAATCTGCCTCAGTGGAGACCGGCGCAAAGGCATTGGCTTCAAGATGCAATCCGAGAATTGCAACGCGTGGCTTGTTTGACATCAGTCGTCTCGGCTTGTCGCTAGTATGAATTCAAGGCTGTACACTCGCTGTCGAACAGATAAGGCGCAAGTAGCGAGGATATCAAAATGGCGAATAGCTTGGACGGAAATATCGGATTCGTTTCAGGCGCTGTCAGTGGCATTGGCCAGGGTGCGGCATTGGCGGTGGCCGGAACAGCTGCCAAAGTCCTTTGCGTTGACCTGAATGCGGGCGCTGCCAACGCAACAATATCAAGCTGTGACGACGCAGTATCGGCATTAGACATACCAGCCGCTGACGCCGGACATACTATTTTTGCGGCCGCTCGCACTGCATTTGGAACCGTTGATATATTGGTGCAATCCGCAGGCGTTGCTGTCCAGAAGTTGTTTTTGAATACAACGGCTGCGGACTATCACTTCTGCTACAGCGATAATCAGCGGGGGCTAGCACCGGCAGCACGAACAACCACAGGTGTCATGATCGCAAGCAACGCAGCAGAATGCGGCGCTACGGCCCAATGGATGAAATCGTTGCGGCCATCTTGTTCTTAGCATCACCTGCGGCCCGCTACTTCAATGGGCTTTGCATGGACGTCGATGACGGCTATGCCGGAGCTGGTCTTCAATATGCTGGCAAATGGGAAGTTTTGATCGATGTATGATCTTTTAGACGGTATGCGCATCTTAGAAGGCTCTGCCTTCGTTGCAGCCCCATTAGGTGGCATGACGCTCGCGCAAATGGGCGCAGACGTAATCCGCTTTGATGATGTGAACGGCGGCCTGGACCATGAGCGTTGGCCGGTGACCAAGGATGGCGCGTCGATCTATTGGGCTGGAATGAACAAAGGGAAGCGCTCAATCCTGGTTGATGTACGTTCAGATGAAGGCCGCGAGCTGCTTTCCGCAATTGCGACCGCACCCGGTAAGGATGCCGGGATCTTCCTTACCAATCTGCCAGCCCGCGGCTGGTCCGCCTTTGAATCGTTAACAGCAAAACGTGAAGACATGATCATGGTGGCCCTGACCGGTGCCAGGGATGGCGCGCCGCATGTAGATTACACCGTCAACGCGATGACTGGCTTCCCGCTCGTCACTGGGCCTGCCGACCATGATGGCCCCGTCAATAATGTTCTGCCAGCTTGGGATGTAGGCGCTGGCTTAACAATCTCAACCGCATTATTAGCCGCTGAACGGCGACGGAACCGAACTGGCGAAGGCCTTCTCATCAAGCTTTCTTTGCTTGATGTTGCCCTTTGGACCACAGCTAACCTTGGTTATCTCGGCGAGGCGGCAATCAATGATGTTGATCGCGCACGGCTTGGAAATGAGATATTCGGCACCTTTGGCCAGACCTTTAAAACCAACGATGGCCAGTGGGTTATGCTGTGCATGTTCACGCCACGCCATGTAAAAGCAGTAAAACAATTGATGGGCGGCGAAGGGCAATTCGCGCAGATTGAGAAGGCGCGCGGCGTAAAGCTGGAAGACGAAGCGGCGCGCTATGAGGCGCGGGAGGAGATTTCCGCCATTGTCGCCGCATGGATGGCAGCCCGCGATTACACAGACGTTGCATCGTCACTGGAAACCGCTGGTGCCCTTTGGTCTGGATACCAGACCTTCCGTCAGTCGCTGAATGACCCGTACCTATACAGCGAAAACCCTATGTTCAAGCAGATGGAGCAACCCGGCCTTGGGAGCTACCCAATCCCCGGCGCGCCTATGTGGTTTGAAGGCCTAAAGCGCCTTGACCCTGCACCTGCTCCACACTTTGGACAGCACACGGACGAAGTTCTTGGCGACGTACTTGGCTTAGGCTCTGGCCAGATTGGCACGCTGCACGATAAGGGCGTTGTGCGCGGCCTTAGGGGGTGACGTCTAACACCGCCCGAGGCAAAGCCTCTAACACGAGAGCGCTTAGAACAAAGAAGCTGTTGGAAGGCCCGATTGCACCGACCCTGCTTGGTCTTGCAACTGCAAACTTGCCGTTGATGATCGGTCAAGCTGGTGCCGGAGTAATCGAAGGTTGGTATATCGGGCAGCTCGGCGTGGGCGCATTGGCGTCGGTCGCGCTGGTCTATCCGATCCTGATTATGATGCAGATGTGTGCGGCTGGTGCGATGGGTGGTGCCGTGAATTCCGCTGTCGCCAGGGCGCTCGGCGCAGGAGCGCCAGACCGGGCCGCGAATCTCGTCATCCACGCTTGCCTGATTGCGCTTGGCGGCGCGCTACTGTTCATGGTCCCAATGCTGGTATTCGGGCGCGAGGTCGTCGATTTCTTTGGTGCAACAGATGCGACCCGGGATAACGCAATCGCCTATGCAAGTATTGTGTTCCTTGGCGCGCCGACGGTTTGGCTAGCTAACACATTGGCCAGCGTCGTGCGTGGATCGGGTGCCATGGCGCTCTCAGCAGCAGCAATCTTCGGCGCATTTGCGATCCAGATGGGGCTTGGCTCCGCGCTAACACTTGGCCTTGGCCCCTTCCCGCAGCTTGGGCTGCGGGGTGCTGCGTGTGGTCATTTGATCGGCTTCGCTGCTGCCACACTGTTCCTTGGGTTTTATGTTGCATCTGGCAGGGTCGGACTAAACATTGATTTCGCCTGTATTCAGCTTTCGATCAGCCAATTCGCAGACATTCTGCGTGTTGGGTTGTTTGCGCTCGTCTCGCCGCTTGTGAATGTTGCAACAGTTATGTTGATCACCGGCATCGTCGCCCGCTATGGCGCAGAGGCGTTGGCAGGCTACGGTTTGGGCGCTCGGCTGGAATTCTTGATGGTGCCGATTGTATTTGGCATAGGGACGTCTTTGACAGCAATGGTCGGCGCAAACGCTGGTGCCGGCCAATGGGATCGCGCACGGCGCACGGCGTTGACAGGTGGACTGATCGCGGGCGGTATTACCGGAACCATTGGCGTCATGGTCGCGTCCTATCCAGGCCTATGGCTAGATATGTTCGTTAGCAATCCGGCAGCGCGAGAGGCTGGTGCATTGTATCTGGGGTATGCCGGGCCGCTCTATTTCTTCTTAGGCCTAGGCCTCGCAACATATTTCGCTAGCTTAGGTGCTGGGCGGATGAGATGGCCGACGATCAGCCTTGGATGCAGGCTTGCGGTGGTAGCTGGCGGCGGCACGCTTGCCAGCGCGTACGGCCTTGAAGCCACATTTTTGGCAATTGGGCTAGGATTTGTCGTGCTAGGGTGCATGAATGCCTGGGGCATCCTCTCAGGCGCGTGGACGGCGCGATGAAAGATAGCGATTCTGACGACCTTGAACTTACTCCTGCACTCGCGTTGCGGGCGTATTCTATCGGTGTTTTTCCGATGGCGGAGCGTAGTGCCTCGGACGCTATATATTGGGTTGACCCGCGCTCGCGTGGTGTCCTGCCGCTTGATTCGTTTCACGTTTCAAAACGCCTACGTCGCACAGTTCGTCAGGGCGCATTTGATGTCCGCACGGATACAGACTTCGATGGCGTAATCGAAGGCTGCGCCGCCTTAAGCAGTATGGCCGGGCGGGAAGACACCTGGATCAATGCGCCAATAGCACGGGTCTTCCGAGAACTTCACGGCATGGGCCACGCGCATTCTGTTGAATGCTGGTTGGATGACGAGTTGGTCGGCGGCTTGTATGGCTTAGCGCTTGGCGGCGCGTTCTTCGGCGAGAGTATGTTCAGCCGTGCGACTGATGCAAGCAAAGTCGCCCTCGTTCACCTAGCTGCGAGGCTAACCTATGGCGGCTTTACCCTTCTCGACTCGCAATTCCCGAATCCGCACCTCAACCAGTTCGGGGCCGAGGATATTGGGCGTGCGGAATTCCGGCGGCGGCTTGATGTAGCACTAGATCAGCCGGCCCAATGGCCTGTGAAGCTGCCAGAAGCCGCGCTGCATCAATTCTTCAGCAGACCTGCCGCGCAGACAAAAAAGAAACCTTAGCAGCTACCAGCCAAGCGCATATGCGACTCGGCGCGGATCAGCGCCAGCAGCCTTCATACCTGTCTCCCGATCATCCAGGATCATGCAGATTGAGCCTGCGAGCCATGTCCGGTCCGGCCACCAGTCAATCCTGTGACCACGCCCGGCCAAATCATCACCAGCCGCCTTATCCACCTTGCCCTCAAGCCGCAGCAGGCCTGGGTGATAGTCATGCGGCTCGAAGCTGGATGGGAAGGAATAGCTGGCAAAACGCGGTGCCTCGACAGCCGCCTGTGGGCCCATGCCAAACACGGCAATATTGGCGAAAGTTTGCGCCATCGCCTGGGTTTGCACATCTCCTCCAGGCGTGCCAAACGGCAGGAATGCCTTGCCGTTATCCCGTACGGCAATCGCAGGGTTCGGCGTCAAACGTGGGCGCTTGCCGGGCGCGATCGATGATGGATGCGTGGGGTCCGTCCATGACTGCACTCCGCGCGGGCTGACATTCATACCTGTCCCCGGCACCACAGCACCATTGTATGATCCATCAGATGGCGTAGCGGAAAACACGTTGCCCTTGCTATCCGCGACACAGAGATACGTTGTATCGAGCGCACCGCCTGGGTGTGGATTGTCCGTTATCGGGCTTGGCACATTTGCGCCACGCCACGGATTGCCAGATGCATCGCCAGGAGGCGGCATCTCCGGAAACGCTTCGCTCATTTTGATACGTGCTATCTGCAATTCAGCATATTCTTCCGACAAAAGCGTTTCGATTGGAACATCAATGTAGCGAGGGTCGCCGAAATAGGCGTCCCGGTCGGCCATGACGAGCTTGGTCGCTTCAACCTGCGCATGAATATAATCGGCGCTGTTGTGCCCCATGCCTTTAAGGTCAAAACGCTTCAGAAGGTTCAGCTTCTCCATCAATGCTGGGCCTTGGCACCATGGGCCACAGCCAAACACCTGCCAGTCGCCAAAGCCGGATGAGACAGGTGGTTCGAGCGCCACCTGGAATCCCGCCAAATCTTCCATCGTCAGCCAACCGCCGACATCCTTGTGGTAATCCGTGAATACCTTCGCCAGATCACCTTTGTAGAATGCATTGCGAGCCGCTTGCAGACCGGCCTTCCGGTCTACGCCATTACTCAGTGCAGTCGCTTCTTGATCAATCATATACTGAAGAGAAGCACCTAACTCTTTCTGGTAGAACAGCTCACCAATATCAACAGGCTGGCCGTCCTTGGGCAGATAGATCGCAGCTGCATGCGGATATGCCAGATAATTTTCGCGGTTCTGGGTGATCGTCTGCCGGAGCAGTGCATTCATCGGGAAGCCATCACGGGCGAAGCGAACGGCATAGTGCGCCACATCCCCGAAGCTCATCGTGCCGTAGCGATCAAGCGCCATGATCCAGGCTGCAGGTGCCGATGGAATGACCGTCCTCATCGGGCCAATCGGGATCGCACCGTTGCACTCTCGGCGGAAATAATCAATGTCTGCCGCTTTCGGCCAACCACCAAGGCCAGAGATTGTTTGCATCTCCGCCCGCTCTGCATCCCACACGATTATCGGCGCAACGCCTGCGACGCTGACAAGATCAGACTGCAATACGCCAAGCGCTAAGCCTGCGGCGACGCCAGCATCCGTGGCGTTCCCACCGGCTTGCAGCACCTCGAAAGCGGCTTGGCTGGAATAGTAATGACCTGTCGATACGGCAAATTGGCTGCCTTGGATTTCTGGACGTTCGGTGGACATCTTTCGGCTCCCCGGTTATTCGGCACATGTAGTTTGCCCGAAACTGGATGCTCCCGTGAAGCTCATAGATTTTGACTTCAATCTGCCCGACGACCTGATCGCCCAAACGCCTGCCCGTCCCCGCGACGCAGCGCGCATGTTGACGGTGACCCCGGACGCGCTTTTCGACAAAAGCGTGATGGATTTGCCGGGCCTGCTCCAGCCCGGCGATCTAATGGTTGTGAATGATACGCGGGTCATTCCAGCGCGCCTTCGGGGGGTACGTGGCCAAATGCGTGTTGATGCGACACTGCACAAGGCTGTCGACGCATCCCGCTGGCTGGCCTTCGCGCGCCCCGGGCGTCGGTTGCGTGTTCGCGAACGCATTACGTTCGCAACAGGATTCGAGTGTACCGTCGAGGAAAAGCACGATGGCGGGGAGTTTCTGTTGGCATTTGACGCCAGCGGGTCTGAGTTGATTGAGGCTCTGCACCGTCACGGCGCGCCGCCATTGCCCCCCTACGTCAAACGCCCTGATGGTGCGTTTGATGAGGATGTGGCGGATTACCAAAGCCCTTTTGCTGCGCGCGACGGTGCAGTGGCTGCCCCTACCGCATCCCTACATTTTACGGATCGACTGATAAAAGCCATCGCAGACCGCGGCGCCAAACAGGCGATTGTAACTTTGCATGTGGGTGCCGGCACGTTCCTGCCAGTAAAAACCGATAATATTGCGGAACACCAAATGCATAGCGAATGGGGCGAAGTTTCAACCGCCGTTGTCAAAGCCGTCGCTGAAACAAAGGACAAGGGCGGACGGGTTATTCCGATAGGCACAACAGCATTGCGGATATTGGAAGCCGCAAGCCAATCCGGCGAACTAAAGCCCTTCCAAGGCGATACAGATATATTCATCACACCCGGTTATACGTTCCACACTGTCGATGCGCTGATGACGAACTTTCATTTACCGAAATCAACGCTATTTATGCTGGTCTCCGCAATGATGGGCCGCGAAATCATGCTTAGCGCCTACGCCCATGCCATCTGCGAGCATTATCGCTTTTTCTCATATGGGGATGCCAGCTTGCTCCTCCCCGGAGGCCTCGCGCCATGACCATTAAATTCGATCTTCTGGCCGAGGACGGTACCGCGCGCCGTGGCCGCATTACGACCGCCCACGGGACCATTGAGACCCCTGCGTTCATGCCCGTTGGCACTGCTGGTACGGTTAAAGCCATGCGGCCAGAAGAGGTTGAGGCGACTGGCGCTGAGATCATCCTCGGCAACACCTACCATCTCATGCTGCGGCCTGGTGCCGAGCGGGTCAACCGCCTTGGGGGACTGCATGAATTCATGCGCTGGCCGGGGCCAATCCTGACTGATTCAGGGGGGTTTCAGGTGATGTCACTTTCTGAACTTCGCAAGATCACAGAGGACGGTGTCCGTTTTCGCAGCCACATAAATGGTTCCTATATCGATCTGAGCCCAGAGCGGTCGATCCAAATCCAAAACCTATTGGACGCCACCATCACCATGACGTTCGATGAATGCACCCCCTTTCCGGCAGAACATGCCGTTGCGGCCAAGTCCATGCAGCTCTCGATGCGTTGGGCCAAGCGCTGCAGCTATGAATTTGAAGCCAGGCCTGGATATGGCCTGTTCGGCATCGTCCAAGGCGGGGTTTATGAGGATTTGCGGGTTGAAAGCGCTGGCGTGCTGCAAGACATAGGCTTTGATGGTTATGCCGTTGGGGGGCTTGCGGTCGGCGAAGGCCAGGAGCAAATGTTCGAAACCTTGCACGCCACCACGCCACATCTAGCCCGTGAGCGCCCGCGATACTTGATGGGAGTCGGCAAACCGGCGGATATCATCGGTGCGGTTGCGCGCGGTGTAGACAT
>Ga0315331_10000936_pt1 | contig 21452 bp, 19 predicted proteins | sample M160m34915metaG_FD_203456 | JGI IMG/M metagenome (GOLD analysis project Ga0315331, IMG submission 203456) | Ammonia-oxidizing marine archaeal communities from Monterey Bay, California, United States - M1 60m 34915 | ecosystem: Environmental > Aquatic > Marine > Intertidal zone | place: USA...
ATTTTATTAATAGGAATGGGAGTAATTTTCATTAATTTAATTTCAAATCCATTTTGATTTAGTTTTTCAGCAACTCTTGCTGCATGACCACCAATCCCTCCTTCAAATCTAGGTGAAATAAATAGAATTTTCATAATTCTTTAAAACTCCATAAATTCATCACATTTTATCATTCTTATTTGTATTTTAGAAATTTCGTCTACAAAAATCAATAATAAGTCCAAATTCTGAGTGCTTAATATTCATGAAAATTGCTATTGTTATGGGAACTCGACCTGAAATTATTAAATTAGCACCACTTATTGATAAAATTCCTAAAAAAAACAGATCAATAATTTTTACTGGACAACATTTTGATTATCAAATGGGTTTACAGTTTATTGAAAAATTAGGATTGAAGAAACCTGATTATTCCATGACTCTTTCATCTGTAATCCCGAGCTTACAAATGGGAGAAATAATTTCAAAACTTTCAAAAATTTTACAAGAAATTAAACCTGATACAACTATAGTTCAAGGTGATACAAATACTGTATTAGCATCAACTATATGTTCACTAAAATCGGAAATACCAATTTGTCATGTTGAATCTGGATTAAGAAGTTATGATTGGCGAATGCCTGAAGAACATAATAGAATCACAACAGATCATTTATCGGAATTACTTTTTGCACCAACAATTCGTGCAAAAAAAAATCTACTTTCAGAAAAAGTTCACGGGAAAATTTCTGTCACTGGTAACACAGTTATGGATTCAATTTCAAAATACTCAAAAATTTCTTCTAAAAAATCAGAACTTACAATTGATCATACTGATTTTATTTTATTAACATTACATAGAGCAGAAAATGTTGATGACAAAAAAACTCTTACTTCATTAATTAATACAATTACTCAATCAAATGAAAAAATTATTTTTCCTATTCATCCAAGAACATTAAAACAATTAAAGAAATTTGATCTTATGAAAAAATTAGTAAAATCTGAAAATATTAAAATTTTAGATTCAATAGGCTATTTTGAAATATTAGAATTAATGAAAAAATCATCATTTATTTTAACTGATTCAGGTGGTATACAAGAAGAGGCAACTGCATCTCAGATAAGAAAAAAAACCTTTGTAATTAGAAAAACTACTGATAGGCCAGAAGCTGTTGAACATGGTTTTTCAGAATTGATTGGAACTAGCCCAAATAAATTAAAATATGTTTTAAAAAATGGCCATGATTCAAAAATCCCTCATAAAAAATCTCCTTATGGGGATGGAAAAGCGACTGAAAAAATACTTAGAGCAATTTACAATAGATTTTAACTGCCAAAATTTTTATGATTAAATAAAATATTGATGTGTATAGAAAATGTATGATGATGATGATTTACAACGTCTTTATGGCAAAAAATATTTTTCACATAGAACCAGACCTAAAATGTGGAATCGTAGAGCCCAATTTGTTCTAGAAAAATTTAATCCTAAAACTGCTTTAGATATAGGATGTGCATCTGGAGAATTTGTAAAATCCATGATTGATGTCAATATTGATGCTTATGGGATTGATGGTTCTGACTTTGCCATTTCTAATTCTAACGAATCCATCAAAAATAAAATTTTAAAAGTCAATTTAAATTCTGATCCTTTTCCATTTGAAAACAACACTTTTGATTTTATTGGGAGTTTTTATTCTGTAGAACACATTCATGATATTGAATTTTTCTCAAAAGAGTTATTTCGAACTTTAAAGAGTTCAGGTAAAGCATGGTTTCTTACTCCAAATATAGGTGAAGAAGGAAGAACTAAAGTTGATGTTTTTACAAATACTTTTGAAAATTGGAAATCCATTTTTGAAAAACAAAATTTTACTGTTACAAAATTCAGTCCCCATGAAATGATGGCTTTACGTGGAAAGCTAGGTGCATTTCATTTTTATAAATTTCCAAAAACATTACAAAATATTGTTAAACGTTTAGCATATGATTATGCAAATAAAACAATGAATGATACATCATTTATTCTTCAAAAGTGTTAATTTTGAATAATTATTAATTATCATTTTAGCTATATTTTCCCAATCAAATTTTTCCACAATTTTTCTAGAATTTTTACCAAATTTTTCTAATATCTCTTCATTTTCTAATAATTTGATGATTTTTTCTGCCAAATCTGTTGAATCGTTGATAAAAAAACCATTTTTACCGTCAATTAAAATATCTGAAGGAATTGTTTCATTTTTTGCTATAATTGGTAACGATGCAGCCATATATTCTAAAATTTTAATTGGTAAGGCATTTTTTGTTACATCTGAACTACGTAGTGGACCAATACCAATAATGCTTTCTTTTAGAATTTTAGGAATTTTTTCATGCTCTACCCATCCCAAAAATATAATGTTTGATTCTATGTTTGTATCTTTTACTATTTTTTTGATATTTTCTAATTCTGGTCCATTTCCTACCAGTACAATTTGAACATCTGCATATTTTTTAATTATAATGGGTGCTGCTTTCATTAGAATATCTAATCCTCTGTGTTCATACATTACCCCTGAAAAAATTATTTGTTTTTTACGTTTTAGTTTTGATTCAAATTGTTTCAACCCAACACCGTTTGGAACAATGGATATTTTCTCTTTGTTAATGTTATAGTATTTTCTAACAAGTTCTTTTGTATTTTCATTCATTACTAAAACTTTAGATGAATTTTGAAGCGTTTTTGAATTATATCTTTTTTCAATTTTTCGCTGAATTGATTTTAAACCTGTTGATTTTGCATATATTGCATCATCAATTTTAATAATTGACGGAATTTTTAATTTTTTTGCACAAGATACGGCAGCTTTTGGTGCAAAATGAAATGGATGAAATATTGAAAAAACAAAATCATATGATTTTCTCCCCCCTAATTCAATTCCTTTATCTCTTAGATTTTTGTAACACCGTCTAGCTGCAATTTTAATATTATTTCTTGACGGAGTTTCTGTTCTAATAACTTCAATATTATGATGTAATTTTGGATTATATTTCTCTCCATTCCATTCTACGTCTGGTGTAATTATGGTTATTTCATGTCCTAACTCTGCTAATGCATTGGCTATTTTTGAAACTACAATAACTCCCCCGCCACTAATTGGAGGAAAATGAAAAACCATGTATAGAATACGCACAAGTTTATCCTTTTATTGGATAAGAAAAACTTTATGATGAATTGATTAATTTTGATATAACTAAAAAATGGATTTTATCATCAGGTTTAGTAGTTTCAAATTATGAAAATGAAAATTTAGGAGGTGTTCATTCCTATTATGATGAAAAGCAACAAAATTATGGTTTTCTTTATCCTGAAATTACAGGTTATTTTCTTAGTGCGCTAAATTTTCTGAATAACATTGAAAATAATACAAAATATGTTGAACTATCAAAAAATTCTGCAAATTGGTTAATGTCAATATATAAAAAATATGGTGGAATCATTCAAGGAATTTATGATAACAATAATCAAAAAAAATTTGTTTACTCATTTGATATTGGAATTTGCAGTAATGGAATTTTAGATTGTTACAAATTAACTAAAGAAAATAAATATCTGGATTTTGCTCAAACACTATTGTCTTGGATCACTGATGAGGCAATACAAAATGATGGAAAAATTCAATCAGTCAAAGATCTTGAATCTGATAAATTTTTTGAAGAAAAGAAATATTGGTACAAACAATATGGATGCCTTCATTTAAAGACATCAATGCCATACTTCAAAATGTATCAATTAACAAAAAATGAAGACGATTTAACATTGGGAAAAATAATTCTTGATCAATATTCTTTATTTCAAAAAAATGATGGAAGCATTTCTTTACATGAAAATGATTCGGTTATTCATATTCACTCCTTATGTTATGCATTAGAGGGACTTATTTTTGGATATCATATTACAAAAGAAAAAAATTATTTGAAAATTTGTGAGGATGCTTTAAAATGGTGCTCTTCAAAAATTGAAAATGATGGAAGTATGCATTTATGGTTTAATTCTTCTAATCCTTCCTCAAAAACATCTTATCAAGTTGCACAATTGATTAGATTAATGGTATTATGCGATAAAGCTACAGGGAATGAAATTTTTTATAATGATATTGAAAAATTATTTATTTTTATGAAAAAACTCCATGTTGTTAATGGTTCTCAAAAAATATTGGGTGGTTTTTATGAAGAATTTTACAAGTCATTTTTAAAATGGAAATTACGATATAATGTAAATTCCTGGGGAACTCTTTTTGCATTACAATCAATGTATTTTAAAGAAAATTATGATTCCCTTTCATTTGAGGAATCTGTAGAATATCTTTTTTAATCTTATTTTATATATTTTTGATAGAGTTCTAATTCTTTCCTTTCCATCGAATCACCTCCAATCAATTTTGTAATTTTAAGTGATTTTGAGATCAATTTCTCTTTATATTCCGAGTCTGAAATAATTTTTTTAAAAGTCTTAGAAAATTCTTGTGGATCATTTTCTACAAACACAATTGCTTCATCAGTAATTTCTGAAAATGAATCTGAATGTTTTGTTGTAACAACTGGAAGACCACATGCCATAGATTCTAAAAATGGTATGGGAATTCCATCTAAATTCTCTAATGGTAATGCAAAAATATCTGCAGATCTGTAATATTGAGCTAATTCTTCATTGGGAATTTTTTTTATAATTTTCACTTTTGATTTTAGATTATTGTGTTTAATTGTATTGTTAATATTTTCTAATTCAGGTCCATCCCCAATTATTAATAATTCAACATCCAGTTCTTTTATTGATTTTATTAGTGGAATTCTATTTTTCTGTTCAATTAACCTTCCAACTGAAATAATTACTGGTTTTTTAGATATAAATTTTTTCGTTATATTAGTTGAAAATTTTTCTAAATCAATTTTGTTATAAATTACTTCTATATTTCGTGCATTCATTTGTTTTGCATATGGAACAATAAATTCGTAGACACAAATAACAGAATCTGAATTCTTTAATGAAAATTTTTCTAATTTCTTTGCCAAATATTTTAATTTTAAAAATTTAAAATAATTACCCTGTTTTTTTTCTAAATTTGTTTGTTGTAAATAATTAGTGTGTAATGAAATAATTACTGGAACATTAAGTTTATTTCCAATTTTTGTTGCTAACCATCCTTGAATTCTGGGATTGAATGATCTAATTATGACTGGATTAATTTCACTAATCTTTGTCATAATTTTTCCTTCAAATGACTTGTAATTTGTTAAATTCACTTTTCCAAAATTATGTATGATTAATTTTGCATTACCAGCTAATTTTTGAACTTTCTCTGCCTCAATTTCTTTGTCAAATAATGAAATTATGTGAATTTCTTCAAACCAGTTTTCTGGATTGAAATATCTTTCTTTTATTTCCCCTTTATTGTAATAGTCTAATAATGCATCATTTGGAAATACTACTATTTTTTTTCTCATAATTTTTCTTTAATTATTTTATAATAAAATAATCTGTCTACATATTTTTTATTTTTTTAAATAATGTATCTTATATACAAAGAATTTTTTTATAATTAGATAATGACAGAATCAGAATTCAAACGGATAAAACAAAAAATTAAAAAAATTGATGCTGTACGATGGTGGGGTGATGATTTTGATGTTAGATTTTATCTTGTTTCTAAAGTAAAAAGAATTCATCATCAAACTATTCTTGACGTTGGCGGAGGAATAGGAATAATTTCTTCGGAATTAAATTCAAATAATTTTCGAATAAATATAGACCTATCATTTTCTGATCTATTAACTTGCAAAAATAAAGTTGATCGTAATATTGAAACTATTTGTGCATCTATGAGTAATTTACCTTTTGTTGAAGGAACATTTGATTCTGTAATATGTGCTAATATTTTAGAAGTAGCTAAATCTCAAGATATAAAAATGAATAATGTTAAAATTGCAAATTCGGTAAAAATATTTCCTATGGTAAATAATGTTCTATCAAATCTTAATAATGTCTTAAAAAATAGTGGTTTGCTTTACATTACAACTCCTAATAATGCATATTTTCAAGGAAATAAAATGTCATATTATGAGTTAAAATACGCTTTAAATCATATTTTTTTAAATTATAAAATTTATTTTTATAATACTTTTAAAAAATTGAGTAAAACAAACCGAAAACTCAATTTTGCAAATATCTTTCCAAAAATTATGGGAAAAACAATGGATGACCAAAGTATTATGAAAAAATTACTAAAAAAGGATGAGGGAAATGACAAGTATAGTGTTTGGTTTTATGTGGAAGCAACAAAATCAATTAATTAAAAATTAAATTATTTTGTAGACATTTTTACTAGAATCGATTATATGGTTTAAAATTTTAATACTCTTATGCGTGGGGCAATATTTGGTTATTGGAAATTAACAAAAAAATATGGACTTGTAAAAGCAATTAAATTTTTTTACTCTTGGTATTATGGTCAACACAAACAGAAAGGAATTGATCTTGGAATGGAACGTATTGTTGATGGCAAAAATGGTTGTCAACTTCATTTAATTCCAAATGATGTTGGAATATCTTTAGAATTAACTAGATTTGGCATTCATGAACCAGTTACTACTGAAATAATTAAAGACAAAATCAAAGAAGGTATGATTTGTTTAGATTGTGGTGGAAATATTGGATATTATGCAACTCTTGAAAGTAAATTAGTTGGAAAAACTGGAAAAGTTATTGCCATAGAACCATCTCCTGTTAATGTAAAATATCTTGAAAAAAATCTCAAATTACAAGGACAAAATAATTATGAAGTCCATAATTTAGCATGCGGAAATACTGATGAAGACATTACATTTGTGATTCGTGATATTTCGAATATGTGTCGTGTTGCAAATGAAGGTGAAGTGGAATCTGGAGATAAAAAATTTGTTAAAATTCCTGTTAAAAAATTAGATACATTTCTATCTGAAAAGCAACTTCCTAGATTAGATCTTTTACGTATGGATATTGAAGGAAGTGAATTAAGACTTTTTGAAGGCGCAATTGAAACAATAAGAAAATACAAACCTATGATCCAAATGGAATTGCATCCAGGACATCTTGGACCTGATAATACTCGAAAAGTTCTTCAATTTTTAAAAAATGAAGGATATGAATTTTCTACATTCATGATTGGATATCTTGATACTCCATTAGTAGGAACAAAAAGAGATATTAAAAATTATAAAATTAATGATCTACTAAAAATGATTGATAATAATTCTCATCCGAGAAATATCTTATTATTAATTGAGAATAAAGACAAATAATTTTATTTTCTAATAATTTCTTTAATAACTGCTTTGAAAAGTTTTCTAGTTCGACTATCAATCAAGTATGTTAATCCTAGATAACCTCCAATTGCTATGGCAAAATAAATTATAAATTGTGGTAAAAATTCAAAAATACTAATTTTGTAAACTAAGAATTCTTCCATAATTAAATATGTTAATCCAAATGTAACAATTGAAGATAAAATATATTTCATGATCGGTACTAGATTAATTTTTGTTTTTAGATGTTTATGGGTTAGAGTATAGAGATACACTGTTAGTGGAATCCTAGATACCAATGAAACAATTGCCCAATAAAAAATTAATTCTATTTTATTTTCTACATCAAAAGCAAATAAAATTAGAACTAATACTACCATTCCTAAATATGCACTACGTTGAATTAATCTAATTGTAGGTAAATAAAAAAGTCGACTTTTTAGATATTCTTTTACTGTAGCTTTTTCATTAATATCCACTTTTTCTGTTCCTTCAAGTGCGGATTCAAAAAGTCCATTTAATGTTTGAAAAAATACTGTAATTGACAATACTATGACAATAGATGAAGCAATTTCATATAATGGGTTTAGAATGAATAATCCTGGCCTTGCAAAAACTATTGACATGCAAACTAATGGAAATGAAAAATATAATGTTCTGATAATATTGTCTTGTAACAACTCAATTTTTCCTCCACCCAATAACTTTCCATAAATGGGGCCGCTAATTTGATCTGCATGTGCAACAACTTTTGAGATTGCATTTGCAGCAGTCCAATATGCTAAATCTGCAATAGAACCTCCAATTAAGGTGAATGCTACTACATCCAAATTCATTATTTTATTGGAAATTTTTGGATATGTTGGAATCCAGAATCTTTTCAACCAACTTTTCAAAAATTTTACATTAAAATTTTCCTTTAATTTTTCTTTTACAAAAATTGTTAATATGATAATTGTGGACAACGTTGCAAAAGAAGTAGTAAAAATAGCTCCAACAAGTCCCCATTCTAAAAAATAAATTAATAATAGTCCTACAGGTATTTTTACAATTTCAAAAGCTAAAATTCCATATGATCTAATCTCTGGCTTATATCCCATTGAAATTGATTGTAGTGATGCTCTAAAATATGCAAGAGGAATTAAAATGACTCCTACAAATAATAAATCTAAATCAACTTCTATTTGTTTTTCAAATAATGTGATCATAATTATATATCCAAAAATTGCAACTGTTGAAAATAATCCTGTTGATAATACTGCAGTTTTTCCACTTTCTTTACCTCGTGCAATTTCTCTAGTTGCCCAATGATTGATAATTGGCTCAAAAATTAACATATATCCTGTCATAGCTCCAATAATGCCCCAAGTACCAAATTCTTCTTGAGTTAATTGTCTTGTTACAATAATTGTAAAAATTAATCCTGTTAATACACTAACTATACTTATTGCAAAAGCAATTAGTCCTGAATATGTGACGCGTATACTAGACATTAGATTCTCATTTGATTATTATGCCAAGGCCTATTAATTGAAACGTATTAAGTCTGTGAAATTTATTAATCATATTACTTATTTTACAAACTTAAATTTATTGAAAAGAATTTCTGTCTACAAATTAATTTAATTTCTGAGAATCACCTGTTATATTGTGTATTAAATTATGAAAAATATGATTACAGTTGAATCAAATTTTGAGCCTGATCAAAATTGGAATGCTAGATTACTTGAATCTGGATTAGGAACAATTTTTCAAACAAAAGAACGTGGAATTTTTGAATCTGCAAAACATAAAATTATTTATTTAATATTTCGAGATGAAAATTATACAATAGTTGCACAAAATATAATTAAAGTGTCTGAACGTTTTACCGATAAAAATCGAAAAGATAAATTATTTAATAAAATTCCAACGTCCAGAAAAAAACTCTATTCTTGGGTCTATGGTCCTGTAATATTTAAAAAAGAAAGATCTAAAGAAATTTTTCATGCATTTAAGCAATTTTTAATATCAGAAAAATGTGCCATTAGTGGTTGGACTAATATTTTATTTCCTGGAGATCCTCAATCATTATCCTCTAATTATGAAATTTTATCATGGGGAACCTTGTTAATTGATTTGTCTCAATCTAAAGAAATTGTTTATCAAAATATATCTAAACACAGTGGAAGAAAGAATATTGAACGTTCAATTAAACGTGGTGTTATTGTTGAGGAAATCAATGAAAAATCTTTACTTGAATATTCAAATTTAATTAATGAAATGAAAAATAATGACATGAATGACAAAAGTCAATTTGAAAATTTACTTCGTAGATGGAAAACTTACAAACCTATGGGGTATTCTGGATTTTTAGCAAGAAAAGATGAACACGTTATTGGAGGTCTATTATTTTCATATGTTAATGGTCATATTTTGGAAGCTGGAGTTGCTAGATCTAAAATAGATAAATTAAATCATTATTATTCACAGGATCTAATAAAATGGAAAATTATTGAATGGGGAATTGAACACGGTCAGAAATTTTATGATTTAGCTGGCTTCAATCCTAATCCCATATCTGAGAAAGAACAAGGAATACTTCGATATAAAGAAAAATGGGGTGGAATTCCTTATTATTTTCATAGAATTACTGAAAAGCCAGGATTATTCTCTAAACTTAATTGAACCAATTAAGATTTTGATTTAACAATTTTTCTGTTTTTTTTACATCCTCAATGTAAATTTTTTTTAAGAATTCTCTATCTTCAATTGTTATTTCTGGCCTATCTCTATTAGGTCTCATCAAATCAATTATTTGTTCTCTAGAATTTTTTGAAAATATTTTTTTCCCAATTGCTGTTAAGATTTTATTACTCAAAATTGGTTCTAAGTATTGTCTTTTTCTAATTTTATATGATCCATGAATTTCTTTTTTGATGCCACTCATTTTTGATAAACCTAAAAATTTTAACACTTCGTTAACTACTTCTTCAATATTATTTCTAAATTCTTCAGAAATTATAATTTTAACATTTTCTTTTCCAAAAGTTTCTTGATATTTTTTTATTTGTTCAAAATAGAATCCTGCAAATAGATAACTATCAGAAATTTCATCTTTTTTTAATTTTTCAAAATCCTTTCTAATAGAATCTGAAAAAGATATTTTTAGACCATGTTTAACTAAACCCCAATAACCTGAAAATGCTCTTTCTACTGGATTACGTATAATAATAATGATTTTTGCATTAGGATTTTTTTCGTAAATTAATTCTGCAGATTTAGGGTCACTCAGATATGATGCAGTTGCTTCTCCTAGAAATATTTCATCTTTTGATTCTTTGAATAAATCCAAATATTCTTTTTCATTTCTTATAGGATTACTTTTTTTATCTTCATTAGGAACCATTATTGGACAAAAAAAATATGGTTCTTTTCTAGGAGACATAAATATTTCTGGATGCTGATTCAAGTATTCATAAAGGGAATGTGTCCCAGCTTTGGGTGCACCTACAATAAACAAATTTGGCCACTTATTCATGAATTCACCCAAAAATTTACCATTTTACCAATTTAATCATTAATTCCTCGAGCCTTTAATTTTTGAGCATCAATTTCATCAATTTCAATATTTTCTAACCAATTTTTTTTAATTGGTTTTTCTGAGGGTGCAAATCTTAACTGAAGAATGTCTCTCTGATGTCCTAATTTTGGTGTTCCAGCTTTATGTAAGCAAACCTCAGTATTTCCTAAATATGCTGTACCTAATTCTCCAATTCCTTTAAAGACATAATTTTCATCTTCAAGAATTTCTTCAGATAAATTATAATTTTTTCTATTTCCGAACCCCATTTTTATTAATTTTTTAGTTCTATTTTGTGAAACTATGTGAAACGGTCCATCTTCTTCAGTAACATCTGATAAATTGATAAATAATTTTGTAAAATCTGTTCTTCTATTATCACAATGCCAAAAATTTGAAAACATCTCTTGATTTTTAGATAACTCCTCTGGAACTCCATAATTTCTCCAACTCTCTACACGATTTACTTTAAAATTACCATGATAATATTCTTCTAAAATATTAATAATTTCATCTGTAAGAATTTGAGAAATTTCTGGAATATCTTTTTCTGGATTTTTCAGATTTCGCATGTATGTTTTACCTTCAAATTGAGAACCAATTTTTGAAAATTTATCATCTTCAATAATTTTCTGAAATTTATCTTTAATTTTTTCAATTATTTCTTTTTTAAATGGTTGTCCCAATTTTAGATATTGTTGTTTCTCAAAATCAGAGGATTTGGGTTTTAATTGTAATCCTTTCAAATTATTTTCTAATCCTGCTAAATTTCCAAATAGTGTTTTTCCTGCATCTCTGTCAATTTTTCTTTTTATACTCCCTACAGAAATTTTCTTTAGATCCATATTGCTTCATTTGATATTAATAAATTTAAAAGTAGTGCAAAAATCTGGTATATATGCTAACTAAGTTTGGTTTTCACACTTTTCTTTTTTCATTACTACCTGTTTTATTTTTATTTCAATATAATATTCATGAATTACAAGTTGAAGATATTATTATTCCATTGTTGTTTTCTCTTGGAATAACTACTATAGCTTTCTTTATTTTAAAATTTTTTGTAGGGTACAAAAAATCCAGCTTATTGGTTTCTTGGTTTTTAATTTTATTTTCCATTCATGGAAACCTACACATATTTCTACTAACTCATGATGATGTAAGCCTTAACGTTTTTGGAAAAAATATTGTGTTAGGACCAATTTTTCTTACAATATTTATTGTAGGTATTATTTCTTTGATTAAAACAAAATCTCTTGATGATAAAACATCTGTTGCTAATGTAATGGCATTAACCATTGTATTATTTTTAGGTATCAATATTGCTGCTTATGTAGTTGAAAACCCTGTAGATTTATCTGCATCAGGATTTGTTGATATGACATTACCCGTTTCAAACATTGAAAAAAAACCTGATGTGTATCTATTTCTTTTAGATGAATATGCTGGTAAGGCTCAACTCAAAGAAGATTTTAATTATGATTTATCAAATTTTGAAAATGAACTAAAACAAAGAGGTCTTTTAGTTCCAGAAAAGAGTTATAGTAATTATCCCACAACTCTCATATCTGAAGCTGCACTTCTAAACATGAATTATTTTGATTTTCTCACTGCAGAAGTAGGTCCTGACTCAAAAGATAGGCGTCTAGTCTACAAAATAATAGATCAAAACAATGTTATGAAACTTTTTAAAAAAAATGGATATAAAATAACCTCCTTTTATGGCGGAGAAGGTGCAAAAGGTGATCCCTTATTGGTAGATACTAAATTATGTAATATTGGTTTAATCGATTATGATCTTCTAAAAAATCTTGTAAATACTTACGTACCAATTTCTTATTTCAATGACAACATATTATTCCGAAATCAATATGAAAAATTAGAATGTGCATTTACAGAGATTCCAAATTTTGAAAAAGACAATAAAATTCCTAATTTCTATTATGCTCATTTATTACTTCCACATGCACCTTACATTTACAATGAGCAGGGGGAACGTGTCACCTTCTCTGGAAATCCTAATGATAAAAATGCATATTTAGAACAATTAATTTTCACAAATAAAAAAATGTTAGAATTAATAGATTCAATTCAAAGTCGTTCACCTGATTCTGTAATAATAATAGTTTCTGATCATGGTTATCGACCTGATATAAATTGGGAAAATCCTAAAAACATAGATTACATTAGAGGGTTTAATATCATCCATGCATTCTATTATCCTGATAAAGAAGTGGAACTACCAGACGACTCATCTAATGTTAATGTATTTAGAATATTTTTTAATTTGTATTTTGATACTGATTATGAAATATTGGAAAATAGGCATATCTGGTATTTGATTGACCAACCTTATAATTTCATTGAGATATCTCCCGAATTCAAAAAATAATTTTTAAATTATTTTGATAAGAAATTCATAAATAAATTCATATTTTCTCTCGGTGTTTTTGTAGGTCTTCCTAAATTATTTCTATTACCTCGATTAACCATAATTTCTAAAAGTACTGGACCTTCTTCTGATTTTAATTGTAATATTTTTTTCTTTAATTCTATTTCAGTTGACACTTTGAATGAATTTTTATAATTACAATTTTTTGCCAATGAAACAAAATTTATTATATTTCCTATTGTTGGTTGTCCACCTACTGAATCATGTGATTCATTATTGAGAATAATGTGTTTAAAATTTTTCACTTGTTTTGAACCAATTATCCCTAATGATCCCATGTGCATTATTACTGAACCGTCCCCATCTAAACAAAATATTTGTTTTTTTGGACTTGAAATTGCAATACCTAATGCAATTTGTGAAGCATGACCCATTGAACCAACTGTTAAAAAATCTGTTTCATGTTTTTGTTTTTTTTGTATTCTAGATTCAAATAATTCTCTAGAAATCATTCCAGTAGTAGATACAACTACATCTTCTTCATTTAGATTATCAATAATTACATTGATAGCCTTTTCTCTAGATAATTCATAATTTTGTTGAGATTCATTAATTTGTTCATATTTTTCAAACGTTCCTTTTTTTACAACTAACGCAAAAGGTGCATTAAATTCATTCATGTATTTTATTGCAGTTGATAATTTTATTTTTGTATCTTCTATATTGTTTGTAAGAATTTCATATGGTATTTCTAATGTTTCTAATAATTTTAGTGTAATTTTTCCTTGTTTTTGATGTTGTGGTTCATCTTTTTTACCTGGCTCTCCCCTCCATCCTATTAATAATAAGACAGGAATTCCATAAACTTCTTTGTCTGATAAAGACACAAGTGGATTAATTGCATTTCCTAATCCTGAATTTTGCATATATACTAATCCTATTTTTTTTGTAGCTAAATAATATCCAGAAGCTAACGCAATTGCATTTCCTTCATTTGCTGTAATAATATGTTGATTTTGATCTACATTATCTAAAATATATGAATTAAAGAATTTTAATAAAGAATCTGGTACTCCTGTAAAAAATTTAATTTCTTTTTCATATAATAAATCAAAGAATTCTTTACAGTCTACCATTTTCTTTCAAGAACTATATCCTAATTTTTTATATTTTTCTTCTAATTCTGCATCATGAATTTTTAAATCATACATTTCTTGCAATTTAAAAATTTCTTCCATACTTGAAATATCTTTATCTATTTCTTCCATACTTTCTGCTTTTACCATTTTATCTAGTATTTTTGTGATTGATGCATGTGATGCTCTAAGAGTTTGATTTGCATAAATGCTCATTTTAATTTTATGTTGAATTAATTCTTCAATTTTTACTGAATTATAATTTGTAGGAACTACTACAATTGGTATTTTTCCTTTCCATGAATCAACAAATTCAAAAACTTCTTCTGGTGATTTTTTTTTAGAATGGATTAAGATTGCATCCGCTCCTGCTTTTTCATATGCTCTAGCACGTCTAATTGCTTCATCCATTCCTAAACCTGCTATTAATGCCTCAACTCGTGCAATAATCATGAATTCTTTATTTTGTTTTGCTTCACATGCTGCAATAATTTTTCCTACAAATTCTTTTTCTGGTAAAATCTGATGAGTTCCATTTTCTAATAAGCTATTTTGTTTAGGAAAAATTTTATCTTCGATACTTATTCCTGCAATTCCTGCATTTTCATATTTTTTCACTAAATGTCTAACATTATTTGGACCTCCATAACCTGTATCACAATCTGCAATTATTGGGATTTTACAAGCGTTGACCATTTTTGTAGCTGCATCAAAAAACTCAGTCATAGTTAAGATGCTTGCATCAGGTACTGCATTAATTGCAGAAATTGCAAAACTTCCAGCCCAAATTGCATCAAAACCTGCATTTTCTACTAATTTTGCTGACATTGCATCGTATGCACCACAAATTTTTACAATTGGTTTCGAATCAATTAATTCTTTTAAGATTTGTGAATTTGTTGTCAATATGTTTCATAAATTTCTATACTAGTTAACTATTAATTTTTATCTTGTGTTGTATGTTTATGTTTTTTATAAAACAACCTTCCAAAATAATTTTTGGAAATCAGTCTGCATCAAACTATGTTTATCCTGATAATTGTCTATTAATTACATCTAAAGGAGCCAAAAATCGAGGATGGATTGATTACCTTGGTTTAAAAAATTATTTTCTTTTTGACCAAGTAGAAAATAATCCTTCTATTGAAACTACTACAAAAATTTTATCTCAATTTTCAACTACTAAAATTTCTACTATAATTGGTTTGGGAGGAGGAAGTTGTTTAGATGTAGCAAAATTTTGTGCTGTTAAAATGAATAAATCTAAAATTATGATTCCTACTACATTTGGTAGTGGTAGTGAAGTGACTAGAATAGCAGTATTGAAGATTAATGGGCAAAAAAAAAGTTTTCATGATGATAAATTTTTTGCAGACACTGCAATTATAGATTCAAAATTTATTTTCAACACTCCTAATGATGTTTTTAAAAATTCTGTTATTGATGCTTTGGCTCAATGTAGTGAAGGATTTGATAGCAATATTGGTAATTTCTATACAAAATTCATGTGCGAGAGAGCATTTAATTATTTAGAATCTGGTATTTTGAATAAAGATTATGAAAAAATTGTTCTTGGTTCTTTATTCTCTGGTCTTGGATTTGGTAATTGCTCAACAACATTAGGACATGCATTATCATATGTGTTTTCAAACGAAGGAATTTCTCATGGTCATGCTTTAGCATTTACTACTACTGTTGCTCACAAATTTAATAATTCAAAATTTTATACTAGGTTTCTTAATTTAGTCAAAAAACTAAATTTTGAAAAAATTACTCTAAAACAGAATCTTGAAGAAGCATCAAAATTGATATTAAATGATAGGAAACATATTGATAATAATCCAAAAATTCCTTCTAAAAAAGATGTTGTTATTTTACTTGATATTATAAATCGTGGTCAAAGTTTTAATGATTTTGAAATATAGCGTAAAATGTAAATTATATTTTTGAAAGAAAATTTGTTGTGTTGATAAAAAGAAAAACAAAAGTCATTTAAGGCATAGTAATTTGAAATATAATTACATGGATACATCGGAGAATCGAATTAACATTAAAGAAGAATATAAGAGAATTGGAAGTAATTTTCTAGGAATATTAAATGATTTAAAAAGGAGGCCTGAAGATGCTGCCAAAGAACTTGATGTGTCAACTCAAGAAATCAATGCAATTATTTTAGGTACAAAAAATTTATCTCCTGAAATAATTAGTAGAGCTACTAAAATTTGGCCAGTCAATGAAAGAGATTTTTACATAGTTCATGATGATTGCACTACTGGAATTAGGATTATGACTGCTGTAGATTCTAAAAAATCCAGTAGAATAATGGAACGTGCTGGTAAACCATATTATGAATATAGAGATACTGCTATGAGTTCACTTGCACCATTTAGGCCAGAATGGATTAGTGAATTGTGTTATGTTGATGACAATGATCCAAATAACCCAAATGTACAATGGAATAATGGACATTTTATGCACCAATTTACCTATTTCATAGGAAATGTTAACTTCTATTATAGAAATTCAGAAGGGAAAAAAGAAGTTGCAGTGATGCATACAGGAGATTCCATGTATATCGCACCTTTTACTTCACACACATTTGCAACAAGGTCTGATGCTAATACGAATGGTCTAATTTTAGCATTAACCTATGGTAACAAACTAAATGGTGATGTACAACAAGAACTTTCTTCAATTTCAGCTGAATTAAGTCAGGAATATGTTTTGGATTTTTCATCAATTAAAGTAGCTTCTGGATCACTCATAAAATTTCATCGTATAATTTCTAGTCTGTCAATAGAAGAATCATCAATTAGAAGTACAATTTCAGAAGATAAAATAAAAAAATTTGAAGATGGTGAAATTCTTCCAACTGAATTAGAAATTAAAAAACTAGCTTCTGCATTTAATGTAAATTCTTATGATTTAATACCAAATGAAAAAATTGAAAATAAAGTAGTTATAAAATATCAAAATGAACGAAAAAGTTGGTATTTTCCAAGTAATAGTAAAAATTATGAATTTATAGAATTAGCTTCTTCTACAACATTACCCTTTTCAAAAGCTTTTGAAATTAATATCAATACTAATGATGATCCATATTTAGATCTACAAGTTGGTTTACATCAATATTTGTATAATATTGGTAATGAAAATATTGAATTTAATTGGTCATACGATAATAAAGAATTTCATAAAATTATTCATCCTGATGATTCAGTTTACATTAAACCTTTTTTGAAACACAATTTTAGAGGAACTGGAAAATTACTTATTTTAAGATTAGGTGGAAAAATACCTGGTGATTCACAAAGAGAACTTTCAATAGTGGGAAAACAGAATGTTAAACGTGCAGTTAACGAATCAATGCAATGGTTTGATACAAAAAGCAAAAACTAACCTATTCATTGGAAAATAATTTTTCAACTCTTCTCAAATCTTCTGGGGTATCAATTTCTGACCATTTTCCTTTAGGAAAAATTGACTTTACTTCAATTTTCAAATCAATTAATTCTTGAATCATATCAGTTAGGTAAGCATTTTGTAATGATGAAGAATTATGAAATTTTCCTACATGTATATTTTTTATAATTTTATATTTTTCTAATAAGACTCTTGAACCATATTCTGATAATATCATAATTCCCATAAACTCTCCAATTTTTTGATTAGATTCACAGTTTGGAATATTTTTTCTAATTTTCACAATTCTTTCATTTTCTATTACTACATTTTCAGCTTCTGAAAAAGGATGAAGAGTTCTTCCTTCATAATTTTTTTTCCAATCTAGATTTACTGCTAAACCTATATCCTGCTTAGATTCTATTATTTGTTTAATAATTTTTCTTTCAAAAATTATATCACTATAACAAACTACCACATGATCATTCAATTTTTCTGCAGCACAAAACAGACTCTCATTCATATTTGTAGTTTCAAATCTTTCATTTTTAATATAATCAATCTTGGGAAATTTAAATAATTCATCTTTATACCCAGTTACAATAGTAATATCCATAATTCCACAATTTTGAAGATTTTCAATTTGTCTTTCTATCAGGGTTTTATTCAAAACTTTTATCATTGCTTTAGGAATATCGTTTGTAAGTGGGCGTAATCTTGTGCCTTTTCCTGCGGCTAATATTATAGCTTTCAATAATGTAATTAATAAAATCTACTTAATGACTTTTTTTAAATTATGACTTTAGTAACTAGAGTTAATTAATTATTTTATTTTAGATTCATGTAAAAGGTAAATTAATAGTGCTAATCGTTTTTTAAAAAATAGATTATATGTTTAAGATATTTTGGATTCTTCATTAATAATTTCTATTATTTTTTGAGCGCCAATCTTGCCAGAATTACCAATATTGAATACAGATTCCTCCCTAATATGAGAAATTTTCTTTTTAAATTTTGAAGTATTTTGAATTAATAATTTAATCTTCTCTGGAATTAATTTAAGTTCCAAAGGAGACACTAAATATCCAATTTCTTCTCTAATTCTAACTTCTAATGGGATATTTTTAATATCCTTATAATCTAGATTATTGACTTTTTTTGGCATATCCACATATAGGATTGGTTTTTCAAATGCAAATGCAAATTCCAAAGCAACTCCTGACCAATCTGAAATCATAATATCTGATGAAAAAAATGTATCAAAATTTCTTACATCTTTTTCTAATTTAAAATTAGATTTTTTAGAGAATTTACTTTCTAATTTTTCAATCATTTTTTTAGATTTTTTCTGAGTCACAGGATGTGGTCTTACTATTACCATGAAACCTGAAGAAAGCAAAATATTTACTAATTCTTCACCAATATTTTCTAGCAGTCCATTAGATCCCCATGATGGGGCAACGAGAATTTGAATTGAATTATCTTTCATAAATTTTTCTTCTTCAACTGTTGAAATTTTTTCTAACATTTTGTCTAGATGTCCATATCCATGGTGTATCAAGTTTTTTGATTTTAAATCATATCTTATTTCTGTATTCTTTATTTCCTCAATTTGATGATTTCCAACACAAAAAATTGTATCAAAATTATCAAATGCACCTTTTCTATAAATTAAATGTGTACTTACCATTGAATGAAAAATATAAACATAATGTACAGGATATGTTTTTGATCTTTTGATATGAAAAGTTTCCAAATCAGGCATAGTAGTAATTAGGATATTTGCTTTTAAATTAAGAAAAAATTTAGTTCTCGCCACACCTTGTCCAACATAAAATACTTTAATCTTGTTCTCTGATGTTTTTAGAATTGGATCATTTTTACTAGATGTAACATAACAAACTGTAGTATCATATTTGCATATCAACTCATTTATAATTGATTCATAAAAAATCATAGAGTTTTCATCTTCAGCATAAAAAACAATTTGTTTTTGGCTCAATGGAAGTTCTTCAAATTTTTTTAATCCTTGCCAATCTGAATTATCAAATAAATTTTTAATTTTCATGTATTACAAATTTGAATATTACTTTTTAGTTTTTAATCTATATCTAATAGATTGCCATTTTGTTTTTAGATAAATAGTAGCTCCTGCTATTAAGCCTAGCATTGTAGCCAAAAGTGCACTACCTGCACCAGGATCAATGTAAAGCAAAAATGTACTATCCATAGTTAACATCCATAAATTTTATGTATTTATATTTTGAATGAACCTTATTAATCTAGAAATTAAAAAATTTTACAGTAAGAACAGATGACTGAAAAAATCATAATCTATGGAAAAAATTCCCTTTCGGAATCTACTCGTCTTTTTGTATCTGCACAGGATTTTGAAATTCCTCACGGATATGACTATAAAACTGCAATAATTGAATTAGATAAGATCTCTAAAACAAAAATTCATGGAAGAGATTTTTTGGATTATTTTGAATTTTCAAATATATCCTTATGGTGGTTTATCTACCAAAGTTTAATTCCAAAATATAAGCAAAAAATAAATTTTATAATTAAATTTTCAAAATTATTAAATGATTTTAATCCAACTATGGTTGAAGTACTAGATGATTTTAGTAATTTAGATTTAATTAAACAAATTTGTACTAATAATAAAATTAAATTCAAATTTTCAAAAATTAATTATTTAAAATATCTAAGTAAAGAAAAAATAAAATCAAAGACACAAAAAATTCGTTTTGAGAAAATTACTTCAAATAAAATTAAACAAAGAAAATCTTTAGATAATGATAATGAATTTTCAGAAATTTCTGATTCCATTTTATTTGCAATACCTACTTCTTATAGACGAGACATATTTGATATTGAAAATAATTTGACAAAACGAGGTGATTTTCTTATTGATGAAATTACTGAATTATTAAATAATAAAGAAAAAATTTCTTATGTTGATATTGATTATACTTTCAAAGGTGACTTTTCTATTCTACGTGAGCGATTAAGTGAAAAAAAATATTGGTTTTCACTAGAAAATATATTACAACAGGATGTTTATTCTAATGAAAAATTCTTTCAAAAATATGAAAAATTAATTTTAGATAAAAATTTTCAAAATTTATTTCAATTTAATAATGTATTTTTATGGTCATCTTTGGAATCTTTTTTTAAAGAAATGTCTTATGCTCCAAATCTACCATTTTACATAAATTTACTCTATTCTCTAGAAAAATTTTTTCACAATAATGTGCCTAAAGCAATTTTTTTACCATATGAAACTGGTACAATTGCATTAGCATTTATTATAATTTGTAAAAAATTAAAAATTAAAACAATTGGAATTCAACATGGACATATCTATGAATACAATCCAATGTATAGTTTTAAAAATTTTTTAACTGAAACAAATACTCTTGGATTTCCAATTCCTGATCAATTACTATTGTTTGGTAATCATGTAAAACAACAAATGATTAACTATGGTTATCCCAAATCAAATTTAATTTCCTTTGGGAATCCTTCATTTTTTAATTTAGAACAAATAAAATCTTCTTTGAACCAAGATTCCATTTACAAAAAATATCATATACCAAAAAATAAAAAAATAATTTTATTTGCAACTGGAAAACTTCAACCTTTTTACTCT
>Ga0315331_10000938_pt1 | contig 21422 bp, 27 predicted proteins | sample M160m34915metaG_FD_203456 | JGI IMG/M metagenome (GOLD analysis project Ga0315331, IMG submission 203456) | Ammonia-oxidizing marine archaeal communities from Monterey Bay, California, United States - M1 60m 34915 | ecosystem: Environmental > Aquatic > Marine > Intertidal zone | place: USA...
GTCATCAAGAGATGGGATGAGATAAGACAATGATAAAGAAAACAATGGGAGTGCAACCAATTAATCCTGTAGCTAGAGCTATGTTGCAAAAGCGAAAGAGTCCTATGGTCATTCCTAACAAAAAGAAACAGAAACCTAAAAAGATAAATAGAAGGGAGTTTGACAATGAAAGAGATCTATGATACCCTAAACGAATCAGTCTTACTTGATGAAGATTTTGATGAGTGGGCAGAAGAAGAAGATTTAATTAATGATATAGTAGATAGATTTAACAATATAATAAACCAAGAAAAGGAGAATTAATATGATAGGAATAGCAGAAGGATTTTTAGCAACAGTAATAGTAGCTTTCAGTATACACCATGCAGATTTTAATGAGATGGTAGCTGAAAGATATAAGCAAGGGCATTGGTGGAAGTTTAAGCCTGAGTTTGTAGAAGAAGAAAGAATAGCTATACCATTTAACTCAGAGCATGGAAGATATGTTCTATTTCAAATAGGAGAATAGTAATGAAAAAAGGAGGAGAAGGATATGGAACGATTATACTTGGCATACTATCAGGCTGTTTCATGGTATATTTTTGGTTTTGTATTATTTACTGAATATATAAAAAGAGTCGGTCTTACTCTTAGTATTCTTTTTAATGTTTTGATAGGAGGAGAAATGCACCAAACTTTTTCCTCTAGGAACTGGGAGAGAAGACGCAACAAAAAAACTAACCTAGTCTGGATCATAGATTTCTTTTTCGGTGACGGACATTGCATGGAGTCTTGGGTAAAATGGCAAACAAAGATACTAAAAAAGTAAAGACCCTTAGTGATATGATTGACTATTACTTTCGTAGTCCACAGTACCGATCTTTAAGAGGTAGAACTCAGATGGACTACGAGTATTGTCTGAACAATGCTTTAGCTACTAAGATAAGTGAAAGCAAAACACTAGGTAGCATCAAGTTAGACAGACTAGGTAAAGCTGATTGTAAACTAGCTTATCAGGAATGGCTAACCAGAGGTGTCAGGACAGCTAATATAACTGCTACAACCCTGTCAGTTGTACTGAATATGGCAGAGCAAATGGAGTTACTTATGATTAACCCTATGAAAGCAGTAAAACGTATGACACAGAAGCCACGACAGGTTATGTGGACACCTGACCAAGTTAGATTATTCTTAGATACGGCATACTCTGACTTTAAGTGGAGGAGTGTAGGTCTGCTTGTGCATATGGCATATGAGTTTGCCCAAAGAGTAGGTGATATGCGTCTGCTTAAATGGAATAACATTAACTTTGAAGCTAGGCGATTAGACCTTACACAATCTAAGAAAAGAGCAGAGGTTCACCTTCCTATAGAGGATAATTTATACAAAATGCTGCAACAGCAACAGGAGGACTTTGGCTTCCAAGAATACGTTGTTCCTCATGTAAGACCGATTAATGGTGCGTACAGACCTTATACTAATATTGAAGTCTCACCCATTGTAAATGAGGTAAAGGCTGTCTGTGGCTTACCTAGTGAGTTACAGGCTATGGATATGCGTAGGACAGCAATTACAGAGATGGTAGAGGCAGGAGTAGACAGCACTCAGATTATGGCTGTAAGTGGACACACAAATCCTAACTCTATGAAGCCTTACTTGAAGCATACCTTTGCATCAGCTAATAATGCCCTGTCCAGACGAGGAGAATACAAGCATGTCTAACCAGAGGATTAAACAGCTTATAGATGGACTGCACCTAGATTTTAGTCAGAGTTTAACACTTAACTGCCCTGTCTGTGGTGGGTACAAGAAGTTCAGTGTGACTAACCTAGATGGAACAATAGTGTATAACTGTTACAGGAATAGCTGTGGCACTAAAGGAGCAGTGAAGACTACTATGACAAGTGAGCAAGTACAAAAGAAGATGAGATTAGCCCACGAAGCTAGAAAGAGAAGCCTAGACTTTGTATTACCTGAGTATATAACAGTAGATATTCTTAACACATCCATGAAAAGATTTATCAATAGGTGGGGTCTACGAAATGTACGTTTATACTATGACGTTAAAGATAAACGAGCAGTGTTTCCTATCTTTGAAAACAACAAGATGGTAGGAGCTATAGGTAGAGCTTTAAATAATATCTTTCCCAAGTGGTTACGTTACGACAAGACTGCTAATTACTATTCGCATGTACTAACTAGCGAATCATCTGTAGCTGTAGTAGTTGAAGACGTTATCTCAGCTACAGTACTAGCTCAAGAGATACCTCAAGTTACAGGTGTAGCGATTTTGGGTACATCGTTAAACGACAAACACAGGGAGTACTTAACTAAGTTTAAAAAGATAGTGATAGCTTTAGATCCAGATGCTGCAACTAAAACAATAGGTTACACTAAAGAGTTAAAGTCTTTTTGTGGAGATAAGACATCAGTTTTAGCTTACAGATTAGAAGACGATATTAAATACAGGCGAGAAAACGACATCAATAACATAAAGGAGATAACTAATGAAAAAGTGTAGTACATGTGGAGAAACACTAGTTAAAGATGTAAATTGGACACATTCTAGGTATAATAAAGGTATTAATAAATGTAAATATTGTAATAGCGATGAAGGTAATAAAGATAGGATGTGGGTAAACGGTGTTTACATACCTACAAGTCACCCAGATTGGAAAGCAGGGTATTATAAAGATTGGTCTAGTGTAGCTTTCTCTAATATGAACAACTACAATAAAAAAACTGAAGGTGACGTATATGTTATTACAAACCCTGCATGGAAAAACTGGTATAAAATAGGTAAGGCAGTAGATGCAGAGGATAGATGTAAAGGATACCAAACAAGTAGCCCACATAGAGACTACGAGCTAGTAAAAGTAATTCCTTGTGATGATAGGAATAGAGCAGAAATACTAGCCCATAGAGCCGCAGAAAAAATATGTGTTGAAAAAAGAAACGAATGGTTCTATACTGAAAACTTAAATGAATTAATAGAAGGAATCACACCATGATGGAATTAGCACTAATTCGTAGTTTAATGAACAAGGACTTCTATGAAGACCACAAGGGTATACGTTGCCCAGATAAGCTGTTCACTAAAGATATACGGAAGATTAAGCAGACAGTAGACTACGCAATGGAGAACTTTGAGAAAGACTTAACTGTATCGGAGTTGCAAGGTTTGTTTATGACTAGCAACAGTACAATGACTACAGCTACTAAAGAATCATATGACCAACTATTCAGTAAACTAGAACAGGAGAAGCCTATGTGTCAGGACATATCTAAGCAAGTATTTTCTAAATTGTTTCAACAGATGGTAGGCGAGGAAATAGCCAACTTAGGTTTTGACTACGTTAACGGTGACAAGAGTACACTAGAACCATTACGAGTATTACTAAACGACTACCACGATAACTTTTTACCTAACCTAAATGTTGAGTGGGAAGATATGAGCATAGACACACTACTTAAAGCTAACGCTATACAGAGCCAGTGGAAGTTTAACATACCTAGTTTGCAGAGAAAGGTGGAGGGTATTAGTGGAGGACATTTAGTTCTAATAGGAGCAAGACCTAACACAGGTAAGACTAGCTTCCACGCATCATTGATAGCTTCTAAAGATGGATTTGCAGAGCAAGGAGCTAAGTGTATTATCTTATGTAATGAAGAAGCATATGATAGGGTTGGAGCTAGGTATCTTTCAGCCGCTACAAATATGAGTATGGATGAGGTGCGTCAAAATGTCTCATTAGCTTCAGCTAGGTATCAGCCAGTTAAAGACAATGTATACGTTAAGGATACAACAGGAAAAGATATGGCTTGGGTTGAGGCAGTAGTTAAAGCTACTACACCTGACGTAGTAGTGTTAGATATGGGAGATAAGTTTGCTAACAGAACAGGAGAACGATCTGACATATACTTAAAAGAATCAGCTATACACGCTAGAAACATAGCTAAACAATATAACTGTGCAATTCTGTGGATGTCACAACTATCAGCAGAAGCTGAAGGTAAAATTATGGTAGATCAATCTATGCTTGAAGGTAGTAAGACAGGCAAGGCATCTGAGTCAGACTTGATGCTACTTATCAGTAAGAACCCTACTATAGAAGGACAAGAAAATGAAGATACAGAACGGCACATAGTTATAGCTAAGAATAAGCTTAAAGGTGGATGGCACGGTGTTGTCACTGTTCAGTTAGATGGAGAAAGAGCTAGGTTTACAGCATGAAGCTAATACTTGACGTAGAGAACACTACAACAAAACGAGATGGTAAGAATCATCTTGACCCTTTTGAGCCATCTAACACTCTAACTCAAGTGGGTGTTCTTAATGCACAGGGTAGCAAACCTCATGTGTTTACTTATGACCACACTGAGAAGCAAGACACTGATGGTTCGCAAAGGAAACAACTACAGGCTGTACTAGATAAAACGACACTCCTGATAGGACACAACTTACAGCACGACTTACAGTGGTTGTGGGCATGTGGGTTTAAGTACGATGGCACAGTGTACGATACCATGTTAGCTGAATACTTATTACAAAGAGGACAAAAGAACTCTGTATCTCTTGAGGCTTGTGCAGATAGGTATGAACTAGGCTACCAGAAGCAAGACACTCTAAAGAAATACTTTGCTGACGGATATAACACTAATGAGATACCATTGGCTGAGTTATCAGGTTACTTAGAGCAAGACCTGTATGTAACTAAATGTCTGTACCATAGGTTAGAGAAAGAGTATGAAGCTCCAGAGGCACAGTCTCTACTTGGAGTTAGGGATATAAACAATGACGTTTGTAAGACCCTTACTAAGATGTACATGAGTGGCTTTAAGATAGACAAAGATGCCCTAGCTGAAGTGAGAAAGCAGTTTGAGACAGAACTAGCAGAGATAGAACAGAGATTAAACACTACAGTAAAAACTATTATGGGTGACACTCCTATCAACCTTAACTCACCAGAACAAGTTAGCCAAGTAATATACTCTAGGAAGGTACGGAACAAAAAAGAATGGGCTGTGTTGTTTGATTATGTAAACACTAAGGATGAGTTTCTATCAGCATACAAGTCTAATAGTGACATGATGATGCGAACTAAGGCACACACATGTTTAAAGTGTAATGGCACTGGCAAGGTGCGTAAGACTAGAAAGGATGGGAAGCCTTTTGCCAAGCCTACTAAGTGTGACGCATGTGAAGCTAAAGGATACCTGTACACTGAAACTAGCACTATGGCAGGGCTAGGCTTTGCACCTCCATCTAAGGATTGGGTGAGTGCCAATGGTTTTACTACCAGTAAAGGCAACTTAGAAACGCTTATGTCAGCCGCTAAGAGTAAGAACATGGACACAGCATACGACTTCCTGTCTGATTTAAAGCGTCAGAGTGCTATCTCCAGTTACTTATCTAGCTTTGTTGAAGGCATACACAACTTCACTAAGCCTGATGGGTTACTCCATGTAGGTTTAACTCAGCACGTTACAGCTACAGGCAGGTTCTCAGGGCGAAACCCTAACATGCAGAATATGCCTAGAGGAGGTACGTTCCCTGTTAAGCGAGTATTTGTATCCAGATGGAATGGAGGTAAGATTATAGAGGCTGACTTTGCACAGCTAGAGTTTAGAGTTGCCGCTTTGTTATCTCAAGACCAGACAGCTATGAAAGAAGTTGAGACAGGCTTTGATGTTCATAGCTATACAGCTAAAGTTATATCTGATGCAGGTCAACCAACATCACGACAAGAAGCTAAAGCTCATACCTTTGCACCGTTGTACGGAGCTACAGGGTACGGCAGGAGTAAAGCAGAGGCTGAGTACTACACTCACTTTACATCTAAGTATAAGGGGATAGCTAAGTGGCACAAGAAGCTAGGCAATGAAGCTATTAACTTAGGCAAAATAACTACACCTTCAGGAAGACAATATGCGTTTCCTGATGTAGAGAGAAGGACTAATGGCAACCCTTCTCATTTCACTATGATTAAGAACTACCCTGTACAAGGCTTTGCTACAGGAGATATAGTTCCTATCGTACTCCTAGAGATAGAGAAGCGTTTAGATATAGACGGATTAAATAGTCTACTAGTAAACACAGTTCACGATTCTGTGGTGATAGATGTCCATCCATCTGAGGAGAAAGCAGTCTTGGGGATAATCCAAGAAATAAATGACAAGTTGTCTGACATAATTGAATCGTACTACGATATAGATATTAACGTGCCAATGTTACTAGAAGCTAAGATGGGTAATAATTGGCTTGACACTGTTGATATTTAGTGTATAATGCGAATCATTAACTTACTTAAAAAAGGAGTAAAAACTATATGGATACTTTTGCTAAAGAACCTAAACCAATGACAGAAGAAGAATTACGAGATTCCTATTCTGTTATATTTAAAGTAAAGGAAGATAAAAACTTTACAACACACTTAATGTGGGATGAAAACAATTCTTTCGATAAAGAATTTCATTCCTACATGGTAAATACTTTACGGCTTGCTATAGATGTAGTCCTAGATATTGTGAATGATGTGGAACGTATGAAAGTAAATAAGAACAGTGATCCACACGGCTTTTTTGGGAAACAACTTTTTTCTTCATACATGATGGAGTTAAAGAGTAAATATTCTGCGTATGATCCTGAGTGGGGAAAAAAGAAAGATGCTTTTTTAGCACAGCTTGAAAAAGACTTAGAGACATATTCAGATGACAGAGGTAAATTAATATTTAATTCAGGAAAGGAACAATAAATGGAAAATAATTTAAGTGTAATTGAAAGTAACCCTTCAGCATTAGCTGATATTATGGGAGTGTCACAATCAAGTGGTACTTCAAGGTCAGCCTTGGCTGAAGTTAAACAAATACATCAGCCTATTATGGGTACTAAGAATGTAGACGGTGAGGACATGGAGGTTGCAGTTATTAAAGCTTCTTCTTACTCTGTGACCTTTCCTGACGGTAGTATGTACTACAGTCCTACAGTTACCATCAGACCTTTTATGCAAAGGTTTCAGTTCCAAAGATGGGATGGAAACTATAAAAGTGATGAAGGTAAGGAAGGACGCATGTTGAAAACTGTGTTGGCGAAATCGCTTAACCAAGACTTAAAGGATAACTATGGTGGATATAACTGTGGTAGACCTTCAGGCTACGTTGAGGATTTCAAGGCTCTCCCCTCCAAGACACAGGAACTCATGCGTCAGACCAAGCGAGTCAAAGTGATGTTTGGCTTGTGTACACTCGACAAACCAATGGACGAAAACGGTGAGCCTGTTGATGTAAAAGAGTTCCCTTTCTTTATGAATGTAAAGAACAGAGAAAGCTACAAAAACATGGATGCTATTTACAATACTATTCAAAAGAAGAATAGATTACCAATACATTTTGAAATATTGTTATCTGGTGAAGTAAAGAGTATTCCTACAGGAGCTACCTATGGTGTTATCCAAGCTAAATTGGGTAAGTCTGTTGAAGTTACTCTTGACGATCAGGAGGTCTTGAATAACTTTGTTGAGTGGGTGGAAGCTACTAACTCTATGGTTCTTAACTACTGGGCAGAAAACAATAAGGAGGTTCTCTCCCAAGAAGACTCCGATATTGTAGGCTCAATAGTTGAAATTGACGAGGAGTAAGTAGCATGAACCATCCTGCAGAACTGGCGATACATTCTTTCTTAGAGCAAGCAGTTAAAGGTAAGGCTGAAGTGGATCAATCTATCCTTGATAAAATAGCTGATGACGTTAAGAAAGCAGTGGATCGGCAGTTCTCAGGAGGTTCGCCTAGAGATAAGTTTAGACTTCGTATGTCGAATATAGGAAGAAAGAAATGTCAACTTTGGTTTGATAAAAATGACTCAGAAGGCAAAGAGCCTCTACCTTCGCACTTCCTAATAAACATGCTACTAGGTGATATAGTTGAAGCTGTCTTTAAGGGTGTGATGAGAGCAGCTAAAGTAGACTTTGAAGATAGTGGACAGGTTGTATTAAAAACTAAACACGCTAACATAAAGGGTGAATACGACATGGTGTTAGATGGTAAAGTTGACGATATAAAGTCTGCTTCTTCTTGGTCTTACGAAAATAAGTTTAAAGACTTCAGTACACTAAAAGCAGGAGATAGCTTTGGCTATGTAGCCCAACTAACAGGATACGCTAAAGCGTCAGACAATGACGTTGGTGGTTGGTGGGTAATAAACAAGAACACAGGAAACTTTAAGTATGTAGAAGCTGAGAACCTAAACGTAGATGAAGAGATAAATAAAATAGAAGACACTATAGAGTATCTTGAGAAAGACGAACCTTTTAAGAGATGCTACGAAGATGAAGATGAGACTTACTACGGCAAGCCTAGTGGTAATAGAAAGCTAGGAGTAGAGTGTGGCTTCTGTGCCTATAAAGAGAAGTGTTGGGATAACATACAAGCCCTGCCTTCTAAAGTCTCTAAGTCTAGGTTTCCACCAACAGTTTACTACACGCAGTTAAAAGATGCGTAAGCATAACAAGTTTAGATACAGGAGTGGTCTGGAAAAAGAGATTGCCGCTTTCCTGAAGTCGTGCCAGAAAGAACTAAGGTATGAACTTCTGAAGATAGAGTGGGAAGATCTTAGGTACAGGCATTACACTCCTGATTTTATTTTAGACAACGGAATAATAATTGAGACAAAGGGTATGTTTGATTCAGAAGATAGACGAAAGCATCTCTGCATTAAGAAGCAGTACCCTAAGTTAGATATACGTTTTGTCTTTAGTAATGCTAATGCTAAACTATATAAGAAAGCTAAAAGTAGATACTCAGATTGGTGCGAAAAGAATGGTTTTTTATATGCACATAGAATTATTCCACAAAAATGGTTGACTGAAAGAAAAAAACAAATACAACTAGGGGTTCTTCCCTTCAAAAAGAAAAGGGCAATATAATGGAGATAGATAAAAACGAATACGTTATACTCTTTACTCCTACAGAAGACGAAGAAGACGGAGAATTTTCAGGACATGTAGGCATAAGAGTACTATACAACTCTGACAATGATTGGGATGAGCGAACAAGATACCTGATGCTAGAGATGCTAACATTAGTTACAGCTACTGTACCATTACTAGAGACAGAAGATGAGTTCTTAATGAAGGTTAGAGACAAAAGGACGCAGTTACTTGAAGATGGGTCGTTAGCTCCTATATATGATGACACAGGTGCAGAGGTAAAAGACACACCGTTAATAACAGGAATAAAAGATAACGTAATACATGTAGATTGGAAGAAGAAAAATGGACGAGACTGATGATATGGTTAATAGCCCTCCACATTACAATAAAGCTAACGTAGAATGTATTGATGCTATTCATGCCGCTACGGATGAAGGGTACGAATATTATTTACAAGGTAACATCTTGAAATATGTTTGGCGATACCGATATAAAGGTGGTGTTGAGGACTTGAAGAAGGCACAGTGGTATTTAGATAGATTAGTAACAGAAAAGGAGAATAAATGAACATGCACTATAAATCACGAGAAGACAGCTTACAAGAATTTCATTCAGCTTTTGGGCATCCTGTAGATGAAGTGATGACCGTAGATGGTATGGAGTTACGCAGAAGCTTAATAGTAGAAGAGTTTACAGAGTTAATGTCAGAGATGAGCCAAGTGTCTATAGCTTTAGCTAGAGGTAGAAAGCCTAAACTAGAAGTACGAGAAAACTTATTGAAAGAACTGTGTGACCTACAATACGTTATATCTGGTATGGCTGTAGCTTTTGGGCTTCCTTTACAAGTAGCCTTTAACAGAGTACACGCTAGTAATATGTCTAAGCTAGGAGAAGATGGTAAACCTATATACAGAGAAGATGGTAAAGTCTTAAAAGGACCAAACTATGAGCCTCCTGACTTAAAGGATTTAGTGGCATGAAGTTCAAGGTATTTATGACATTAGAGGTAGACCCTGAAGAGAACGTACTATCTATTGATGAAGATGGTCAAACAGAAAGTGTACAAGAACTAATAGAAACATTAATGTTTGACGCAGATGGAGTAGAAATTAAAAACATAAAGGTGACAAGCCATGAATAACGCATTACCAACAGACTATCAAAACTTTATTGCAACATCTCGTTACGCTAGATGGTTAGATGAAGAACAAAAGAGAGAAACATGGAGTGAGACTGTATCTCGCTATGTAGATTATATATCTGACAGAGCAGGTTTAGATTACGATACACCTGAAGAATTGTGGGATGCTATACATAAGCTAGACGTTATGCCTAGTATGAGAGCCTTAATGACAGCAGGAGCAGCTTTAGACAGAGATAACACAGCAGGATATAACTGTAGTTACCTCCCTGTAGATGATCCTAAGTCTTTTGATGAAGCTATGTATATACTACTATGTGGTACAGGTGTAGGCTTTTCTGTAGAGAGGCAGTATGTAAATAAGCTACCTGACATACCTAACGAGTTAGAAGAGTGCGATACAACTATAGTAGTAGCTGACAGCAAAGAAGGTTGGGCAAAGGCTCTACGGAAAGTAATAGGACATCTCTACATGGGTGAGATACCTACATGGGATGTATCTAAAGTTAGACCTGCAGGTGCTAGGCTAAAGATATTCGGTGGTAGGGCAAGTGGACCTGCACCTCTAGTTGATCTGTTTAACTTCACAGTTAATATGTTTAAAGCTAACATAGGACGTAAGCTTTCTAGCTACGATTGTCACTCTTTAATGTGTAAGATAGGTGAGATTGTAGTTGTAGGTGGTGTTAGACGATCAGCTATGATTAGTTTATCTAACCTGAGTGACATACGAATGAGACACGCTAAGTCAGGCAAGTGGTGGGAAAACGCACCACACATGGCTCTAAGTAACAACTCAGTAGCTTACACTGATAAGCCTGACGGTGAGACATTTCTTAGGGAGTGGTCTAGTTTAGTTGAATCTAAGTCAGGTGAGCGAGGCATATTCAACAGAGTGTCAGCTAAGAAGCAAGTCGAGAAGCATGGACGCAGAGATTCTAACCATGAGTTCGGTACTAACCCTTGCAGTGAGATTATACTTAGACCTTACCAGTTCTGTAACTTGACAGAAGTTGTAGTTAGAGCAGAAGATAATATAGATACGTTAGCTAGAAAGGTTGAGCTTGCTACTATACTAGGTACAGTGCAATCTACATTGACTAACTTTCCTTATCTAAGGAAGATATGGAAGCACAACACAGAAGAAGAAAGACTGTTAGGTGTATCTCTTACAGGTATCATGGACAACCCTTTAACTAACGGCACTAAAAATGGCTTAGAGCAAGCGTTAGAACACTTGCGTAACGTAGCTATTAAGACTAATGCTGAGTGGTCACAGAAGCTAGGAGTACCTATGTCTGCTGCTATAACTTGTGTTAAACCTAGTGGCACAGTGTCACAACTAGTGGACAGTGCATCAGGCATACACGCTAGACACAGTAAGTACTATATTAGAACTGTAAGAGGTGACAACAAAGATCCACTTACACAGTTTATGATAGAGCAAGGTATACCATCTGAACCTGACGTTACTAAGCCTAATGACACGACTGTATTTAGCTTCCCTGTTAAGTCTCCTGAAGGAAGCGTTGTCAGAGCCGATTTAACAGCCGTACAGCAGCTAGAAATGTGGCTGACGTACCAGAGGCACTGGTGTGAACATAAGCCTTCAGTGACGGTTTCTGTAAGAGATGACGAGTGGATGGAAGTTGGTGCGTTTGTCTTTGAACACTTCGATGAGATGTCAGGTGTATCATTCTTGCCACACTCAGACCATTCGTATCAACAAGCACCATATCAAGAGTGTACGGAAGGTGAGTACGGTATAATGAAAGAGATGATGCCTGACAGCATTAACTGGTCAAAGCTATCTGAATATGAAAAAGTAGACACAACAGCAGGTAATCAGACATTCGCTTGTACTGGTGACATCTGTGAAATAGTAGATATAGGAGCTTAATATGAAAAGTGCATACGATAGAGGTTTTAATGTCTTTTGGAAAGGTTATATGGATAACTCAGGCATAAATCTTAAACCTAATCCCTATAAGACACACACAAACGGACACCGTGAGTGGGAGCGTGGCTTCAATGCTGCCTATTTTAAGAGACTGCAAAGGGTCATAGACAATGAAACAAGAAGAAGAGAAACTTAGAAGAGAGGTTGAGAAATTCTATAAAGACAAGAAGACTAAAGAAACTAGTAGCTTACAACAAGAAGCAGATGACTTTATGAACAGGAAGACAAGAGATGGGCAAGAGAAGCAACTTCGACAGGATTGAACGAGACTTTTACCCTACACCTGAAGAAGCATTTTTACCTTTAGTGGAGCATTTACCTAAAACTAAATTCTATTACTTAGAGCCTTGTGCAGGTGATGGAGCTTTAGTTAAATGGATAAATAAGCACACTAAAGGTAAGGGTGTAGTGTACAGTGACATTGAGCCTCAACAAGAGTGGATACAAACTAAAGATATGTTTAAGGTGTCTACTCCTCCAACTAATGCAACAACATTTGTAATCACAAACCCACCTTGGACTAGGAGTATATTGCATCTAGCCATAGATCATTTCGCTATGCAGTGTCCTACTTGGTTGCTATTTGATGCTGATTGGTGTCACACAAAGCAAAGCCAACCCTACATGGATTGGCTCGTTAAGATTGTTAGTGTTGGAAGGGTGAAGTGGATACCTGATAGTAAGATGACAGGCAAGGATAACTGTTGTTGGTATCTATTTGATTCTACTAATAAAGCTGTGACTGAGTTCTATGGACGTTAGTTAAGGACTATTCTCTTAGCTGCTTTCCTGTCTCTTTCTATCATCTCTTTTAGTAATAGAAGCTCTTGGAGACTTAAATCAGACATTTCTCCTGTTGATGTAAAAGCTTTTAAGTATTTTGATACTTCAGATTTACTTTTATTTTTAGATATATCAAACATAACTTTTAGTTTTCTGTCTTCCCTTATAGGTGATGTTCTTAGTTCTCTTTTAGCTAATTCTCTAGCCCTCGACACTACTTTACCTACGACTTCTATTCTTTGCTTCAAAGACATCTTAGAAAAGTTTCCTGTTTTAAGTATTCTATTAGCTTCATCTTCTAAATATTTAAACACAACTTGATTTAACCTATTATCAGCTTCAGGTACTTTAGAGTAAAAACCTGTTCTCCAATTAGGTCTTCCTATAGTATTAAACATTCTTTCTATTTGGCTGTGTTTAGGAACTTCCCTATAACCTACTAGCTTACCTGCTTGAACTCTAGCTTTTTCTTTTGTTGAAGCTCTGTGTTTCTCAGGTGTTAATTCTAAACCTAAACCTTTAGCTATGTCTTCTACGTAGCGCATTGAGTCATTTAAAACTCTACTACCTTGTCTTCTATCAATACCTTCATATTCTTCTGGTCTTGTCATTGCAAAGGCTACATTGAAAGGCTCTAGTGGTCTAGTTACACCAGATGCTACTTGTGACACGGATGATCCTATCACTCTTGCAGCTTCATCTTTAGCTAACATAAAGTCTCCGTTAAAAGTAGCGTTAAGTAAATTATAGACACCCTTCTCATATGTTCCTAGCTGTCTGGTCATTTGCCCTAGTAGAAATTGATCTCCTATAGTTGTCATTATTTCTTTAGGAACACCTTCTCCTCTTTTCATGTGAGCTACAACTCTACCTGCCATTTTAAAAGCAGAGTAAGGATAGTCGTATTGATAACTTCTTATTTCTCCTGTGCTATCATCTCTGTCCTCATACCAAGCCAATCCTTCTGATAAGTTTTTCTCTTCTCTTAGTGCGTAAGCTCCTACTAAAGCTCCTCCTATAGAAGACTTTATTACGCTTTCAAGACCATCTTCTCTAGTGGTAGCTCTGCTAATTACGTTTCCTGCTTCATCCATTTTATCTCTAGCAAACATTTTATAAAAATTAAGACCTGCATTTAATGGAGACATCTCATACATAAACGCTATAGTGTTGTTAAAGAACTGACCAAACGGCATAGTCAAACCGACAAGGGGTACTTTTCTAAACTCTTCCATTAAAAATGCTCCTGCCTTAACAGGGTTAGTAAAGTCAGCTTTGCCTACATCACCAAACTTTTTAGAGAACACAGATTTTAAAGTTCTATCTACAGCTTCAGCCTCTAATTTTACATATTCAGCCGAACTCATTTTTGTAAATACATCTTTACTATCTACAAAATCATTGTAGCTTTGTCCGTATCTTTTTCTTATGCCTTTATCTAAGTTATAGAAAAACTCTACAGACTTAGTAAGAACATCTTGTCCTTTAACTGCGAATAATTGTTGCATAAACTCTGTGTACTTTTCAGCAGCTAACCCAAAAGGGTTTTCTTTAGGGTCAAAGTTAAATTGTTTTTTAGCAAACTCCGCACTTTCAACACCGCCTGTTCTGTAACGCATAAGATCACGCATTTCTTTATGTCGCACCGTCATATACGATTCTAATGCTTCAATAGTAGTCTGTGGGTCAAAAAGATTTCTTAACTTCCTAACTTGGTTTGTGGCTAAACCTTTTATGTAGGTAGTCTTTTTATCTCTGTCTAACTTGTTTAATTGAGGTATAGCTAGAGTAGGAGTATATAGAACAGCTTTTATTAAGTCTGTAGTTGTTTGTAAAAATGAATAGCCACTCCAACCAGTTAAGTTCAATGCTGTAGTTCCAGGATGAGTAACTATGTTTCTTATAACTAAGTTCTGTACATATTGAGCTACATCTAGTGTTTTACGAGCTACATCAGAAACCATATTATCAAGTCCTACGTCATCAATTATATCCTGCATGGTTATATCATCTATTTTGCCTCTGGCTCTCATAGTTAGTGCAGCTTGGCTCAAACCCTTCATAAATCTACCTGCCCTATTAGCCATAAAAGACATACGATCAGCAAAAAATCTAAGTTTTTCTTCTTCTGTTAAATCAGATACTTCTTTACTTACGTAGCCTTTAACTTTAGCGTTGCCTAGTTTTTTAGTTGTAGAAAGTGATCCAGTTCTTGCATAATCTTGAAGTGCTTTATTATAATCAGGTATTAAACCTTTTAACCCTGTAAATTTAAAGTTTTCTTCAAATATACTATAAACTTCACCAAAAGCTCTTATGTCAGCATTACCTTGGATAGTACTAGCTAACCACTGTGTAATAGGACCATCACGATCCCTGCCCTGCCATCTTACACCACTTTCAAATAAGTTAGGAACAAAACCATTGTATACTTGACCTAGTTTTGGATCATCGTTTCCAAATAAAAACCGCAAGAAAAACTCTTCTTCTAGGTTTCCTCGCTCTATTTTTTGGTCCATGCCTCTTTTAGCTCTAGTTTTAATAAGCTCTTGTGACAGGGCTTTAGCACTATCCTTAAATGCTTTTCCTGACTTATTTAATAAAGCTTTTTGTGACGCTTTATACTTACCTTCTAGCTCCCTTGTAGGAGCTAAATGCGTATCTTTAGTAACTTTTCTAGTTCCTACAGAAGCTGCAGCAACGCTACCACCAACAAGACCTCCTAACGCTGCAAGACCTGTTTGCAAGCCATTATAGTCTTCTTGTTGCATAGATTTTATCATACCGTTTTGGTATGCTACATCAATGCCCATGCTTAAAAGTGTGTCTGTTGCTGTTGCTCCAATAACTTCTTTCTTGTCAGCAGAGTTAGCTATAGCTTTTTTAACAAAGTCTGCAGTAGCTTTTTTAGCCTCTTTTTCTCCTACACCTAATGCTGTTTGTTTTTTCATAAAATTTAAAGCAGAAGCTTGTACTACTTTAGCTGTTGTTTTAGCTCCTACTCCTGCAAAAAAACGTCCTGCTCCAAAGCTAACTAAGTTAACAGGGTCTACAATAGCTGCTCTAAGATAATCACCTACACCATCTATTTTTTCTAAAAAAGTATTCTGGTCGCCAAAAACATTACCTAGTCTGTCAAACGTATTGTAAGCATTAGCTGCAATCATTCTGTCTTCTTCACTAGCTCTGCTTAACCAAGTTGTTTCACCTAAAGTAACAACAGATTGACCAGACCTAAATCGCCTCATCTTGTTTACAAACTTATCCACTACTTCTTTGTCAGTAGCGTCATCAAATTCACCTACACCGTAGCGACTTTTCATATATGATTTTATTTTGCGTAAAGAATCCTGATCCTCCACTAAATCACTAGGAGATAGTTTAGGTAGGTCTTCATTACTGTCAGGGAAAACTGGAGGTGTGCTAGGCATGGATGGAAAAGTATCTACACCTGTATACATAGGCTTGTTTAGTTTAACCATGTTTATTTACCGTAGTCTTTTGCAAACTGTCCTAGAATCCTTACGTCAATGTTAGGATACTCTTCTATTAACTTAGTTCTTAAATAGCGGTCAAAGCCAAAATAGCTTGTTCCTTTGTACTTAATACCTTTTCTTGTTCCAGAGGATGAAGGAGAATTTTCTTTATAATACTCATACTCTTTTTTAAGAGTTTCAATATGTTTAGAAATACTAGCCTTTTCAGCATCAGATAAATCAGGCATTTTAATTCTAGCAGACTTCGCAGAACTAACAGGTTCTGCTCTGTTAAATATTGAAGTTAAGTTAGACTCTGGTGTTTCTAGTATTTTAACTTCTTCTTCATCCGTATCAGCCATTAATTCTTCTGGGTCTTTTTGTGCGTATTTGTATTTACCCTCTGACATTATAGCTGTTGTAGACGGTAAAACATCTTTAGTACCTTTAGCTCTATCAACGTCATCCTCGGTTACGTCTGCTGTCATGTATAAGTCTTTTAGGTATACTTTACTACCTGCTTTTAATTTGTCTTCTCTTATTAGTACATCTATACTTGCATTATAATCTTCTGAAGATGTGCCAGATATTACAGGTAATCCTCTTCTTTGCTCTATTAATTCTACAGTAGATTCAAACTGGTTTGGTGCAAGAGCTTTTAACTCATTATTACTTTCCCAATTAGGGTACAACTCTGCTATCTGCATCATTGCTTGCGTACCATATAAGTCAGTTAACTGACCAGTAGTGTAGCCTGTTAATATCTTATCTTCTGTATCTTCAGATATAACAACTCTGTTACCTAAATCTAATAAGTTAAAATCCTGTTGATCTATAACACCTGCTGCCAGTGCTTCTTCTGCAGTACCATCAAAGTTATCCACTACTTTAAATACTCTATTGTAGTCTTTTACAACAGCAGTTTTTAGTAATCTGTTAAATGTTTCTGTTTGTAGGACGTTTTCAGTGGCAGAAGGAGCAGAAGGCAATTCACTATAGTTTATATTTATATTAGCCATCTCATCAGGAGTGTAGTCACCTGTAGTACCCATCTGATATAAGTCATATGTAGTTAAGTTATCAATCTCTGTCCGTTCTCTTAACTGTGCATCAATTCTGTCTTTCGCATTGAAACCAAAAACGGATTGTAGCATATTATCTTCATCTTGTTGTGGATCAGGTGTATAATTCTGCATGTAAAGACCTGCTGCTCTTTCTATCTGTTGAGGTAATTTTAAAGCAAATCCATTATCATCAACAGGAGAAGCATAATCATTAGTTAAAGTAATAAGCTCATTAAGTCTGTTTGCTTTCATAGACCTACCATGCTCTTGTTCAAACTTATTAACAGAATCAAAGACAGTAGCTAACGCTGACGGATTACTAGCAAGGTAGCTTAAATTATCATCATCCATGCCTTTTGATTTTAAAGAGTTAGCCCATTGTAAATACTTAGCTGCTAGTGTCTTACGTTTTCTGTACTGGGTCATACCTGCAGTACGAGCTAATTCTTTTCTGCGATCACTTTCTGTTTTAGCTTCTTTAAATCTTTCTTTTATATCTGCAGCTTGACCTTCTAAAAAAGCTGTAGCAAAAGCTTGTGCATCAAAACCCATCTATCTTCTCCTAGCCATTAAGCCTCTAGGTGGCTCTTCCATAGGCATTTCTTCTTGTTCCATAGCTAGATCTTCTTTTTGTTCATCTGTAACCATTTCAACACCACTAGCCATCTCTGCTTGTTCATCAGGACTTGGCTTATCTTCTAGCATTTCCGCTACCTCTTCAAGTAAGTCTGTACCTGCATCTTTTTCTGAAGCTTCGTCTATTGATTTACGCAATATATTCTTAAATACTTCTTCATTAGTTTCATTATCGCTGTCTTGTTTTTGAACTGGATGCTCTTTAACATTAATGTCTTCAACTTGAGCAGCAGCTAAAATATATTCATGTATTACAGGTGACACTATAAGACTTGCATCTACAGTGTGCATACCTTCCATAACACCTACACCAAGTATACTATCTACCATAGTACTTAATGGGAAACCATTGTCTAATGCAGTAAATACGTCATCCATAACTCTTTGATCGCCTAACCTTGTTATGTAAAAATTCATAACATCAGAGACTTCATTCATCTCAGGAGGACGCTCCCAAGCGTAGCCTTTAGGCTCTGTAGTTAGTGATTGCCCTGCAATAGGTGCTGTAAATGTATTAACTTCTTGCATTATTATGTTTTCCTAAATATGTTTCTCATCTGGTCATAAGCAGGTTGTATTAATGGACCTAATTCTCTTAGCTGTCCTAGACCAGAGCCACCAAGGTTTTGTAACGTATCTAGTATGTCAGGTATTAGACTTAAATCAGCTACCTTTCGTACTTTAATAACGTCACCTGCAGCTAACCTATCTTTATCTTTCATATCATTTAAAGCTAACATTTGACCTATTGTTGTGTTGGTTTTTTCAGCTATGTCTGTTAATGTGTCTCCTGCTTGAACAACGTAGTCTGTAGTTGCAACATCAGCACCCATAGTATTAGCTTCCATCTCGTACACTTTCTCTAATGCTTCTTGCACTTTAGATGTAACTTTTTTTATCTCTTTAGTGTCTTTAACTTCAGGAGCTTTTGCCATTATACCTGATACAGCTTGTACTTTATCACCTTCTTCATCCACTACATTTTTAGTAGCAGCAAAAAAAGCTGCTTCTCTTAATCTATTAAGATTGTTTTTTCTTAAGATTGGATCTATAGCCATTATTTCACCTTTTATACTTTAAAATGGAAGTCCATATTGAAACATACCACTTACAACAGCACTACCAAATTGCCCTAGCGCAGAACTAAAAGCTGTATCTCCTGCTTGTTCAGCATTTAAGTTAGCTTCCACTAGTCTTTGTCTTCTTTCAGCAGCAGCTTCAGCAGAAGCAAATGCGTAAGCCATAAGGTCACGCTCTTTCTGCCACACTTCGTCTAAACCTTTTTGTGTAAGACCGTTAGCTTGTAGAGCGTTTTGTCTGTTAGCTTCATTTGCAGTTTGATTGTTTATAGTAGCTAACTGCTGTCTCCATCTAGCGTTAGCTTGTGCTATGACTAGTTGGTTTTGTCCATTAAACTGATCTCGCTGATTATTAATCTCCTGTTGAAATTTACTTAAAGCATTAGTTTCTCCTGCGTTAAACTGCTCCATAGCGTTAGTTTGAGAAGAGTTAAACTGCCCTACTGTAGTTGCTAAGTTCTCAAAGAACTGGTTAGTTTGATTTTCACTAGTAGCATTGAACTGAGAAGCTGCATTATTAGCAGCAGCGTCACTAAACAAAGACTGCACCATAGACTGATTTCTAAACATATCAGCTTGCTGTGACATCTCTAAATTAGCCATATCCATTTGTAGAAAGTTCTGAGCGTTCTGTACTGCAGCTTGTTGTCTGTTGTTTAAGTTGGACATATCAGCTTGAGACATAGCTGCAGCTTGAGCCATTATAACTCCCTGTCTATTGTTTAAATTATTAAGATCAGCAGTTTGAGCAAGCCTAGCGTTCTCTAAAGCTATCTGTTGTTCAGCAGAGAAGTTCATATTCGCTATATCGGATACTTTAGATGCGTTTTGAACACGAGCTTGAAACTGTTGGTCAAACTCCATACCCATAAAGGTAGCTCTTTGTTGAGCAGCAAGCATAGCTCTTTGTTGTCTATTAGAAAGATTAGCAGCTTCAAACTGTGCCGTTGTCTGAGCATCAGCCATAGCTATAGGTAAAGCAGTCTCCATTGCAGCTTGTACTATAGCTTGTCCTGCCATAGATGAAGCTGATACTCCTCTTTGAGCCATAGCTGTAGTTGCTGCTCGTATAGCACCTGCAGCCCATGCAGGAGGCTGACCACCTTCAAACTGGGTCATTAGAGTAGATAGCTGTCCTTGAACAGTTGCAGCAGTAGATGGCGCACCTGTTGCAGCTTCTACACCTTCCGTAAACTGTGCGGCTGTTTGAGCATTAGCTGCTCCTTGTATCATTTCTCCTTGTTGAAGCTGTCTAGCTGCAGGAGATACTATTTGTGTACCTTGTGTTTCAGCAGCTTGTACGTTTTGTACGGCTAACTGAGCAGGAGCTTGCTGTGCTGCATCGAGTAAAGCTTGAGGTGTAACTTGACCTTGTGTTTTTTGTATGTCTAGTGCTGCTATGTTTTCTGCTGTACCTGCTGCTGTAGCTTGGGCTGCTGTAGTAGGAGTAGGAGCAGCAGTTTGTGCTGTTTGTCCAGTTGTAACTTGTGTAGTGGGTGCAACACCAAGCTGTCCTGTGCCTGTAGCAATATCCTGTGCTGTGTCAGGAGCTATTTGCTGTGTTTGTATAGGAGTAACACCTTCTGTAGGTGTAGAAATAGTCATGCCTACAGCTTCTGCTGCTGTCGGAGTAGCAGAGACACCAAAGGCAGAAGACGCACCTGCAAGACCTGCCTGTGCCTGTGCCATCTTAGCGTTTTGTTGATTTATTTGGGAAACTACTAGACTACGCTGTTGGTCAGCACTACCGTCTGTAGGTAGCATTGCTAGTTGTTGTTGAAGGGTTGATAGCTTCTGTTGTTCTTCAGCCATCCTAGATTGTGCAGTATTTAGATTAGCTTTTGTTTGAGCAGGAGATCCTACGACTGAGCCTCCTTCTTGATACTTCTGTATGTACATACCCCTGTTAGCATTTACTACTTGTTCGGCTTTTCTTGTCATTCCTGCTAAATATCTTGCTGCAGCAGGGCTTCCAAAGTCTAAGCCTTTTTTATCTAACATCATTGCAACTTGCTGTGGGGTAAACCCTGCAAATTTACGCATAGGGATTTGTGCTTCCATTTATTTTAACCTTTAATCAATAACTTATCTAACTTGTCTTCAATACGGTGCATAGCTTCGTGTACTGTTTTCATCTCTTCTTTAACGTCATCTCTTGAAGCGTACTCTTCTCTAGTCTTGTTTACAAGTATGTCTATGCGCTTTACCTCTGTAATTAAGCCTCTGAATGTCCAAAAGGCAGGAGCTATAACGAGTGTCAGTATTAAGTTCCAGAATAGTATAGGGTTAATTTCCATTATTTAAATGCGTCCTTCATTGCGTTTAACATATCGTCTATGCTAGGTGGTTTATCTTTTGGATCGTACTCACAGACCAC
>Ga0315331_10000939_pt1 | contig 21412 bp, 15 predicted proteins | sample M160m34915metaG_FD_203456 | JGI IMG/M metagenome (GOLD analysis project Ga0315331, IMG submission 203456) | Ammonia-oxidizing marine archaeal communities from Monterey Bay, California, United States - M1 60m 34915 | ecosystem: Environmental > Aquatic > Marine > Intertidal zone | place: USA...
AACTGTCTGTGGACGACTGTCCACGATATCTATCAACCGCTTATGCGTACGCAACTCAAATTGTTCTCGGCTCTTTTTATCTACATGTGGAGAACGTAACACAGTCCAACGCTCCCTCCTTGTAGGCAGTGGTACGGGCCCCTTGACACTTGCCCCCGACTTCTGAGCGGTACGTACAATGTCAGCAGCCGTCTGATCCACTAACCAATGATCGAACGCTTTCAACCTGATCCGGATCCTATCGCTCATATTTTCCTCTCATTCCACAACCAGAGCCATCCCTTGTAAATTTCATTTCTATATTGACCCACTGCCTGAATATTAATTGGTATTAGCATTTACTATCTCTTCGGCCTTACTAGCAGGAACTTCCTCATACTGGGCAAACTGCATCGTGTAGACCGCTCTACCTTGACTCAGGGACCTGAGAGATGTTGCGTACCCAAACATCTCTCCCAAGGGGACACTCGCAGCTATCACCTGAGCGCCAGCACGATCCGTCATTGCCCCTACTTTCCCCCTACGTGAGGAAAGGTCTCCTATGATATCGCCCATGTAATCTTGGGGTGTAACGACCTCCACGTCCATAATTGGCTCTAGTAGAACTGGCGACGCTCGCCTCACACCGTCCTTAATCGCCATAGATCCAGCAATCTTGAAAGCCATTTCACTTGAATCAACGTCGTGATAAGAGCCGTCCACAAGCTCAACTTTAACGTCGATGACAGGATAGCCTGCTACGACACCTGTCACTAGAGCTTCCTTCGCCCCTTGCTCAACTGAACTGATATACTCCCTGGGAACCACCCCTCCCTTGATCATATCTTCGAAAACAAAGCCCAATCCCGCCTCAGCAGGCTCGATATTCACGACCACATGGCCATACTGACCTCGTCCACCTGACTGCCTTACAAACTTACCCTCCACCTTCTCCGACCTAGTCCTGATCGTCTCCCTGTAAGATACTTGCGGACGACCAATATTTGCTCCAACTCCGAACTCTCTTCTAAGCCTGTCTACGATAATTTCCAGATGTAATTCTCCCATTCCACTTATGATAACTTGGTTAGTCTCTTCATTGGTGTGGACCCTGAAAGTTGGATCTTCGTCTGCCAATTTGACTAAACCAGTGCTCAATTTGTCTTGATCTGGTCTTGTTTTCGGCTCTATAGCCACCGAAATCACTGGCTCTGGAAAATTCATAGCCTCTAAAATTATTGGGGCGTCTGGCTGACAAAGGGTGTCTCCTGTTTTTGAATCTTTCAATCCAATCACTGCTGCTATATCACCCGCAAAGATCTCCTCTTTCTCTTCTCTTTTGTTTGCATGCATCTGGAGAATCCTTCCCACTCGTTCCTTTTTATCTTTAGTAGCATTTACCACATAACTTCCAGATGGTAAGGACCCAGAATAAACCCTGACATAAGTCAACTTGCCGACATACGGATCGGTCATGATCTTGAAAACCAAAGCGCTGAATGGAGCATCGTCTGAGGCCTCCCTGCTTTCCTGAGTCTCATCGTGCTGAGGAAGATGACCTTGAATTGCAGGTATATCGATAGGTGACGGAAGGTAGTCTATCACTCCATCAAGGAGCGCAGGCACACCTTTGTTCTTGAAGGCTGACCCGCAGAATACTGGAAACAGGTCTCCCGAAAGAGTTGCCGTCCTGATGCCTTCCATCAACTCTTCTATATTAAGTTCTTCACCAGCCAGAAACTTCTCGAGTAAGACATCATCATGTTCTGCTACTGCCTCGATAAGTTCTTCCCTAAGCGTTGAAATTTTATCGACCAGTGCATCTGGGATTTCCGCTTCTTCCACTCCCGAACCCAGCTCTTCTTGATAGTACATCGCCTTCTGTTCAACTATATCCACTATCCCAGTAAACAACTCGCCCTCACCCAAAGGATACTGAACTGGTAAAGCATTGGCCCCGAGTCTCTCTCTCATCATGCCAACGACATTCTCAAAATCAGCACCCGTCCTGTCCATCTTGTTAACAAAAGCTATCCTCGGCACTCCATATTGATCAGCTTGTCTCCAAACAGTTTCTGATTGAGGCTCCACTCCACCAACTCCACAAAACACAGCAACAGCTCCATCTAGCACTCTCAGAGACCTCTCGACTTCAGCAGTGAAATCGACGTGCCCAGGCGTATCGATAATATTAATCCTATGTTCGACGTCGTGCCTATTCCAATGACAAGTAGTCGCCGCTGATGTAATGGTTATCCCTCTCTCTTGCTCCTGCTCCATCCAATCCATAGTGGCACCACCATCGTGAACTTCTCCAACACGATGGAGTCTTCCAGTGTAATAAAGAACACGCTCGGTCGTCGTGGTTTTCCCAGCATCAATGTGGGCCATGATTCCGATGTTTCTTAGATGATTAAGCGATGTGTCTCTTGGCATATCTTTTTTGTTTCCTGTAACCAATCCTTAAAATTTCACTGTTTCAATGTGTCCAAAAAAATAAAACAACCCAAACAGAAGGAATAAAACGTATGAACCCTTCCCTAAGCGCTATACGGGCTGGGTTGCTTCCACTCTTTACCAGCGGTAGTGCGCAAATGCTTTGTTGGCCTCCGCCATTCTGTGTGTGTCGTCTTTTTTCTTAATCGTTGCTCCTTCACCGCGACTTGCTGCCAATAGCTCCGCCGCCAATCTCTCACCCATGGTTTTCTCGTTCCTCTGACGAGCAAAACTAATTATCCACCTTGTTCCTAATGCCGTGCGACGATCGGGGCGCACCTCAATCGGTACTTGGTACGTGGCACCTCCAACTCTGCGACTTTTAACCTCCAATGAGGGTTTCGAGTTGTTTAGAGCCTGTGTGAACACTGTCAATCCTGGCTGTCCAGATTGTTCCTGGCATATATCTAGAGCTTCGTAGAATATTCGTTCAGAAAGCGATTTCTTCCCATCAATCATTAGATTGTTGATAAATTTAGACACCTCAACGGAATCATATCTGGGATCTGGAAGAAGATCCCTGCGAATTGCACTAGAACGACGGCTCATATCTCATCATCTATTTAGGCCTCTTGGCTCCATACTTAGATCTTGCTTGTCTTCTATCTGATACACCTGAAGCGTCTAAAGTACCTCTGACTACGTGATACCTTACTCCTGGCAAATCTTTAACTCGTCCACCTCTGATTAGGACGATCGAGTGCTCTTGTAAATTATGACCCTCCCCACCTATATAAGAAGTCACCTCATAACCATTGGTTAGCCTGACCCTGGCCACCTTACGCAAGGCAGAATTGGGTTTCTTGGGAGTCGTGGTATACACCCTAGTGCATACTCCCCGTCTCTGTGGGTTTTTCTGCAGGGCAGGAGACTTGTTTGCTTTAGCAAGCTGCCTACGTCCCTTACGAACCAATTGATTTATAGTTGGCATAACTTTATTAAGTATCCTTGCGTAAAAAACCGCACCATTCAGTGCGGATCTTTATCGAACCACCAAGGCCATTCGGCGCTTGTTAAACAGACCTGAAAATTTAGTGGAACTTAAGAAAGTGTCAACGGCAAGATGAGTGTCCGATTAGGTCAATGGGCAGAAGTTCTCAACTATAGAGTCACATCAGCCATACCAGACGGAGCCTCTGATTAGCCTAGAGCAATGCTGCCTTATGATCCCTACAGCTGCTAGGTCAGAGGAACTCTGGCCTAGCAGCTGTACATCCAGTCAATCGCTTGCATCGGTTGTACAATAATTTAAGGCTATTCAGCTGTCAGACCTTCTAGCTCGGCCAGGAGGCCATCTGGATCCGTCAAAGGCAGGATCTCCTCTTCATAGAACGATTGATCGACTACAAAATCAACATCGTCATATCTATGAACTCCAGTCCCCGCTGGGATCAGATGTCCAATAATTATGTTCTCCTTGAGGCCTTTAAGATCGTCCTTAGCCCCCCTTACGGCAGCATCAGTGAGTACTCTAGTGGTTTCCTGGAAAGAAGCCGCCGAAACAAAGGACTCAGTTGTGAGGCTGGCTTTGGTGATACCCAACAAAAGAGGTTCCGAGCGTGCCGGCTTCAATCCTTGGTCCACGGCAACCCTATTGATCGCCCGGAATTCAGATCTATCCACATTTTCACCTTCTAAAACATCCGTTTCGCCAGGGTCAAGAATACGGACCTTCTGAAGCATCTGTCTCACCATTACTCCAATGTGTTTGTCATTGATCTTAACACCCTGTAGCCGGTAGACCTCTTGAACCTCATTAAGAAGGTGCTCTTGAACCTCCCGGGGTCCTCTAACTCTCAAAATATCATGTGGATTTACTGGCCCTTCTGAAAGCTTATCGCCAGCACGTACATGGTCACCTCCATGTACCCTCATATGCTTACCAACTGGCACCAAATAAGTTCTTTCGTTATCAGGCTCTAATCCCGATGATACAATCACTTCTCTCTTACCCCTCTTAATATCTCCAAAACGGACCTGTCCATCGATTTCGGTGAGAACCGCTGGATCCTTTGGGCGCCTAGCTTCGAAAAGCTCCACTACTCTGGGCAACCCTCCAGTTATATCTCGTGTTTTGTAAACTTCGCGACCGATCTTAGCAATCGTGTCTCCAGGCTGCACTTCATCGCCATCGCTGACGAGAAGATTGGCTCCAACTGCCATTATGAATTCCCTCTGCATTTCACCCTTCTTAGTCTTCTTACAGATCTGAATGGTAGGATGAAGTTTCTTTGATCGATCTTCCATTATGGTCTTCTGGCGACGTCCAGTAGATTCGTCCAGTTCCTCCCGCATGGTTTGATTGTCGACAATGTCAACAAACTTTATGACCCCGCCCACATCCGCGACCATAGGTTCTGCATAGGGATCCCAACTGAACAATTCGTCATTTTCCTTGATTTTACTGTTTTCTTTAACCGCTAAGATCGCACCATATGGCACCCCCAATTTAGAATGGACCTGTCCCTCTGGAGTCTTCAGGACAATCTCTCCTTCTCTAGATGTAACTATTGTTTGCTTGGTGGATGGAGACTTCACGACTGTGACCCTCTCTAGCCCAATCACGGCGTCAACTTTTGATCTTCTTAGCGTCTGCGCTGCTATGTTTACAGCTGTCCCGCCAATATGGAAAGTTCTAAGAGTAAGCTGAGTTCCAGGCTCTCCTATTGACTGAGCCGCCAAGATTCCAACCGCCTCTCCTATATCGACTAATTTCATGGTGGCCAAATTCCTGCCATAACACATCTGGCAGAGTCCTCTCTTGGCCTCACAGGTGAGAACTGAACGAATTCTAATGTCCTTATGACCTGCTTTATCGACGGCTTTAGCTTGGTCTTCAAGAATTAGTTCTCCTGCATCAATTATTTTTTTATTATGTATTGGATCGTATACGGCCTCTAAGGCAACATTGCCTACGATTCTGTCTTCCAGGGACTCAAGGATATCCTCACCTTCTTTTAGAGCCTCCCTTTCTATTCCCAGTACCGTACCGCAATCTTTTTCAGTGATCGTACAATCTTGGGCAACATCGACTAGTCTTCTGGTCAAATACCCAGCGTCAGCAGTCTTAAGGGCTGTATCGGCAAGCCCCTTACGAGCACCATGGGTAGATATGAAGTACTCCACAACAGAAAGCCCTTCTCTAAAATTGGCTTTAATTGGACTTTCTATGATCTCTCCTATTCCACCAGTCAATTTTTTCTGGGGCTTTGCCATCAACCCCCTCATTCCAGCAAGCTGTCTCATCTGGTCCCGATTTCCTCGAGCACCCGAAGTCATCATCATGTAGACTGGGTTAAACCCATCCTGTGATCTTGCTAACCGACCGACCATTGCGTCAGCAACGGCATTGTTTGCATGAGTCCATGTATCAATGACCTTGTTATAACGTTCACCGTTTGAGATATAGCCACTCGCGTAAGCATCTTGGAATCTAGCTACCTCCTCACTGGCCTTACCCAAGATGTCAGATTTTTCATCTGGAACTTCAAGATCAGCTATCCCCACGCTGACGCCACCCATAGTCGCATATCTGAACCCAAAATCTTTCATCTGGTCTAAAAACTCAGTCGTGGCACTCAAGCCCACGTCAGTGAAGAATTTAAAAATCAGATCTCCCAACTCTTTCTTTCCAAAGGTGTGGTTATGAAAGCCCAACTCAGGAGGAATGATAGAGTTGAATAAAACTCGCCCAACAGTGGTGCGGTGCCATTTGCCTTGGACAGCATTTGTCTGACCACTCTCTACATCTCCAGAAATCCACCAGTTACAGATACTCGAGAATTTGAATCGCCCAGAGTCCAAGCCCATCTCTATTTCAGCGAATGAAGAAACACGGGGTGCATCCCTAAAGATCTCTTCCAGTTGGGCTTCTGCAGTGTTTTTGGCATCTTCCTCGGCTTTCTCATTGTTCACCACCCCTTCGACATCAGAAACATTAAGTGGAGATTTCGTGAGATAATAAGCCCCTATTACCATATCCTGAGATGGAGCTGTAACTGGACGCCCATTTGATGGTAACAGAATATTATTACTTGAAAGCATGAGTACCCGTGCTTCCAACTGCGCTTCAAAGGACAGAGGAACGTGAACTGCCATCTGGTCACCGTCAAAATCAGCATTAAAAGCAGCACATACCAGAGGATGGATCCTAATAGCTTTTCCTTCCACTAAAACGGGCTCAAAAGCTTGGATTCCAAGCCTGTGAAGAGTTGGAGCTCTGTTTAAAAGGACCGGATGATCTTTTATTATATCTTCCAAAACCTCATAAACCTTAGGGTCGTCTCTCTCAACTATCCGTTTTGCTCTTTTTACCGTCTCAGCTTCACCCCGTTTCTCCAATTCATGTATTATAAAGGGCTTGAATAGTTCGACTGCCATGGCTTTAGGAAGCCCACATTGGTGTAACTTGAGCTCAGGGCCCACCACTATCACCGACCTCCCAGAATAATCTACCCGCTTACCCAATAAATTCTGACGGAATCTACCCTGTTTGCCCTTGAGCATGTCTGACAAGGATTTAAGAGGACGTTTACCTCGACCTCTAATTGCTTTAGATCTGCGACCATTATCGAAAAGTGCATCTACAGCTTCTTGTAACATGCGCTTTTCATTACGGAGAATCACTTCTGGTGCTCTCATAGATATCAACTTCTTTAAGCGATTATTCCTATTGATCACTCTTCTATACAAATCGTTCAGATCAGACGTGGCGAACCTACCGCCATCCAGAGGAACCAAAGGCCGCAAATCAGGAGGAATGACGGGTATCACATCCATTACCATCCACTCTGGAAGATTCTTCGTCCCAGATGCGTCTCCTGATTTAAACAACGCATCTACTACTTTCAGCCGTTTGAGCTTCTTCTTTTTACGATGTTGAGATGTTTCCGTGGCAATTTCAACCCGAAGCCAGCTTGCCAGTCTGCGCAAGCCGTCTCCATCAGAATTACGGTCGCTCATTTTTCGTTCAGGGCTGTCGAGCAACTTTAACAGGGAGCGAACTGCTTCTGCACCAATCTCAGCCCTAAAGGTTTCATCCCCCTCCTCTCGCGATTTTACCCGCAGGTCGTAAATTTCATCTTCATCTAGAAGGTCCAGAAATTCCACATCCTGTTTGCCAGGGTCGACCACAACATAGGACGCGTAGTAAATGACCTTCTCCAGATCGCGCAGAGACATACCCACCAAATAACCCAATTGACTTGGAAGAGTCTTGAAAAACCAAATATGACATATTGGAACGGCAAGTTCGATATGGCCCATCCGTTCACGTCGGACTTTTGAAAGAGTGACCTCAACACCGCAACGATCGCACACATGGCCCCTAAATCGGATCCTCTTGAACTTACCGCAGTGACACTCCCAGTCTTTCACTGGACCAAAGATCCTCTCACAAAACAAGCCATCTCTTTCTGGTTTAAATGAGCGATAGTTGATAGTTTCTGGCTTGACCACTTCACCGAAAGACCAAGCATAAATCTCTTGTGGCGAAGCAACCTTGATCTGTATGAAATCAAAGTCAGCAGTGTTGTGATCTTTATCTCTGGACCTGGGAAAATCAATCATAATTATCTTTATTCCTCGCGACCTAACGTGACATCTAACCCAAGTGCCTGCAATTCTTTAACGAGCACATTGAAAGACTCTGGTATTCCTGGCTGGGGAAGATTATCCCCTTTTACGATTGCCTCATAAACTTTTGAACGACCACTAACATCATCTGACTTAACAGTGAGTATCTCCTGCAAGGTGTGCGCAGCGCCATAGGCTTCGAGAGCCCATACCTCCATCTCCCCGAAACGCTGACCTCCAAACTGCGCCTTACCTGCCAAAGGTTGCTGTGTAACCAGGGAGTACGGGCCAATGCTTCGCGCATGTATCTTGTCATCAACCAAATGGCTTAATTTCAACATATAGATCATCCCTACTGTCACGGGAAAGTCGAATTCCCTTCCTGTTCTTCCGTCTCGCAACATGACTTTTCCGTTGGGCAAAATTCGGGCTTCTTCCATAATTTCAAAAGCTGCCGCATCTAGCCCGTCGTCAAGTTTATTTTTGGAATTCAAGCGTTCTATGGCAGGAAAGACTTCGCTTACAGTTTTATTTTTCCGCTCAGCCAATTCCTTCCCAGCGTTCACAAGGTAATCCCTTAAAGATTGAAAGAAGGTACTGTGACTCTTAGACATTTTCATGCCCAAATAAGAATCTAAATTTCCACCTATACCTCTTTTGGCAGGATCCGGAACATGTCCACTCTCAGCCACTAGGCTGACATCTCCTGGTAGATCTTTCAATAGCTCCATAAGTTCAACAGTACTTTTGGAATCAATCGCTGGCATCTTACTCTTGATGTCTAAACCTTCGTGGGACCACCTTAAGGCAGCAAGCTTAAGAAGCAGACCTACCTCATTTTCTGAAGCCCCGTGAAAAACGGGCGTCTTCGATTCGAATCCCATTATCTTGCCCACTAGACCTAGATGAGTTTCAAGTACCTGACCCACATTCATCCTTGAAGGAACCCCCAAAGGATTAAGTACGATATCAACAGGTGTGCCATCAGGCATGAATGGCATATCTTCTTCAGGAGCAATTCGTGCAATTATACCCTTGTTGCCATGACGCCCTGCCATTTTATCACCGACGGCTATCTTTCTTTTTTCAGCCACATAGACCTTCACGAGCTGCACAACTCCAGGGGGTAGCTCATCTGGCTGAAAAACTCTATCAATCTGCTCTTCCGTTTTTTCACGAACAGTTTCAATCCTATTAGCTGCACCCTCTACCACTTCTCGAATCCGCACATTTTTTTCTTTATTCACAACTTTTAACGTGCTCAGATCCATACTAGTAAAATCCAACTCAGACAACATGGATTTGGTCAACTTAGTGCCTTCCTCAATCATTGGCTCAACGGTGCCCTTCCTTAGTCCCAAGGCCACTGTTTGTAATTGTAGGATTTCTCTCAATTCCTCATCCCTAGCCGCTCCTACTCTCCTGATTTCCTGCCTCTCAGCACTACGAAGATCTCCGATCCTAAGACCGTGCTCCTTTTCTAGCAGAGGGTCATCTATGCGACGAGAAAAAATCTTGACGTCAATCACCGTGCCACTTATTCCTGGAGGAACCCGCAAAGATGAATCCTTAACATCCTTGGCCATTTCACCAAAAATTGCAGTCAACAGTTTTTCTTCTGGAGAAAGCTCCGTTTCTCCTTTAGGTGTAATTTTACCAACTAGGATATCTCCACTATTGAGTCTGGCCCCTACTCTCACGATGCCGCGCTCGTCTAAATCGACCACGCTTTCCTCTGCAACATTGGGGATTTCTCGAGTGATCTCTTCCATCCCTCTCTTCGTATCTCTCACATGCAGTTCGAGTTCTTGGATGTGGATGGAGGTAAATACATCTTCTTTCACCAATTTTTCACTAATTACAATCGCATCTTCGTAGTTGTAGCCGTACCAAGGCATAAATGCGACCATTACATTACGACCCAACGCGAGCTCTCCATTGTCTGTACTCGGCCCATCGGCAATGATTTGTCCGGCTTTTATCTTTTGGCCATGCTTGACTAGTGGACGCTGATTTATCGACGTATCCTGATTAGTTCTCCAAAATTTCTTGAGTCGGTATTGATCGTATTGCGTCAATTTGACCAAGGGCTGATCCCCACTTCCAGGGCTAACATTTCCAGTGTCAATCACAATTTTATCGGCTGTGACATTGACAACTTGTCCACCACGTTTGGCTGTGATCACTGCTCCAGAATCTTTGGCGATCTTGAATTCCAACCCCGTCCCCACCAATGGAGCGTCAGGGTATAGAAGTGGCACAGCTTGTCTCTGCATGTTGGAACCCATCAATGCTCTATTAGCGTCATCGTGTTCCAAAAATGGAATCAGTGCGGCAGCAACTGACACAAGTTGGTCAGGAGCAACATCCATATATTGGATATCTTTTGGCTGCAGCAGAGGGAAATCTCCTCTTTCACGACATAGAACAAACTCATCGACAAAATTGCCCCCACTATCCAAAGAGGCATTGGCCTGAGCTATTCGTACTTCCTCTTCCTCATTAGCTGAAAGCCACTCTATCTCATCCGTGACTTTTCCTTTTAAAACTTTTCTATAGGGAGTTTCTACAAAGCCAAGTTCGTTGACGCGACCGTAGGTAGTCAAAGAAGATATGAGACCTATGTTAGGGCCTTCAGGCGTCTCAATAGGGCACATTCTACCATAGTGAGAATAATGCACATCCCGCACTTCAAAACCAGCACGTTCCCTGGTCAACCCCCCCGGACCGAGTGCAGACAGTCTCCTTTTGTGGGTCATCTCAGCCAGCGGATTAGTTTGATCCATAAATTGGCTCAATTGGGACGATCCAAAAAAAGCTTGTATGACTGCTGAAACGGTCCTTGCATTTACGAGATCATCGATCTTGATCTTTTCTGCATCAGTGTTGATAGCCATTCTTTCTCTGACCAACCGGGCCATTCGCGCCAAACCTACTGAAAATTGGTTTGCTATTAATTCACCTACTGTTCGGACTCTCCTGTTTCCCAGGTGATCAATATCATCCGTAGACCCCTTCCCTTCGCTAAGGTCAATCAAATGCCTGAGAATTTCGACAAAATCTTCCTTGGTAAGAACAGTCTCATTGGAAGCTGCATCCGTTCCTAAACGCTTATTGATCTTATAACGACCAACACGACCCAAATCATACCTTCGTGGATCAAAAAATACACTTGAGAGAGCAAGTCGCGCTGTTTCTACATTAGGGGAATCACCTGGTCTCAAAAGAGAATAAATCGCTTCCAGCGCCTCTTCTTCAGAATTAGTCGGATCTTTTTTTATGGTGTTCTTAATCACAGAGCTGATAACGCGGCCATCAGCTTCATCACGACCGTATACTTTTATCTTTTTGCGTCCCGACCGCTCAATTACATCAGCTATTTCCTCATCTATTTCAGTAGACGCATCGACCAAAACTTCCCCTGTCTTGCGATCAACGATTTCTTCTGCAAGAACAGAGCCAATCACTTCTTTGTTTCCTCGATTGTCTACAATCCTCGGATCAATCGATTTTTTAACAAAAAACAGCTGATATATATCAGCATCTTCACCGTGGCCAAATGCTCGGAGCAGAGCAGTGGCAGGAAATTTTTTCTTCTTGTCGATATGTACGTAACATATATCGTTGATATCAATCTTAAATTCGACCCAAGAACCTCTGAAAGGGATAATTCTAGAACTGAATAGTTTCGATCCATTTGGGTGCACACTTTCTTCGAATACCACCCCAGGAGACCTGTGTAGCTGACTCACTACTACCCTCTCAGCTCCATTTATTATGAAAGTTCCCAAATCGGTCAGAAGTGGAAGATCCCCCAAATAGACTTCCTTCTCTATTATATCACCTGGTTGTTTTTCGGAATTAGCCTCTCCCTCTTCTGTATCCCACACAATTAAACGCAACTTAGCTTTCAGTGGAGATGCATAAGTCATGTCTCTCTCGATACATTCCTCTACCGAATATTTCGGTGTACCTAATGATGCCGAAATGTATTCGAGTGTGAATTTTTCACTCGCATCAGTTATTGGAAACACCTCGCCAAATATGCGATTAAATCCAAAATCCCAAGCTTCGTTAGGTTTTTTCTCTGGCTTCACCAGTTTGTTAAAAGACTCGACCTGGACATCCAAGAGGTTGGGCATCGGCATGATCGACTGCAATTTGCTAAAACTGACTACTGGACGAGCATCATTCCTAGTATCCAAGGGTTTTTCCCCCTGCTAGCACAAACCCCAAGGGCAAGGCTGCATAAAAAGTTAGACTGTAGAAACACACTTTGGAAAAAGTGATAGACACACCAAAACACAGGGCTTTGACTCTATCAAAAACCCTGGAAAGGGAGACCACTAGCATCCCATTACGCATCTCACATCTCCCGAGGAATTCGAGAGCATGCTTGATAAATAAAGGTCTAATTATGGTCTACTTCAGGGCGACCGTAGCGCCCTGTTCTTCCAATTTTGTTTTAATTTGTTCGGCTTCGTCTTTTGAAGCGGCTTCCTTGACAGTGCTCGGAGCACCATCAACAAGCTCTTTGGCCTCTTTTAAGCCCAGCGTTGTCACTTCTCGAACCGCCTTGATGACCTGGATCTTTTTGTCACCAACTCCTTCCAAGATGACATCAAACTCATCCTTTTCTTCAGCCGCACCTTCGGCTGATTCCTGGCCAGGCGCACCAGCCATAGCGACTGGAGCCGCGACTGCTGTCACGTTAAATTTTTCCTTGAATGCGTCAACAAATTCTGACAATTCAAGAACCGTCATGTTACCGATTGTGTCGAGAAGTTTCTCTTGATCCGTAGCCATTCTGTCGGCTTCCTCCTGGTTCAACTGACTTAAGTCAGTGTTAGGGAACTAAAAATTCCTAGTGATCATGTACAACGAAGACATAACTAGCCCTCGTCTTCCTGCTTGGCACCCAAAGCCTCCAAAAGACCTGACATCTCCTGAAGTTTGGCCTCAAATGCACCAGCTAAGACAATCAAAGGTGTCTCCATCGCACCGACTGCCTGCGCTAATAAATCATCCTTACTCGGTAATTTTGCCAACCGCGCAATGTCTTCTACGGATAGGAGGTCATTACCTAAAATTCCTAGTTTAAAAACGGGCCTATCCTGGTGTTCTTCACTGAATTCCGACACCAGCTTCGCAGGTTCTATTTCTGCGTCAGCAGCAAGGATCACTGCGGTGGGACCAGAAAACACTGAGCTGATATCTGGTAAATCAACATCTTTGACGGCCAGTTTCAATAACCTGTTCTTAACAACTACACATTCCGCCCCCGAGCTTCGTATCTGCTTTCTCAGATCAGTGATTTCTTTGACATCTAAACCAGAAAAATCAGTAAAATATACCGCTGAAGCGTCACGGACCTTCTGGCCGAATCCTTCTACAAAATCCTGTTTTTCAGTGCGATTCATAACTTAGGCCCCGGTGAAAACGTTCGGGTCCACGGCCACGCCAGGTCCCATTGTGCTGGACACCGTAATACTCTTCATATATTTACCCTTTGCAGTAGAGGGCTTGGCCCTGACGATGGAATCCATCACGGCCACCAAATTTTCACTGAGTTGTTCGGGAGCAAAGGAAACTCTGCCTATGGGGGCATGAACGTTCCCTGTCCGATCAACTCGATATTCAATTTTTCCTGCTTTTATCTCACTTACAGCTCTTGAAATATCAAAGGTGACAGTCCCGCCCTTTGGAGTAGGCATGAGCCCGCGGGGACCGAGAAGCTTACCCAGAGGACCAACTTTATTCATCATATCGGGAGTTGCTACACAAACGTCGAAATCTAGCCAGCCATCCTGGATCTTATCTAAATACTCTATACCTACATAATCGGCGCCAGCCTCTTGAGCTTCTATCTCTTTTTCTCCTTGAGCAATCACAAGAACTTTAACTGATTTTCCCGTTCCGTGAGGCAACACGACTGTTCCCCTCACAACCTGTTCGGCCCTCTTAGGGTCAACACTTAGGGAAGTTGAAACGTCAACGCTCTCGTCGAATTTCGCCGACGCCAGGTCCTTGACTATTTGAACAGCCTCGTCTGGCTTAAATTGGACCCCCAAAGGAACCTTTTCTTTCGCACGACGAAATCTTTTTCCGTGTTTCGACATATCTTCGAACCGACTCGTTCATCCTTCCACTCCTTGGCGGTTCTCATGGAGTGGTTCAGCGGATTTTAATTCTCCGTTAACAATCTAACACTTTTACAACATGAAAATGAATACCAGCTCTCAAAAAGATCAGGATATATTATTCTTAGGCGACCTCAATACCCATAGATCTGGCACTTCCTGCTAACATCTGAACTGCCGCGTCCATGTCATTGGCGTTCAAATCTTCCATCTTTATCTCAGCAATCTCTTCCAATTGTTTCCTTGTGATCTTCGCCACCTTGTCACGATTAGGTTCTCCAGATGCTTTCTGAAGGCCGACGGCTTTCTTGATCAAGAATGAGGCTGGTGGCGTTTTAGTGATAAAAGAGAAGGAGCGATCAGCATATACAGTTATTTCAACTGGAATAATTACACCATTTTGCTGCTGAGTCTTTGCATTAAACTGCTTACAAAACTCCATTATATTCACCTGCTGTTGTCCGAGAGCGGGACCCACGGGAGGTGCTGGGCTGGCTTGGCCTCCAGGTATGTGGAGTTTTATCATACCAGCTACTCTTTTCGCCATTTTCCAAATCCTATTTAGTTCAATTTATTAAAAAATCTCTAGAAACCCTTCAATTGAGTATAATCTAATTCGACAGAAGTTGGACGGCCAAACAATGACACCTCCACCTTCACCTTTCCCTTTTCAGGGTAAATCTCTTTGACAGTCCCAGAAAAATCACTAAAGGGACCCTGAGTGACCTCTATAACTTGATCGATATGGAAAGGAATCTCTTCTTGAAGTTCACTCTCCTCTCGTTGCGCTCCAACTCCCAGAATCTTATTTATTTCTTGCTCTTGAAGAGGCTGAGGAGCTCGTCCCGTACCCACAAATTTGATCACACCCTGGATATTATTGACAGCATGAACAGTTCTTTCATTTAGGCACATGTTCACCAAGACATATCCGGGATACAAGCGTTTCGTGACGGTTACTCTTTTCCCATTACGTATTTCCACGGTTTCTCGGGTAGGTACGATGACACCCTGGATCTCACTAACGGCTGGTCCTTTCGCATCAACTTTCTCTATATGCATTTCTATCAGCTTAAGCACCTTGTTCTCATGCCCAGAATAGGTCTGAACAGCATACCATCTATATTCTGAAGGAGCGATCGTGTTGGTCATTTTTAGCCTGCCCCGAAAAGTCCCATAATGAAACCTATTATCGTGCGGGAAGATACATCCATTAGCCAAATGATCCCTGAAATCAAAATTACAAACAGAACGACCACCATCGTTGCACTTTGCAATTGCTCAGAATCAGGCCAAGTCACCTTGGACAGCTCGTCCCAACATTCTTCGACAAAATTCTTGATGGCTGTTAACTTTCCGACTTTTTCCATTACAAGACCCGTTACTTGGTTTCTTTATGTGATGTATGCGTTCTGCAACGAGGGCAGTATTTCTGGTATTCTACCCTTTCTGGATGCAGACGTTTGTTCTTCGTCTTGCTATAGTTCCTTTCCGCACACTCTTCACACCGGAGTATGATTTTGTCTCGCGGCATATAATCATTCCTCTTGTTACCCAACCTATTAGGTCAGTACAAAACGCAAAGTTAAATTCTCGCAACTCTTGAAGCTCAAGAAGCCTAGCACGCCTAAGGCTCTTTCTCAGCAGACGTGCCAGGCTGTCAGAGCTTCAAATACTTCTTCTAAACTCTATACCTAACGGAGTGTTGATCTCACTCAATTATTTCAGTGACAACACCTGACCCTACCGTACGACCACCTTCACGTATAGCGAATCTCAACTGACTGTCCATCGCTATAGGTGTGATCAACTCCACTTCCATTTGCACGTTGTCACCTGGCATGACCATCTCAACACCGTCTGGAAGCTTTGCTGCGCCCGTTACGTCGGTAGTCCTAAAATAGAACTGGGGTCTGTAGCCATCGAAAAATGGAGTGTGCCGCCCACCTTCATCTTTGGTAAGCACATAGACTTCACCTTTGAATTTGGTATGCGGAGTAATTGAACCACTCTTGGCCAAAACTTGACCTCTCTGTATATCTTCTTTTCCTACCCCCCTCAGAAGAAGACCTGCATTGTCTCCTGCGCGACCTTCATCCAGAAGTTTTCTGAACATCTCTACCCCAGTTACAACAGTTTTCCTGTCACCACCCATCCCGACAAGATCAACCTCTTCACCCTGTTTAACGATCCCGCTTTCAATCCTGCCAGTGGCTACTGTGCCACGACCAGTGATCGAGAACACATCTTCAACAGGCATCAAGAAAGGCTTATCAATATCTCTTTCTGGTTCTGGTATGTAGCTGTCTATAGCATCCATCAACTCCTGGATACATTCAGCATCTGCACCATCACCGCCGGCCTCCAAAGCTTTGAGAGCGCTACCCTTTATTATGGGAGTGTCGTCTCCTGGGAAATCATATTCGTTGAGGAGCTCTCTGACTTCCAGTTCCACTAACTCAAGAAGCTCTTCGTCGTCAACCATATCCACTTTGTTCATGAAAACGACAACGTGAGGTACGTTAACTTGCCGCGCCAAAAGGATATGTTCCCTTGTCTGCGGCATTGGACCGTCTGCGGCACTAACAACCAAAATAGCCCCGTCCATCTGTGCAGCACCTGTGATCATATTCTTCACATAATCTGCGTGTCCTGGACAATCCACGTGAGCGTAATGTCTACCTTCCGTTTCGTATTCCACATGAGCGGTAGCAATAGTTATACCCCTCTCTCGCTCCTCTGGAGCTTTATCAATCTGATCGAACGCGACAGCATCACCGCCATGTTTCTTTGCTTGAGTGATAGTAATAGCCGCGGTCAAAGTAGTCTTGCCGTGATCGACATGCCCAATTGTACCAACGTTTACATGTGGTTTAGTGCGTTCGAATTTCTCTTTGCCCATCTTTATCCTCGCAGTGTTGGACTTTGACCATTGTGGTCTCTGTCCCGTTAAATACTTCTAATACAAGCTCCGACCGGGATTTGAACCCGGGACCTCCTCCTTACCAAGGAGGCGCTCTACCTCTGAGCTATCGGAGCGCCACCTTATAAGCGGGAGACGGGACTCGAACCCGCGACCCTCAGCTTGGAAGGCTGATGCTCTAGCCAACTGAGCTACTCCCGCAAAGTAATCTGCTTTCATTTAATTCCTTTGGATTTCTCATGGTGGGGGTAGGATTCGAACCTACGAAGGCTAAGCCAGCAGATTTACAGTCTGCCCCGTTTGACCGCTTCGGTACCCCACCCGGCTAACGATCAGGGGCCTGTATCCTGCAGTAATCCCTCCCTGGGAATAAATTCCTATGTCCAATGCCCACTAATCACGATTTTCTTGTCTAGCTTGGTAAAATAACTGTACAATAAGCCACCATCAAGTCCCGAGAAGCAACTGAAATGAGCAGTCAGCTAGTCGGTTCTAAGATCCCTAGATTTCTATCCAACAGCGCCTGCTTGTCCACATCTCTCCCCATAAACTCCGTAAATAAGTTCTCTGGATCATCACTGTCCCCCTGGGCAAGGATCGTCTCCATATAATTCTGTCCTACTTCGGGATTCATTACCCCACTCGCCTTAAATTTACCAAATAAGTCAGCTTCCAAAACCTCAGACCATAGGTAGGAGTAATAACCAGATGCATAACCTCCCGCAAAAAGATGTGAAAATATGGTAGTCGAATGCAGTTCTCCGAATTTGGGACCTATTGAATATGGCTCCATAATTTGCTCTATATATTCCATCAGCTCAGCAGATACTTCCGCAGGGTCATCACGATGAAGCCGGAGATCCAAATGACCCAATGCCAACTGACGCATCTGATTCAATCCCCCCATAAACTGCCGCCCTGCTCTGAGTTGCGAGACGATTTCATCTGGTATGGCTTCGGCCGTTTCAAAATGACTGGAGATTAAAAGCAGAACTTCATCTTCCCATGTCCAATTTTCCATCAGCTGAGAAGGTACTTCCACAAAATCCCATACCACGTTAATTCCAGCCATCGGTGCGATCGGCACATCAGATGTCAAGTGATGCAAAAGGTGTCCAAATTCATGGAAAACAGTCTGCACTTCCCGATGAGTCAAAAGTGATGGAATCTTTCCCTTTACTGGAGTCAAATTTCCCGCAATTATTGCTGAGTGCGGTTCAAAACCATCCCCTGATGGTCCTCCTGTTTTTAAATCGTTCATCCAAGCACCTTGGCGCTTACCTTCCCGCGGATGCCAGTCTGTATAGAAACACCCTAATTTTCTATTTCCATCTTCTTGAAAAACCTCATAAAATCTTACCTCTGGATGCCAAACTTCCCTGATATTTTTCTCTACGACCACTAGTCCAAACACCTCTTTGACTAATTTGAAGAACCCATCTATGACCCGCTGAATTGGAAAATATGGACGAGTGATTTCGTCATCAATTCCAAACAGCTGCGATCTCAAGTTCTCCTTTACGAAATCGATATCCCAAGGTTGCAGATCATCCAGTCCCTGGCGACGACCATGGTCCTCCAACAAAGCGACATCTCTCTCCCAGTACGGCCTGGTCTGCTTGGTCAATTCGCCCACAAATTCAAAAGCGATTTCCCCTTTTTTCGCCATCCTATTTTCAAGGACGTAATCAGCAAAATCTTTATACCCCAAAAGCTTTGCCAGTTTTCTCCTGAGGTTGAGGAGATCTGCTATAACTGAGGTGTTTGAGAATTGGCCATCTCTGCAGCGAGTCACATAGGCAACGTACAATTCCCGTCTGACTTCTCGATTTTCGACATACTTCATTACGGGCTCAAATGAAGGATAGTCCAACGTTAATAGCCATCCCTTTTTACCAGTGGCTTTGGCTTTCTGGAATGCCACATTTTTATTTTCTTCAGGCAACCCCTTCAGTTGAGAAGAATCTTCAACCAAAAAAGAGTACGCATTCGTGGCGTCCAGAACGTTCTCAGCAAATTTCTGTTCCAATTGCGAGATCTCCAGCCTAATAGAGGCTAATTTGTCTTTGTCTCTGGGCACTAGATCGGCACCCGATCTTCTGAATTCCTGCAGAGTATTCGTCAGGTGACGCTTCTTAAGGCCCTTCAATCCAGCCGCTTCCTCTGTGAGAGCGAATTCCGTCAGTCTTGTCCAAAGCTCTTCATTAAGAGTGATGCTTGACCAAAATGCAGTTATGGAAGGGAGTACTTCATTGAAGGCTTCACGCAAATCTGGTGTTTCAGCCACTGACGTGAGGTGCGTTATTGGAGCTAATCTTCTTTTTACGCGCTCTAAGATATCATCCATACGTTCTAGAGTATTCTCAAAACTAGGCGACTCATCCGAAGAGGTTAGTACTTCAAGGTCGCCTCTAGCTTGGTCCAAGACTTTCTGCACGGCTGGCACAACATGAATGGGTTCAATTAGATCAAATGGTATTCGGTATAACTCTTCAACTAACGGATTCACAGAACCTTTGTAATTCATTTTGGTGGTCTCAATTTGATTGTATTTACTGAAGGTGAGGTGTCATCACACCACGTTGTACTCACCAGCTATCAGACCGCTTTCGAATCTATCCCAACGAAGAGAATCAATGTCAACCGTTTCGGCAGAACCATCTAGAACTTCTTCTGCCAACAATAAGCCACATACCGGTCCGTGCATGAACCCATGTCCACTAAAACCAGTACAAGAGTACAAACCATCGACCTGTGGAAGTTTGCCCAATATTGGCTGAGCATCAGGAGTCACCTCATACAAACCACCCCACTCGGTCAAGACCTCCGAAAATTCTAAGAGGGGCATTCGATCGACTGCATGTGAAAAATGAGTCATCCGCCACTCTTCATCTACTCTGGTGTCGAATCCAGCTGACTGATCTGGATTCGACATGCCCGTCAGTATGCCTCCACTTTCATAATGGAAATAAAGAGATTTAGAAAAATCTATTACGAAAGGAAAATCAGTTCCCACATCCTCAATCGGGCGAGTCACCATGATCTGCCGCATAACTGGCTTAACTGGAAGATCTACACCAGCTAGTGCTGCGATATCCCCAGACCAAGGTCCAGCTGCTACGATAACCGTGGGAGACTCTATCCATGTCCCATCCTGAAGCTCGACAGCTTGTACCTGGCCTCCCTTAACTTTTATATCCGAGACAGAAGTTCCTGTTTCCAATTGCGCGCCCAGGTGGCGAGCTCGTGTTGTGTATCCCTGTAGAACGCTATGTGGATCAGTGATTCCATCCCTTCCGTAGAAAGCGCCACACATGATATCCTCGACCTGGATTTGGGGAGCAGATCGAGCGATCTGAGTTGGGTCCAGTAATTCTGTTTCGATTCCACATGTGTGCTGAAGTACAATATTCTCTTTAAACGACGCAATATCACGATCGTTATCCAAGAGAAATAGATAGCCACAAAAATTAATGTCTACCTCTTGATCCATTTCTTCTGGGAATCTTTCGATCATCTCAATACTTCTCTTAGACAGTTCTATGTTGACCTTTGTTGAAAACTGATGACGAATGCCACCAGCGTTAGTCCCCGTAGCACCCATCCCGAACTGCTGGTCTTTTTCGAGAAGAACGACATCGCTGCAACCCCTGGCAGACAAATGATAAGCGATACTCATTCCCATTATGCCACCACCGATGATGACTACATCTGCAGTCCTATTCATAATCCCCCTACCATCTCCATCTTGCCTGGTTACAAAACAATATCACTCCTACGTGTACATTAGAATGCATGGGGAGTATACACACACATAGACCCGGCCTCAATGCATCAACAATCTCTGAAACAGTAACGGCCTTTGAGGGAAAGCTCGGCGAAGAGAAAGCCCCCAAAGACCGCTTGAATTAGACCGCATAGCGGTCTTCTTCTAATCTGTTGGCTGTAATATACCCATAATCTAATGAGCAAAACACTGTTTATATTTTCTGGATGTGGCACACAAATCTAGGGGAGTGCACCCCACTGGGGGTGCTTTCAGCCCACATTGGTGAATGTCCACTTACTAGGACCTGTCCCAGTCCACTTGCAGAATGGGGGGGCTACCTGGCAGAAAAGTGGAATTAGTTTTTTAGGGGTATTTGAGGGTTACAATGGCCACCTATTGGCCACTTTCTCAACTAAGCAGTAGTAGACCTACACTGAAGTATGTAGAGAAACCCTATATAGAATAGTGTTTTCAGAGAGCTGGCGAACGGACTCGAACCGTTGACCTGCTGCTTACAAGGCAGCTGCTCTA
>Ga0315331_10000940_pt1 | contig 21411 bp, 25 predicted proteins | sample M160m34915metaG_FD_203456 | JGI IMG/M metagenome (GOLD analysis project Ga0315331, IMG submission 203456) | Ammonia-oxidizing marine archaeal communities from Monterey Bay, California, United States - M1 60m 34915 | ecosystem: Environmental > Aquatic > Marine > Intertidal zone | place: USA...
GAATTAATCGATAAGCATACAGGTGAAAGATTTTCTTTTTCTTCAAAAGATGAACTAAACATATTTAAATATCAGCGATATATTAAAAGATATCTAAGCACTATTGCGTCTATTGATGAGAGTGTTGGATCATTGTTGGATTATCTAGAGGATCATAATTTAACAGAAAATACGATTGTAATTTATACATCAGATCAGGGGTTTTTCCTTGGTGAACATGGTTGGTTTGATAAACGCTTTATTTACGAAGAATCTTTCCAAATGCCGTTTTTATTTAGGTATCCACAACTAATAGAAGCCGGCCAAATTAATAATGATATGTGCTGCAACGTGGATTTTGCTCCTACTTTTTTGGATTTTGCTGGATTGGATATTCCTAACTACATGCAAGGAAACAGCATAAGACCTGTTCTAGAAAAAAATACTCCGGATAATTGGGAGCAGGAAGCCTATCAAAGATACTGGATGCATAAAGATCCCGACCATAATGCTTATGCTCATTACGGGCTTCGTAATCAACGCTATAAGATAATCTATTGGTATAATGATGGTTTTGATCTGCCAGGAACAAATCATGGCGGCGAAGATAGAGAGTGGGAGCTTTTTGACTGTCAAAGCGATCCTTTGGAGTTATTTAATTTGGCAAATGATAAGAATTTTAAGGATACATTTGACCAGATGAAAAAAATGCTGACAAGAAAAATGCTCAAAATAGGAGATATTCCTGCTCACGATCACTAACGATTAAGTTAAAAGAGATCTGTCAATTCAATTCAAAGAAATTATGCACAAAAATTAATCTAGAAAATCAATAAACTTATTATCCCTTCTGATTTACGTTACGTTTAAAAAATAATTGAAAATCAAGGCCCAAATTGCTGTTAATGTCACCAAGGTGGTTAAATCTTCATTTAGAAAACTTAAATAAACCCTCAGACAACCTTTAGGAGGAATAAATGTCTCTGTACGAAAAAATGAAAACAGCATCTGAAAATCGAGATGTGGACAGCTATTTAGATTGTATTCACGATGATTTTGTTTTTGTACGTCATCAAACTGGCGCCGAAATGAGTAAAGATGAGTGGTCTCCTATGCTGACAGCAATGATGCAAAGTGACAAATTAGAAATAAAAGACCAGCGTTGCATATATGAAAATGACGAAATTTTAGTGACACATTCCATGATGAACTTTCCCGATGGAACTTCCGAAGCTGTAATGGTTGTAAATCAACTTAAGGATGGGAAAGTTGTAAGGGTAGAAACTGGCGCAACTCCAATTAATAGTGCATAGTTAATTTATTAGTAAGGGAGAAAAAAATGGTAGAAAGTTTTGGTGGTTCTTTAAACCTAATTATTTGGATAATACTGACAATTGGTGCGGTTTATTATAGTTTTAGATGTCTATTTCAGACAAAAGCATTCAACGATCAGTACGGGTTTGGTGACCAAGCTATATTTATAACTCGATTTGCTGGTTCACAAGTCGGAGCTGCGGCAGTAATTTCAATTTTCTTGCTTTTCACGGGCCCATCTGGTGCTTGGGCTTTTGTGGCTTTCGGGTGGACGCAGGCTCTTATTGCTGCAATTTCTGGATATCGCACACTAAACAGTGAGTGGGCAAGCATTGAAGGCGTAAAGCCAACTGCTGAAGGTTATATAGCTCCAATTATATTTTTAATACTTTATACAGTTCTTTTGTATAATATGGGCGATATCCTTTACGCTTAGAATTTTAGGGTATTTTTGTCAAAGAAACATCCAAAAGATGAGTAAAGCTAAAAATAAATTTGAACCAGCGATACTTTACGCAATTATCGCTGGTTGCGTCATTTCATTTGTAAGTTTTGGATTTTCAGCCTCATTTAGTGTTTTTCTAAGACCCATGTCGGCAGACTTAGGGTGGGGGCGTGAAGTATTTTCACTGTCTTTAGCTATCCAAGCGCTAATGTGGGGGATTACACAGCCGATTGCTGGCGCATACGCCGACAAGCATGGATCTACTCGAGTGTTGGCTTTTGGGGCAATATTTGCCGCACTTGGTTATGCCTTACGCGGCATCTTTTTAGATGAAACTCTGTTTATTTTAACTGGTTTTATAGTTGGAATAGGTACAGGCGCATGTTCCTTTCCCGTTGTTATTGTAGCACTTGGCAAGGTTGTAGAAGCAAAACAAAGAAGCTTTATTATGGGCCTAGGAACAGCAGCAGCTTCTGCCGGTATGTTTGCAGGAGCTCCAATCGCTACTGTCCTAATCGGCACAATAGGATGGGGAATAGCTATATTCTTAGTGGCCTCATCTTTCCTAATAATTCTACCTCTTCTTTTTTTCGTCTCGAAAGTCTCAGAAAAAACAGGTCCCTCAATAGAGCAAGTAAATACAATACAAGCCATAAAAATTGCATTTTCTGATAGATCATATACCCTTTTGTTCTTTGGTTTTTTTGTATGTGGTTTTCATGTCCAATTCATTGGAACTCACTTGCCAGCATACATAATTGATGAAGGTTTAGCACCCATCATAGGGGCATGGTCACTTGCTCTAATTGGTCTGTTCAATATCGCGGGCTCTTTCTTTTCAGGTTGGTCAGGCCAAGTATATTCAAAGCCAAAATTATTGTCCGGAATTTACGCATTCCGAGCTGCGGTTATATCAGTTTTTATATTTGTCCCATTGAGCGAAACCAGTGTACTCATATTCTCTGCAGCTATGGGTATTCTATGGTTATCAACTGTTCCATTAACGACTGGTTTGATTGCTCAAACACAGGGCTTGAAGTTTTTATCAACCTTAGCAGGTCTGGTATTTTTCAGCCATCAGGTAGGCGGTTTTCTAGGAGCATGGCTTGGAGGTAGACTATATGATCTTACCGGAAACTACGAAGCCATGTGGATAGCGGCAATCCTTTTTGGATTACTTGCAACGATCATTCACTTACCTATACGAGAAACAGCTGGCAAACTAGCGCAGGCTGAATTTAAATAAATTATAAATAAAAATTAATATTCACTGGTTTTTAACCACCTTGAAAAAATGGCTTCGAAAAAAATGAATCATGGCGTGATATTAGTTTTATTATCGTCTGTATTTTTTGCATTTGTACCTAACTCCGCAAAAATTGCTTTGGACGATGGTTCTTCCCTCTTCTTTTTAGTCTTTTCACGATATGCAATTGGTGCATTAATTCTATTTTTATTTATTGTTTTGATAGGAGGTAACTTAAAAATACCTTTTAGAACTTTGCCTTATGTAATTCTTTCAAGTATTTTTGCATGCCTTTTAATTATGCTCACCTACCACGCAGTTGATTACTTGGACGTTGGTTTAGTCATGCTCATTCTTTACTGCTTTCCAATCGGCGTAGCCTTCATCTCCTACTTAAGGGGAAAAACTGAAATATTATTGATCCAATGGTTAAGTATAATTGTGCTCATGTTAGGCCTATACCTCATGCTCAGCACCGGAAATAAAACGCTAAATCGCTACGGTTTATTTATAAGTTTTATGGGGTTGTTATTTTTCATTGCCTTTATTGTAACCGCCGCCGATTTATCAGAGCAAATTGGAGCAACCACCTTTAATCTGTATCTAAGTTTAATCGGAATGGTTTTTTTAACCGCTGGATTTATTTTACCACTTGGCTTTGAGATCAATTTACCACTGACAAATACTGGATCCTTGGCAATTTTTGCAAACGGGCTTTTCTACGTTTTAAGTTGGGTTCTTTTTTTTAAAGGAGCTAGTATAATTGGTGCCACTAGATCTTCAATGCTCGCATGCGTTGAGCCTCTCTTCGCAGCACTGCTGGCGATTATTTTGCTAGGACAATTACTGTCAGTTACCGAATGGTTAGGATTTTTTATCGTTTTAACCTCAATTTATAGTTTTGAGAAAAGCAGTGCAAACTTAAAGCCACAGTCCAAATAACGGTTATTACTCTTTTAGTAAAAAAATAATAAACAGTTCGCCAGTTTCGTGGTTAAATCGTCTTTATATGATCGACCTTATTACATATATTTTATTTTTGCTAATTTCAGCAGTTGTTTTGTGTGCTATATTTACCAAAATTGCTAGCCAAAACATAAAACGCTCTGTCCCAAAGTTTGGGAAAACCACCGCACTCCAGGATGCTGAAATCCACTGGTATGAATCGGGTCAAGGGAAACCTATAATAATGCTACACGGCCTTGCCGGCAATTTGAGAAACTTCACTTATGCTTTAGTAGGTAAACTTGATAAAGAGTACCGCGTTATCGCAATTGATAGAGCTGGCTGTGGTTGGTCTAAAAGACTAAAATCCGATAGTGCAACTTTGCAAGAGCAGGCAAGAATTATATCAGAGTTTATTGATAAAGAGCAGATTGAAAAGCCTTTAATTGTGGGACACTCCCTAGGTGGTGCTATTGCTCTGGCATTGGCTTTAGAATACAAAAATAAAATTTCAGGCCTCGCACTCATATGCCCTGCGACCCAAATAATCGATAAGATACCCGATATGTTTAAATTTCTAAATATTTCGAGTCCATTAATTCGATTGTTCTTTGCTCATACCATTTCGTCCTTGATTGGTATTCTAACGCGAAAAGAAACTTTCAAAGCAGCGTTTGCCCCAGAAGCGATTTGCAATGATTTTGGGATTAAAGGAGGGGGAGATTTTGCTCTCACATCAGAAGCTTTTATAAGAACATCGGAAGATTTAATTTTTGCACAATCCTCGGCGCCATCTTTAGTTGGGCGTGAAAAAGAATTGGATATTTATACTGAAGTTCTGTTTGGTGAAGACGACGAGATTCTTGATGCCAAACTGCATGGAGAAAAATTTGCTAAATTAGCCGGTGCAAAACTTACAATGGTTCCTGAGACAGGACATATGTTACCGCTCACTATCCCAGACGAATGCGCAGATTTTATTCGAGGCGTTATGAATAAAGTTCGAAATTAAGGGCCTTTGAAGTTTAAGTCTCCTGATAACTTGATTAACTTTGGAACCTAGTCGAAATACAAAGCTAACAAGTTATCAAAGACATCACCCTTACTTGAATGAAAAGGTAGTGTTCAGTTTAGATAAGTAAACTATCAAGCTCAGAGTTACTAATTATAACCTTTCGTGACGTTATCTTTGACAGTTATATCTTAAAGCTTTTAATGAGAACCATCAAATATGGAGAGTAAAATGAAAATCATATCATCGGTTGAACTTTCAAAAGGCTATGAACATTGGAGAGGTATGTTTCTTGCGAATGAGAATTTCAGACAGGATCATGGAATAAACGTTCTTGCTTATGGGCATGAAGAGGGAAATAAAGACAAGGTTTGGGTGTGTATGGAAGTTGAATCTATGGAAAGAATGATGTCCACCGTTGATAAACCCGAAATGATAAAGTTGCGAGAGGAAGCAGGCGCAAAAATAGAAACGCAAACTTTCGTTAAGCTCGTAGAGTGATCCAAACTAACTCATAATTATAGATACTGCAGTTATATCTCAAATGAGTGTTTGATCATGGACAAATACATCTTGGCTGATTCCAAAGTAAAAAGTCACATTGCTGATTTTGAAGTTAAGAGCCAAATGCTCCTTTAGCCCCAGTTTTAACAAACTCGCCAGTATTAAGCTCACGAAAGGCCTGTTGAAGCTCAGCTCGTGTATTCATTACAATTGGTCCATGCCAGGCAACTGGCTCCCGTAAAGGAGCACCAGAAATTAGAAGAAAGCGAACACCCTGCTCGCTTGAAGACACCTCAATCTCATCACCATCACCAAATACAACCAAAGTGCGATTACCAGACTGGTCTCTTATTTTCATTTCCTGCCCATTCAACTCTTTTTCAACATTCACACCGAAGGGGAGAGATGAATTACCAAAGTTAGCAGATCCCTCAAAAATATAGGCAAATCCTTGACGACGCGTATCAAATGGAAATCTCTTTTTAACATTTGGCATAAGAGTGATGTCTAAATAAGACGGATCTGTATCAATCCCATCCACCAAGCCCTTATAACCGCGGTAATTTCCTGCTATAACTCGAATATGTGTTCCATCATCATCCGTTAGAGTATTAATTTCCTTCGAGGCTATATCAAGATATCGGGGCGTACACATTTTTTGATCTTTTGGCAAATTTGCCCATAGCTGAAATCCATGCATCTGACCCAACTCGTTTCCTGAAGGCATTTCTTGATGTATTATGCCAGAGCCTGCAGTCATCCATTGCACGTCACCATCACTTAACGTTCCATTGTTACCTAAAGAGTCACTATGTTGAACATTGCCCTTTAGCACATATGTGATTGTCTCAATGCCGCGGTGCGGGTGCCATGGGAAGCCTTTCACATATTTGTTTGGGTCGTCATTCCGAAAGTCATCCATCATCAAAAAAGGATCAAATGGTTCTGTTTCCCCAAAACCAAAAACACGGTGAAGGTGAACACCTGCACCTTCCATGGCCGGTGTCGCCTGGCTGCTAAAGTTTATTGGTCGAATAGACATACTAAATTCCTTTGGTCTTAAAATTTTTCGGTTTTACAATTTAGTTAGTTCAAGTCAGCCCGCGAATGAGGCTCATCATAATCTATATAGGGCCCAACAGGAATAACTCGAGTGGGGTTGATCGTTTCATGGCTACCATAATAATGTTTTTTAATGTGTTCGATATTTACCGTCTCCGCCACACCAGGCACTTGGTAAAGGTCACGCACATAATCAGAGAGGTTTGGATAATCCTTCAAACGTCGAATGTTACACTTAAAGTGACCCACATATACTGGATCAAAACGTACCAATGTGGTGAAAAGTCTCCAGTCTGCTTCAGTTATGAAATTTCCTAAAAGATAACGATTGCTCGACAACTTTTCTTCAAGCCAGTCTAACGTATCAAAAATTGGAATAAGAGCTTCTTCATAGGCCCTTTGGGTCGTTGCAAATCCACACTTATAGACACCGTTATTTAACGAAGAATATACGCGCTTGTTAATTTCATCAATTTCTGGACGAAATTTTGTGGGATAGTAATCACCCGGTTTAGCCCCTAAATCGTCAAATGCATTATTCAACATACGTATAATTTCCGAAGACTCGTTGGATACTATTGTTTTACCTTTTTTATCCCACAAAACAGGTACTGTAACTCTCCCCGAGTAGTCAGGAGCAGCGGCAGTATAAACCTGATGCAAAAATTTAGAGCCGTTTATCGTATCGGACATCACGCCCTCACAAGGTTCAAATGTCCAGCCATCCTCAGCCATATACCAGTGAACGACTGACACAGAAATGAAAGACCCCAAACCTTTTAAACTTCGAAAGATCAAAGTTCGGTGAGCCCAAGGGCACGCCAAAGAAACATATAGGTGATAACGTCCTTTCTCAGCTTTAAAGCCACCTGAACCAGAAGACCCAGGGCTCCCGTCTGCGGTAATCCAATTTCTAAATGTTGCTGATTTTCGGACAAAACGACCACCAGTATCTTCAGTTTGATACCAGCGGTCTACCCATTTTCCTTCTTGAAGTAGTCCCACAACCTATTACTTTTCTTTTTTTTGTATACTTAGTGAAGAAATTGTAAAAAAACTTACAATCAATAATGGGAAGCATAAGGCAAAGGACCAACGCAAGCCTAAGTGTTCACCTACAAATCCTAAAATTGGTGGAGCGAGAAGAAAGATTACAAACACAAACTGTGCTAATGACGCAACATTCTCCTCAGGAGTTTTATCACTTCTTTGTGCCGCCGCTGACATGGCCAGAGGAAAAATTACAGCACTGCCCCCACCCATCAATAGAAAGCCAAAAAGTGCAGTGATAGGTTCAAACGAAAATACAACACAGCCTACCCCCAAAACCATAGCAATAAGACTATACAGAGAGACACTTTCTGGACCATATTTGTCAACAAATTGGTCTGCAAAATAACGTACAAAACCTTGCGAAATTGCGGCCAAAGCCAATGAAAGACCACTCACTATAGGGGCAGTATTAAAAATATCCCTCATAAAAATTACAGACCAATCAATACTTGCTCCTTCAACAAGCATTGCCGAAAGAGAAAAAAATACTAACAAAAAAATGCCCCTTGAAGGCCAAACAAAGCCTTTATTTTTCGCCACTGGGTTTTGCCTGCGCGGTTTAGCAGCTTCATAATTTGCAAACAGAAAAATCGTTAAGGCGCTAGCTACTGCCGTGATTAAAACGAAATGTAAAAATGGCGAAATCCCTAATTGCGAAAAGCCAGCACCCGTAATTCCAGCGCCAAAAAAACCAAAACTCCAATAAGCATGAGAGCGGTTCATTATACGATAGCCACTATGCGCCTCTACTCGATCAGCCTCTAAATTTACTGCGACTTCAATAACAGCAATTGCAGCACCGCCTAAAATCAAAATTCCCGCAAACATGTATGGGCTTTGCGAAAGCGAAGCAAAGCACTGTGAAATACTTAGCAATGGTATCCCCAGCATCAAAATAAGTCTGAAGTTAAATCTACGGACTATTCGATCCGCAAATAAAAGAGTAACCTGAACACCAAGAGGCAAACCTATCAAAGCAAACCCTAGTGTTGCTTTATCTATGTCCATTTGAGTTTGAAGATCACCCAAGCGCGGAAATAAAGTTCCAAGGCTAAATGCGTATAGAAAAAAACTGACAAACACAGCATCTTTTGGTTTACTTCGAAAATAAGTTCTCAAAATTTTGTCCTGTTAAAAACTTGAACGATATTGCAGCAGAAAAAAATCGTTTAAACGATAGAAGAGTTTTTGTTAGTGTAGAAAATTCGAATTGAAAAGAGATAAGTAAAATTCGGAAAGCTTGGAATATTATTTTAAACATTAAATTTATGTCGCTTCAGTTCTAGATGCTTGTGTGAAATTCTGATCTAGTACGGCTATGAAATCAATTATCCACGGAAATACTACTGTATTTGGATCTGTAAGTGCAGTAATTGCAGTATTTTGTTTTTCGATAAATGACGTAGCAATTAAATTTATTAGCGATGAATATGCCCTACACTTAGTGATTTTAATCCGCTCTCTTGTTGGATTAACCGTTTTATTTTTGTTCATTGTTCCATTTTCAGGTGGGCTCCCAACACTCCATACAAATCGACTTGGGCTTCATCTTTTAAGAGGTTTTTGCGTTGTTTTTGCAAATATAACATTCTTTCTAGGACTAGCCGCTTTGCCATTGGCTGAAGGAGTGGCAATATTTTTTATAAGTCCATTATTAATAACTGTTTTCTCTGTCTTATTTTTGAAGGAATTTGTTGGTCCTCGCAGATGGGCAGCAGTTACAATTGGCTTAATTGGCGTAGTAGTAGTCTTGAGGCCTGGTTCAGCAACTTTTCAAACGGCATCGCTTCTACCCCTATTAGCTGCATTTGGATATGCTACTTTACATATGCTGACTCGGTATATTGGGAAAACTGAGTCTGCAGCCTCAATGTCATTTTACATTCAAATAACTTTTTTAATAGTTTGCTTGATGTTTGGCGTTACAGTAGGCGACGGAAAATTTTCTGGAGGAAGTGATCCTTCTCTAGAGTTTCTGTTTAGAGCTTGGTCGTTGCCCAGTAGCAATCATTACTTAATCTTAATTTTAATTGGCGCCGGCAGTGCCTTTGGTGGGTTTTTTATTTCGCAAGCTTACCGAATTAGTGAGGCTGCAGTGGTAGCCCCTTTTGAATACATAGCACTACCAATCGCGATCTTTTGGGGTGTGATAGTATTTGGAGATTGGCCCGACAAAACTACTTTCGTGGGAATAACACTTATTTTAGGGTCTGGACTCTACATAATTTGGAGAGAAACGAGTTTAAAAGATACAGAAACTTCAGGAACTCCACGCTACAGACGATAACTGCTGCAATCTGTTCTATAAAAAATATCTTAGTTAATTATAAAACCTGCCATCAAAACGCCATCCTTTATTTCTGCACATCTAGTAAAATGAACAGGATCGCAAATTGCAATTTTATGAACTAAATTTGAAAAATGCTGAAGCTGTTTTTACATTAAAAAATGGTGATACTAAATTAAGCGTTAAGACAAAAAGTGTCGCATATAATGCTACTATGGATTGACCTTGGGATTTTTATTTCATGAGTAAATTTTTTTATCCAATTTTTTATTCCTTATCTTTACTTTTATCTGAAAAAAATTTCTTAAATACAATCATCGCGACAATAACAAAAATAAGAAATATGAAAACAGATGTTAATATAGCTGCAACATCTTCATCTTCTGTGAAATCAAAATATAAAAACACGGCGAAAGTTGCAGCTACTATCCAAATCACAGCTGCTCGTAATCTTCTTATTAAGACTACCAAAAATGGCAATTCGTCCATGATATATTTCTCCAAGCTTTAATTATTGTACTTTTTAACTTAACGATTTGACAGCTTTCCCTCAGATACGTTTAGGACGCAAAATAGTAATAATAAGTCAACTAAGTTTAAATAAAGTACACTTATCAATCTGACTCTTTACCTTACATTGCATTCAAAGAAAATTTAAAAAAATGTATCAAAAAAAATTTAAAAAGCTAACATGGAGCTACCGAGTCAAAAAATAAGAATGAACTCAAAAAACAAAACATCAGGGAGTATAAAAAGTGCAAATTACTATAATTGGGAAAGCAAAGAAAGCCCGTATCGGTTTGTCTTTAGCTGCAACTTTTTCACTTGTATTATCACTGTTTTCCTCAGTGGCGTATGCTGAAAATTTAGTTGCCAGAATGTCGGGGCATTGGAGCCCAAAACACCAGAGTGCAATCCACTCTCAAATATTTGCTGACGAAGTCACCAAACGTTCAAATGGCCGCTTAACAATTGAATTTTACCCGTCAAAGCAGCTTTTTGGTATTAGAGAAGTTATGGGAGCAATTACCTCAGGAGCCGTTGAATTAGGTGGCGTCGTAGGAGTTGTTAGTTTTCCCCCAATAAATAAAAACTTCAATGTAGCGTCATATCCTGGCCTCTTCTCATCTTATGAGCAGCAAAGAAGTTTTTTCAAAGATTCTGAAGCAGGAAAAGCCGTTTGGAATGATCTTACAAAGAAAAGTAATTCAAAATTAATCATGTACAATCCAGTTGGGCCGGTAATGACGTTTTCAAGTGAACGTGAATTAACAGGTATAGACGTAATGAAGGGCCTTAAAGCTCGAGCACTGCTAAAAAGTGAGAGACCAATGTGGGATGCTATGGAAGCGAACACCGTTTCATTACCCACAGGAGAAGTTTATACAGCCCTGCAAACTGGAATGATTGATACGATTAATAGCCCTCCCGGCAGTATTGAAGCCTATAGTTGGTGGGAATATCTAAAATATGCACAAAAACCATACCAATATTTTGCTGATGCCTACATTATGGCTAATCAAGATTGGTTCGACTCTCTACCAGCTGACTTACAAGATTTAGTAATGGAAGTTGGTGCGGAAATAGGCAATCTAGCAACGAACACTATTTTGGATGCCGGAGAAAGTACTTTGAAAAAATTCGCTGAACGTGGAGGGGTGGTTACAGAGCTTAGTGGCGCCGAAAAAAGTAAGTTCGATGCTATGATGACCAATAAAGTTATGCCGGCAATGGCAGATATGTTTGATCAAGATGTTCTGCTCGCTGCTGAGGCGTTCGCAAAATAGTCGAAACTAAATCGGTAGGACTTGGGATTGTTAAATGTGGGTTTTGACCAAGCTAAATAAATTTTTGTCAAAGCTATCATACTCGTTAGCAATGCTAATAGTTGCGATAATGGTAATGGCTCTAAGTTTAAGCGCCATTACCAGATATATATCAGGAACCGGTTACGATTGGTTAATCGAATTACCCCCAATTTTAGTGTGTTGGTTGGTCTTTCCACTTTTAGGTCCACTGTTGAAAGAGGGGAACCATATTCAAGTTGATTTTCTTTCATCTTTAGTATCATCAACTACAAATAAATATATTAAAATTTCAATGAACATTACTGCTTTTTTAGCATCATTAATTTTCTTTAAGGCAGGATTTGATGCAACTGCGCTATATTATCGCCTAGGTCAGATGATGGAGCTGGAATTAGATATTCCTATCTGGTGGATGTATCTATCATTTCCAGTAGGTTTTGTAATACTTGCTCTATTTTCAATAGAAATGACTATTCAATCTATTCTTGACGCACAAAAAATCAGTAACGAGACAAACTGATGTACCTTTTTGCATTCATATTATCTCTTTTTCTTCTTTGTATATCTGTTCCAATTTTTTTAGTTTTTGGAATTGGTAGCTCTATAGCTGCCTTAGTTGGACTTAATCTCCCGTGGTCAGTTTTAATTCAGGTATCGTTTGGAGCATTAACAAAACACGTTCTTATAGCAGTTCCACTTTTCATCTTTGCAGGCACAGCAATGTTGCGTGGGGGAGCCGCAACGCGACTGGTGCACTTCGCAACAACATTAGTTGGTCATTGGCCCGGTGGCCTAGGCATAGCCATGGTAATTTCTATGGGCTTTTTTGCTGCATTCTGCGGATCAATTCTCGCAGCTATCACAGCTGTTGGTACGATTATGATGCCCAAAATGATTGAAGAAGGTTATCCAAAACCATTTGTCGTCACACTTGCAGCATCGGCTGCCTTGTTAGAAGCACTCATTCCACCTTCGAATGCTGCAATTTTATTTAGCGCCTTGACTAATGTACCAGTCTCTCAAACATTTGCAGCAGGTATGATCCCAGGAATAATCCTATTATTTTTAATGATAGCAGTGGTGCTGTTTAAGTGCAGTGACATTAAAGGAAGTAAAAAAGCTACGGGTTATGAAAGAATAATTGCCGGCAAAAATGCTATCCCCGCTCTGATTACACCTGGAATTATTTTAGGTGGAATTTATGCAGGATTGCTCACTCCATCGGAGTCAGCTGCGATAGCTGGGCTATGGGCACTCATAATGGGATTTATTGTGTACCGAGAATTAACTTTGGATGGCTTACTGAAGTGCCTTAAAGAAACTGCTGCAATCACAGCAGTTATATTTGCAATAATAGCAACAGCCACGTTTCTCAGTGTTGTACTAACTTATACACAACTACCCCAGAAAATAATTACCTACTTTACAAGTCTAGGGGCTGGAATTTACTTTTTTTGGTTTGCTCTCGCTTTGATTTGTTTAATCTTGGGAACATTTATAGAGATTGTTCCAGTGTTTTACTTAACGGTGCCTATTTTTGCTGCAATCGTAGTCTCACTAAACCAAAACTTACTTCACCTCTACGTAGTGTTTGTAGCATTTGCTGGAATTGGTATGATAACCCCACCTGTTTGCGTGGGAATATATACTGCTGCCGGAGTTATCAAAGAAGACCCATCTCGTGCCTTCAAGGAAGTCCCACTATTTGTAGGAGTTGGAATATTTTATGGTATTCTTATGATCTTCTTACCCATTACTGCAACCTGGTTACCTAATTTACTAAGGTAAAAGATTTAAAATATGTGAGAAAGTTATTTTTACACTTAAAGTCATAAGTATAGTGTTCGTTGTTATTCTGTTTGGAATGATGGCTGCCTGGTACTTAGTGCCAAAATTTCTTGAAACCCCGGCTTACAAAGTGGTGGAAAAAGATAGAAACATTGAAGTTAGATACTACGAAAGTATGTTACTTCAGTCAGTAAAAGTTTCAGGCAATCAATATAAATCTTTGAGGCAAGGGTTTAGACCGCTGGTAAATTATATTGGAGCCAAAGGACGCGAAGGAGAAAAAATATCAATGACTGCTCCTGTGATGCAGTCACTAGGGAACACAAATAATGAATGGATCGTGTCATTTTCTATGCCGTCAAAGTATAGCAAAAAAACCTTACCGGAACCAAACAATAAACAAGTATATTCTGAACAATTAAAACCAATAATGGCAGCGGTAATAAGGTTCTCTGGAAAAACAGATAGAAGTGGGTCTTTAATAAAAGAAAAGGAAAAAACGCTATTGAATTGGTTAAAAAATAGAGACTTTAAAATAGTCTCTAAACCAAAATACCTTTTTTATAATGATCCTAGTACACCAGGTTTTCTGAGACGAAATGAAGTGATGGTTATAATTTCTGACTAAACCTAAAAAGAAATATTTTCACTTATAATACCAAAGCATTCAATGAATTTGAAAAACTTCTTTTTCGTTTTTTTAACAAAAATTTACTGTGTTAGCTTTGATACATTCGTTTTTTTCGTGCTCGAGTTTCAATAGTTGCAGCCTCACTACCATCATGAAATGATCCAAACCATCTATCCCAGGGCATCTCTACTGTCCCATAATTACACTCAAAGTACCGATGATGAAGCTGATGAAAAAAATCACCCATCTTGGCACGCTCTTTATTAGCCACATAAAGCTTTTCAAAACCAGAATGGCTGAAAATTGGATGAATTGACTGCATATAACCATGAAACATTAAGTGGACAGGGCTGGACGCTAATATAAAATGAATTAAAAAATTTGTATAAAATAACAAATGCTCGATTGGGTGCATTGAGATTCCTGACCAAGGACCCACATTGATATTGCGATGATGGAGAGCGTGTGCAATCCGATACATCGGAGGCCAATGTAAAAAACGATGAACCCAGTAAAAGTGAAAGCTAGCCCAAACGATCAATATTGGAAAAACCAAAATAAAGAATATTGGGTTTTCAGAAAAAGTTAAAAGTGGCGCAAAACCATTTGCCATCGCCCATAAAACGGACGCCTGAAATAGTGTCCAAAGTGTAATGCCACTGCCGATAGTCCAAAACATATTATCTTTAACTTGATCGCGAAAAGTATAAATTCCACTATCCCTAGCCGGATCACGCGCATCGAACTTAAATTTTTTTTCTTGTCCCCTATAGCGGTAAAGCCAATGGTGAATACCCCCAGCAAAAAAACAATGCGGGATCAAGTTAAGGAGATACAGCGTACCGTAAGCCTGCCAATTCAACTTTTGAAAAGATGATACTGCAGGGAATAAAAATATCCAAGCAAGCAAAGCAAGGATCAGTGCCAATGTCGTTGTTGATAATTGAAACCAGTATGAAGCGTACCACTCAAAAATAATCCGCATGCGAATGGACCGTGAAAATATTGGATTTAACTGAACCTTTCCAGGGGGTTTATAATTCCAGCGCTCTGACTCTTTATCCATAGCTCCCAACTTTTAAATAGTTTGATAACAATATGTTGCTTATAGCCAAAATGCAAAACATTCGAATTTCTTATTCAAATACGACGACGGTATTCAAATACGACCCAAAAATTTGTGCACTAGTGATTAATTCATAGTAACCAACGCTTTTGGGTATTTAGAAACGTAGGGTAATTTTTATGTTTCGTTAGGTAAATCTTACCCTTGCCCAAAAAATCCATATCTTTTAAAAATGCCTAATCACAAATGTTTTCAAAAAACGCAATAGTGTATAATATGAGTTTTCAGAAGTTAAGGTGTACATAATGTATCCGGTTGCAGATAAGTTGCCAAATGAAATTGAGAGAGCCTCGTTCGTTGAGGCTTTGGCACTTATTGGGACGGATCAACAGGACGAATTTTACGCTTTTTGTGAGATAGGAAAGTTACTCTCTGGTTTCTCAAAGACAATGGTTTCATTGATTGACTCAACTCATCAATGTGTACTCTCTGGTATTTCACCAGAGCCAGAGCAAGACAGGTCTTGGCCGGTAGAAAAATCCTTTTGTCAGCATATATTAGCAGATATTGAACCGACAATTGTTTATGATGTTTCGAAGCATCCAATCTTTGGAAAACATCCAAATGTGGTTTCTGGAAATATGACTGGTAGCTACTGCGGGTTCCCAATTAGGACACATGATAACCTTGTCCTAGGAACCTATTGTTTGGCACATGATGAGCCAAAATCAATAAGTCCTGAAGTTTTATCAGCTGTAGATAATATGGTCAAAAAATTGGGAGCCTATCTTCAACGCCAAAGTACTATCCAACGAGATAATTCTCAAAAATTACTACTGGGTTTAAAATATGTTAGGGAACATACCCCAGAAATAACGCTTGCTGAATTAATAACGCTTATCGAATTTCGAAACGGCACTATTGATAGGGAAACAGAATTACAATCTCTTCAAAAACTACTACTCGTGAGTGAGCAAGGCAAACTTACAGATGATGGCGCTCAGCTGCTCGAAAAGCTTCACTTATTTGATCAATCTTTTGCATCTAAAAAGATCGACTTTACAAATCAGACAGCCGCTTTTGACGCATTGTTTGAGGATTTGTAATAATGTATTCTAAAAGTGTAACATATAAATTTACTTCATTTACCTCCGCCAAAATAGCAGCCGGTCATTGCACTGAATATCTTAGCCGACATGTGGTTAAACTTGAAATGTCAAGCTTGACAATTACTGTAAGTAAAGAAAGCGAAGTAAGCGTTTCAGCTAACTTTGATGATATTGGAAATTTAAAAAAATTCGACGGCCTTATTAGTTCTCTTGTTTCAGAACTAAGAGACGCATTCGATTTTAAAGAGAACAATAAATCGTCCGTATGCGTATTCAATTATCAAAAAGAAACTGCCGTCGATACTGTTAAACTGAATTAATCAATAGTCGCTTTAGTTACATTTATAATCATAAAAAAACAAAAATATTGTTGTAAAAAAAGTTAAATTTTTCATTAGTTTTATTTGATATTAGTTTAGTTTTTTAATGCATGAAAGTACTTAGATTGATCCAATCCCCGTTAATTACGGTACTACTGATATCTTTGAAGGGGTGACTAATGAACAAAATCTTATACACAATCTTAACTGTTTTCATTTTTACCGAAGTTAGTCTTGCAGCTATGGGAGGCGGTTCATCCTCATCATCAAGTTCATCAAGCTATTCTTCTTCCTCTGATGACTCGGGGCCATATATGGCAGCTAACCGTTTCAAAGAGGTTAACAAGCTAATCAATTTGGAAAAGTTTGCTGAGGCGCATAGAAAGCTCAAAACTTTAAAAAAAGTAAACACTGATGAAGCAGACCGATTAAATTTGTTAGGCTTCACAGCGAGAAAATCAGGTGATCTGGCAGCAGCAGGCGAGTACTACCAACAGGCTTTAGCTTTAAATCCAAAGCACACTGGTGCACTGGAGTATCAAGGAGAGTTGTTTATTCAACTTGGTAAAATAGAACTAGCTAAAGCAAATCTAGCAAAACTAGATAAGATTTGTTGGCTACCCTGCAATGCAGAACGTGATTTAAAAGAGGCCATCGAAAAATCAATTGCTAACTAACGTTGACATGATTTTTTTGTTTAAGCGAGATATGTTATAATTTAATACAGAGCTTAACATGAGAAAATGAAGAATATGAATAGCGATGTGAAATTTTGTGCCGTCTTAACCATGCGTTATATGAACAAATCGCTGATGCAGAGTTGTCACGATTACATCGCTAGTCACATGCCTCCGCCACCAAAGGGTTTAATTGCAATGCGTTCGTTTCACATAGCTCCCGATAGAGGTATGTCTTTATGTTACTTTGACACCAATGAAAATTTAAATGCTGCATTTCCATCAATGAAAGAATTTCAGCAAAGTGTTGCTGCAAAATTTGAAGCGAAGGCCGATGCTCAAAAAGCTATTACATCCTCTCAATCTGATTTTGGCGATTGTTAAAACTTTAAATTATCAAGATTAGCTATGCTGAAGGGCTATCGTTTATATTTGGCGAACGACTCGATCACGTGCCCATACATATACGCCAGCTGCAACGATTATTAAAGCTCCACATATCGTCCAAAAGTCAGGGAAGTTGCCAAACAACACTAAACCCCAGATTGTCGTAAACAATAAATTTGTATAAATAAAAGGCGCTACTAGACTAGCCTCACCAAGAGTAAGAGCTCTTATAAGACATATATGTCCGGCCGTTCCAAATAGACCAATTATTATAGTCAATAAAAGCGCATTACTGGACATCGGATTCCAATGGAAAACAATATAAATCGAATAGCAAATAGCTCCAAATATTGCTGAGTAAAATAGAGATGTCCATGGGCTTTCATCAGCACCAACGAAACGTGTAACCAAACTATAAGTTGAATAAAATATTGCCGCACCTAATGGTAAAAAAGCATAAATAGTAAAGACACCACTTCCTGGCCTTATGATAATTAGAGCACCCAACAAGGAAACAAAAATACCGATCACACGCCTCGGACCAATTTGTTCCCGCAAAAATAAAAAAGCCCCAAGCGTAATTAATACAGGACTGATGTTGAATATTGCAGATGCTTCGGCAAGTCCAAGCTTAGAAAAAGCAAAAAAGAAAAGTGTTGTTGCCATCATAAGCGCTACGGATCTCAAAAACTGCAGTTTAGGATATTTTGTTTTTCCATAGATATTGATCTTTGGCAAAATAAGAACAGTGACGAGTATAGCCTGAACTGTATATCGAGCCCAAATGGTTTGTGCCGGACCAATTTCTTTCATCAAGTACTTAGCGGTTGCATCCATAGAAGCAAAACAAAATATAGCTCCAATCATAAGCAAAATTGGAAAGGTTTTCGATTTCATTTTTTTCTAGGCTCTTAGTAAAAGTGGTGGCATTGCAAGGACTGCTGCTTTCTCATATTTTTTTTCCAGCAACATAAGTCGCCGCAATAGCACGATCGTCACCCATCATAATCGTTGGGAATAGCTCTTCCCAAACATCATTTGCTCTTGCGCTGCGTTGGGAAATAGTAGGTGTGGAAGATAGGTCTAACACCACCAAATCAGCAGCCATTCCAGATGCAAGATTTCCAATCTTGTCGTCAAGGTGCAATGCTTTTGCAGAACCCTTGGTGGCCAGCCACATGAGTTGTGCTGGATGGAGTGCAAACCCTTTAAGCTGAGCAACTTCATAAGCACCAGCCATTGTGCGAAGCATTGAAAAACTCGAACCTCCGCCGATATCAGTGGCAAGTCCTACTTGAATAGAACGCGATGCCAACTCTTTCATGTCAAACAAACCAGAGCCTATAAAGGTATTTGATGTAGGGCAGTGTATAAGAGATGCACCCACATCACTTAAACGATCAATTTCTCTAGTTTCTAAGTGAATTGCATGGCCATAAACGCCTCTTTCACCAAGCAACCCAAATTTTTCATAAGTATCCAAGTAATCTCGCGCTTTGGGAAATAACTTTCGTACCCAATCAATCTCATCAACCTGTTCAGAAAGGTGCGTTTGCATCAAACACTCGGGAAACTCAGACCACAGCGATCCGAGAGCCGAAAGCTGATCTGGCGTTGAAGTTGGAGAAAACCTCGGCGTAATCGCATAATGCGCCCGGCCTTTTTGATGCCACTTCTGAAGTAGTGCTTTGCTGTCATCATATGCAGACTTTGCTGTATCACACAAATCACCCGGAGCATTGCGATCCATACACGTTTTTCCACCTACAACACACATATTTTTATTAGCCGCAGACTCAAAAAAAGCATCGACACTTTCTGGATGAATTGTACAGTAACTTGCCATTGTTGTAGTACCGTTAGACAAAGAAAAATCTATATAACGAGCAGCGACTTCAGAGGCATAATTTAAACTTTTAAAACGCATTTCCTCAGGAAAAGTATAGATATTTAACCAATCTATGAGACGCTTCCCCCAGCTCGCAATAATAGCTGTCTGAGGATAATGAACGTGAGCATCAACAAAGCCCGCTGAGATCAAATGGTCGCCATAATCTGTGACTTCAACATCTTGAAATTCAGGGTTTATAAAGTTGACCGGTTCAATACTATCTATAATACCGTCAGTAACGAAAATACGTTTCTTATCTATTTTCAATGAGGAGAAATCAAAATCTTTATTAAATGGACTTTTATCAAATGAGAGAATACGACCCTCTATAATGTTCCTATTTTTGCTCATCTAAAATCCATTTAGAAGTCATATGTTTAAATTTGGCATCAATAACAAAATACAAAAGCACAACGGTTAAAGTTGCGACGAGTAGTTTAAAAAATGAATGCATTAAGTTTAATGATCATCGGGATCACCAACAGGCTCATCTTTTAAGTCTGAAGCAGAAACAAACCTTACCATTTCATTGGCGTTAGTTACGATAATATCCGCCAAACCCTGAACCTCTAATATTTCGTGTATTGCCTCCTCACTAACCGCTAGCCAGTGGCAAAAAAAGAACTCATCTTTACCCATCCAATGGGCTAACAACTTGGCTTTCTCCGATTTAGTGCCATCTATCATTTCTTTATGTGTGAGTGCTTTAGTATTTTCAATAAACGCTCTTCGCGCCTCTTCTGAAAAGCATGTGTGAGTTGCAATAAAATGTTTCATATCTTTACTACACCTGTAGGCTGAGCCCTACCGTCAATTATTAATTTTGGTTCTACCCCGACATCAATTAATTCGGGTCGGTTTTCTAAATAAGAAGAAACAGTCTGTATACTCTCAATGTCATTAATAAATTGAACTAACCGCGGAAATGAATTTAGGATTTCTGGATCAAGAAACCTTGATAAATCAAGGTGATGATATGACGCAAACTCTGCTGCTCGTGGAATATCATCAATGAAATATTTTCCCCCATATTTTTCAAGGCTTCTAGATAAATCAGAAAATCTATTATTTAATCCGCCGCGCATAGCATCTCGCTTGGCAATAAAGTCTTCTCCAGTTGCAAAATTAACCGTTGGGTTTAGTGGTGCAAATAATTCTTGTGCACTTTGCAAAATAGCCATTGCCTCAGCAGCCTTTATTGGATCATTGATTGATAGGCCTGCCCTACTTTCTATAAATTGAAGAATAGCGATACTCTGACAAATCTCTGTGCCATCCTCCGACACCATAATAGGCAGCTGTTGAAAGGGAATTTTAGGCTTAACATTCTGCCAAACGTCATCAAAATGTTCCCAAGACATAAGATACTCGTACTCTAGCCCGGAATATTTAAGTAGTAATTGCGGAGCTTCCGCCAATGCTCGCATTTTGAAATAGATAAGTTTCAACATCAATAAGCCTCTTATTTTATAGTAACCCTAAAGGTATTTATTAACCTCAGTAGTTTCTAAAATATGTCCAGATTCAAGAATTTCTGCTTCATGTTCTTGCATAAATGCATCAGCTTTTGCATCATCATCGATCTGAATTACAATGCAAACTTTCTGGGGATCATCTTCATGCGGGCCACGAAAAATTGGGGTCATTCCAGCAACTTTTTGCATCTCAGCATGGGAGTCAAAATGCCTTACCCACTCTTCAAAACTATTACTTATTTTAAATGTCATGACTTGCGTTTTCATGATAATTTTCCCATTTTTAAAATACTTAATGACACCTTATAAAAAGAGATTAACTGTTAACAAAGTTGTATCCCGCCGCTATTTTCTCTACATGACCAATTCCGCCATTAGGCAGATGAAAACCTACAACTTTCAATTGCTCCGA
>Ga0315331_10000942_pt1 | contig 21388 bp, 19 predicted proteins | sample M160m34915metaG_FD_203456 | JGI IMG/M metagenome (GOLD analysis project Ga0315331, IMG submission 203456) | Ammonia-oxidizing marine archaeal communities from Monterey Bay, California, United States - M1 60m 34915 | ecosystem: Environmental > Aquatic > Marine > Intertidal zone | place: USA...
TGGCGTCCTAACCCCTAGACGAAGGGACCAATATTGGTGCAAATATAAAACAGTACTTAAAAAATCATATTAATTTTAAAAAAAAATAATTAGATAACATTAAATTATTTGATTTCAAATGAATGATATATAGTTTTGCAAAAAATCTAATATATAACTATGAATAAAATAAATATTGCAATTAATGGTTTCGGGAGAATAGGTAGGTTGGTTTTCAGGGCCGCTGTTAATAATCCTAATATAAATATTGTTGGAATTAATGACCTTATAGATGCAAACTACATGAGTTATATGTTGAGATATGATACTACGCACGGTAGATTTAATGGTGAAGTTAGTGTCGATGGAAAAGACTTAGTTGTCAACGGAAATAAAATAAGAGTTACTAGTGAAAGAGACCCCTCAAACCTTAATTGGGATGATATCAATGCTGAATATGTAGTAGAATCTACTGGGTTATTTTTAACTGAAGATTCTGCGAAGGGACACCTTAGCTCTGGTGCGAAGAAAGTTGTTATGTCAGCACCTTCAAAAGATGGAACTCCAATGTTTGTTATGGGAGTAAATAACTCAAGTTATTCATCTGATATGAACTTTGTCTCTAATGCATCTTGTACTACAAACTGCCTAGCACCAATGGCTAAAGTATTACATGATAATTTTGGTATTGAAAGTGGTTTGATGACTACAGTACATGCTGCCACCGCATCACAAAAAATTGTTGATGGACCATCAATGAAAGACTGGAGAGGTGGAAGAGCTGCATTCTCTAATATTATACCATCCTCAACTGGAGCTGCCAAAGCAGTAGGTAAGGTAATACCTAGCTTAAATGGTAAATTAACTGGTATGGCATTTAGAGTACCAACAGTTGATGTATCAGTTGTAGACTTAACTGTAAACCTTACAAAAGAAACTTCTTATGAGGAAATCTGTTCTGCAATGAAGTCAGCATCAGAAAATGAACTGAATGGAGTATTAGGGTATACAGATGAGGCAGTAGTTAGCACTGATTTCTTAGGTGATTCTAGAACATCTATTTTCGATTCAGAAGCAGGGATAATGCTCAATAGTAAATTTGTTAAGCTAGTTAGCTGGTATGATAATGAATGGGGATACTCATCAAAAGTAGTAGAGCTTATAGAATTTATGAATTCTAAAAAGTAATTAGATCATTACTATTTTATTAGATCTCATTTCTTCTATAGCCTGATTTATATCATTCTGATTTAGTCCTTTAGTATATTTCAACTTGACTCTTGTACTAAAACCTTCTTTTGAAGCGTCAATAGCTGTATATTTTACACAGTATTCAGTCGCAAGACCAACACAATCAACCTTTTCTATACCCTTACTTTTAAGATATTCAGATAAATGTGTAGTAGCTCCTTTAGCGTTATCATAGAAACCGCTGTAGCTATCTATATCTTTATTGGTTCCCTTGAAGATAACTTTATTAATTTTTTCATGGTTAAGATTGTTTGGAAAATCAGCTCCAAATGTATCCTGAACACAATGCCTTGGCCATAAAATTTGATCTATTCCATTGACATTTATTATATCTCCAACCTTTTTATCTAAATGTCTGTCAACAAAGCTTACATGATCTGTGGGATGCCAATCTTTCGTAGCTATAACATGATCATATTCATCCATTATCTCATTTATAGGATTTATTATTTTATCTCCATCCTTTACTTCTAAAGACCCACCAGGAAGAAAATCGTTCTGAACATCAATAATTAATAATGTCTTCATTTTCTAAGATTTAAAATCATTTCTTTCTTTTCATTGTAAAGGTTTGCTTCAATACCTACAGGATAAGAGTGCGGGTTTTCAAGTCTTTTGTGTGAATTATCTAACATTTTTAAATCATCATCTAACCTTTGTTTTATTCTTTTTAAATCTGGACACTTATATATAAGCCTTCCTTTATCAAAGATTTTAACTAATAGCTTTTCTTGGGAGTACTTTTTATTGAATTTTTTATATCTAGTAGAATCATTAGGATCAATCATTTTATCTCCAACTTCTTCTCTTGTTGAATCATAAATCATATCTCCTCCAAATAATTCCTTTTTCTTAAATCTTAAAATTTGATTAATTCCTGGATTATTAATTTTTATTTTCTGTTCAGATAATTTTATTTTTTTATCCCATTTTCCATCTGAATTTTTTAGTGCAGTTAACTTATAAACCGCTCCAAGAGAAGGGTTATCATAAGCTGTAACTAATTTTGTTCCTATCCCCCAAACTGAAATTTTTGACTTTTGATTTTTTAAACTTTTTATTAGAAATTCATCAAGGTCATTACTTGCAACTATTTTAACATATTCTAATCCATTTTTATCAAGTTTTGTCCTAGCCTTTTTACTTAAATATGCTAGATCACCAGAATCTATTCTAACGCCAAGTAATTTTTTATTTTTTTTCTCAAGTTCTTTAGCAACCAATATTGCATTATCTAATCCATCCATTGTATTGAATGTGTCAACAAGCAAGACACAGTTGTTAGGCATTACCTCAGCATATTTTTGGAAAGATTCCAATTCAGAATCAAATGCAAGAACCCAGCTATGAGAATGTGTTCCACTAACTGGAATATCAAATAATTTTCCTGCTAATACATTTGAGGTTTTAGACGTTCCGCCTATATATGAAGCTCTACTTGCTGAAAGTGATCCGTCAATCCCCTGTGCTCTTCTTAACCCGAACTCTAGTATCGGATCATCTTTAGAACTTAAATTCATTCTAGAAGCTTTCGTAGCAATTAGTGTATTGAAATTAAACATATTAATTATAGCTGACTCAACTAGTTGACATTGGTAAATTGGACCTCTTATATTAATTATAGGTTCATTAGAAAAAATAACTCTACCCTCTTCTACAGCTTCAACATCACATGAAAACTTGAATGTTTTTAAAAATTTAAGAAACTCTTTATCAAATAAATTTTCACCATCATCAGATTTTAATGTCATCAAGTAATCTATATCAGAATCAGTAAATTTTAAATTATCTAAATAATCAATTATAAATTCTAGACCACAACAAACAGCGTACCCTGAATTGAATGGGTTTTTTCTAAAGAACACTGAAAAATTAGATTCTTTTAAATGAATGTTTTTCTTCCAGTAACCATAACACATTGTTAGCTGGTATAAATCAGTTAGGAGAGATAAAGATGTGTTATATATTTTGTTTATCACTTTTAAAATAAGTTACATTAAAAACTACACCAAAAGTTACAAGGAACATTCCAATATAAACAAGTGTTTCAAAATTTTCATTAAAATAAATGCTTCCTATAGCGATTACAAATATTATTTCAATATAACTAACAATTGAAACTTTGGAAACTTCTGAAGACTGGTAAGCTCGAGTCATAAAATACTGAGCAAATTGAGTAAAAATACCTATTGAAATTAGAACTAAATAGTCATCAAAAGATGGAGTAACCCAATTAAAATAACTAAATATTGCACCAATTGGACATGCAATCATTGGAAAATATATCATCAGTACAAGAGAGTGCTCTTTATCTTTCAAGTATCTTATAATACTGTAAGCAAATGCAGCACAAAGACTACCCAAAGCACCCAAAATAACATATTGGATAGTTACTCTTTCATCAAAACCTTGAATTAAAATAATTCCAATAAATGCTATAAACAATAGAATCCACTGTGTTATAGTCATTTTCTCTTTTAGTAAAACTACTCCAACGAAAGAGGTAAATAGAGGTGTTAAGTAAATTAGTGTTGATGCTGTTGCCAGAGGTATTTCTTGAAGAATTACAAAGTATAGATACAATCCAATAGTACCAAAAACACCTCTACCCATTAATAGTAATTTATTGTTTCCAAGTATATTATGCCCTTTCCTTTTAAGAAGAAAATATGTAATTAAAAAAGATATTAAACACCTAAAGAATACAATTTCCATGGGAGGAATATGTGGCAAGAGTTTAACTCCAATTTTTACTACCATAAAAAAAATGGTAGCAAAAAACATAAAATATATACCCTTATTCAATTTAATTTGCCTTTTTGGATTGTATAGCTTTTGTCTGATATTTTAATAAAATCTTTGTTGTGTGTTACTATCACAAAAGTTTGATTCATTTTTTTATTTAACTTTTGAATAAGTTCAATAAAATTTTTTGAATTCTTTGTATCAAGATTTCCAGTAGGCTCATCAGCAAAAATGATTTCAGGAGAGTTTATTAATGATCTTGCTATTGCTACTCTTTGCTGTTCTCCTCCAGAAAGCTGATTTGGCTTGTGTGTTAGTCTTGAGGACAACCCTAACTCATTTAATAATTCTTTAGCTTTGTTTTCTGTATCTCTGTTATTAGATGATGAAACATAACCTGGTAAACACACATTCTCCAATACATTAAACTCATCAAGTAAATTATGAAACTGGAAAATAAATCCAATCTTATCATTTCTAAAATCAGAAAGTTTATCGCCTTTAAGATCAGAAATTGATAAATCATCAATAAATACCTCTCCATCATCAGGCATGTCTAGAGTACTAAGAATATAGAGAAGTGTTGATTTACCTGCTCCAGAGCTTCCGTATATAGAAACAATACTCCCCTTTTCTACATCTAGGTTTACATTATCGAGAACTTTTATTTCACCAAAATTTTTAGAAATATTTTTAGCTTTAAGCATATAACAAAACTAACTAATTATAATATTTAAGATTAATAAATATTATAAGATTTGATATATAATTTATTATGTTTTAGCTTCGTATCATTATGAATATTCACGAGTATCAAGCCAAAGAAATTTTAAAAAATTTTAAAGTTAAAATCCAAGAAGGTTATGTTGCTAACTCTCCTGACGAGGCATATCAAAGCGCAAAGAAGTTATCTCAAGAGAAAGATACTAGCATTTTTGTCATTAAAGCTCAAATTCATGCAGGAGGTAGAGGAAAAGGAAAAATAAAAGAAACTAATTCTAATGGAGTGGTTATCGCAAAAAATATCGATGATGTCAAAAACATTTCCTCTGACATCTTAGGAGGAACTCTTGTAACACACCAAACAGGTGAAGAAGGTAAAACAGTAAACAAAATACTTATAGCCGAAGATGTTTATTATCCAGGAGAAAATGAACCTAAAGAATTTTATTTAGGTATACTTTTAGATAGAACAAATGGGAAAAATGTAATAATGGCTTCAACTGAAGGTGGTGTTGAAATTGAAAAAGTTGCAGAAGAGACTCCTGAAAAAATTATTAAAGAATGGGTAAATCCTTCTATAGGATTACAAGGATATCAAGCAAGAAAAATTGCTTTTGGATTAGGTTTAAGTGGAAATGCATTTAAAGAAATGACAAAATTTATTTATTCACTCTACAATGCATACGATAAAATTGATGCCTCAATGTTTGAAATAAATCCAGTTCTAAAAACTTCTGATGACCAAATTCTAGCTGTAGACGCTAAAGTTAATATCGATGATAACGCTCTATACAGACAAAAAAATATTGAAGAGTTAAGAGACTTATCCGAGGAAGATCCCTCAGAAATTGAGGCTAATAAATCAAATCTAAGCTATGTAAAACTTGATGGAAATGTCGGATGTATGGTAAATGGAGCTGGTTTAGCGATGGCAACCATGGATATTATTAAGTTATCTGGAGGAGATCCTGCAAACTTTCTAGATGTTGGAGGAACAGCAAGTGCAGAGACAGTAGAAGCTGGATTTAGAATAATTTTGAAAGACCCTAACGTAAAAGCAATTTTATTAAATATTTTTGGTGGTATTGTCCGGTGTGACAGAGTTGCAAATGGAGTTGTTCAAGCATATAAAAATATTGGAGAAATAAGTGTTCCAATTGTAGTTAGGTTACAAGGAACTAACTCTGAGGAAGGTGCAAAGATCATCAAGGAATCAGGATTAGAAGTATTCTCTACCAATACTCTTCAAGATGCAGCTGATAAGATTAACGAAATACTTAAAAATTAAGTAATTTGCGTTGGTAGTTCAACTGGATAGAACATCAGATTTCGGCTCTGAGGGTTGAGGGTTCGAATCCTTCCCAACGCGCAAAGTATATTATATGAGAAAAAAGATTCTATTTTTATTTTTCTTCATCCTTACAATAAGTTCAGTATTAATACTTAATATTCAATTCAATAGCATCCCTCCCATTGGAAAGTTTTTAAACCCATATAATGGTTTCTGGAAAAATGCTGAAAAAAATAATATTATAGCATTTGAAAATATAAATTTAACAGGTTTAAAAGGCCCAGTAACAGTTCAATTTGACAGCTTATTAATTCCACATATTTTCTCTGAGAATGACTTAGACTTATTTTATACTCAAGGTTACATTACAGCTTTCCATAGATTATGGCATATGGAGTTTCAAATAAAAGCAGCGGCAGGTGAATTATCAGAAATTTTTGGAAAAAGAGCATTTAAAAGAGATAGAGAGCAGAGAAGAAAGGGAATAACTTATGCCGCTAAAAGAACATTAAATAAATCTATTTCTGATAAGGAAACATTTGAATTACTAGAGTCATATGTTAGAGGTGTAAACGACTATATTGAAAGTTTAGATTATGCTAACTATCCCATCGAATATAAATTATTAGGTTATAAACCTGAAAAATGGTCTTTATTAAAAACTTTCATTTTGATGGAGTCCATGTCTGATATGTTATCAAGTAGAGATATGGATATTGAAGACACTTACCTATTAAATACTTTAGGTAAAGAACAGTATGATATGCTATTTCCTGAGTATAATAAAAAAATAAGTCCAATAATACCTTCAGGTACTGTATTTAATTTTAATCCTAAAAAAGAAAGAGCTCCAAATAATATAAATTTTAATATTTTACCCTCAAAAACAATATCTAAACCAGATAAAGATAACGGAAGTCATAACTTCGCGATAGGTCCAGATAAAACCAGAGACGGGAGTGTTTTTCTAGCAAGTCAACCAGACTTATCCCTGAACTTACCTTCTATATGGTACCTTGTACACTTAAACTCTCCTAGTTATAATTCAATGGGTGCTTCATTACCAGGTTCTCCAGGTATAATAATTGGGTTTAATGATAATGTTGCATGGGGAGAAACAAATGCTACAAGGGATGTTGTAGATTGGTATAAAATAGAGTTTAAAGATGAATCAAGAAGTGAATATAGATATGGAGATAAGTGGTTAAAAACTGAAAAGGTTATAGAAGAAATCACAATAAAAGATGAAGAAATATTTTATGATACAGTTATTTATACCCATTACGGACCAATTACATATGACAGAAACTTCTTAGAAGATTCAACAAATATAAATTTTGCAATGCGATGGATAGCTCATGATGAATCCGTCGAATACAAGACATTTTTATTATTAATGAAAGCTAAAAATATTTTTGATGTTGAAAAAGCACTAGAATATTTTCATGGACCAGCTCAAAACTTTGCTTATGCAACTAAATTTGGAGATATAGGGCTAACTATTGCTGGCAAATTTCCAATAAAGTGGGAAGAGCAAGGAAAATTTGTCTTAGATGGATCTAATCCCGATCATGAGTGGAAAGGTTTTATACCTTATGAACATGTTCTAAAAGTAAAAAATCCTAAGAATGGATATGTGAGTTCAGCAAATCAACATCCATCAGAAAAAACCTACCCTTACTATTATTACAGTCATAACTACGAAATGTATAGAGGTAGAAGGCTCAATGAGAGACTAGAAGCAATTGATGTAGTTGAACTTGAAGACGTAAAAAAAGTCCAAAATGATAATTTTAGTTATAAGGCATATGAGGCCTTACCTTTAATTCTTGGAAAATTAGATACTACAAAATTAAGTGAAAAGGAAAAAGAAATTTATAGCTCTATTAAAAGATGGGATTATTTTTCAAATCCTGATGACTCAAACACCTCTACATTCGTTATATGGTGGGATAAAATTAGAAAAACAATATGGGACGAATTTGATACAATGAAATATTCGTATAGGAAACCAAGTTCTTTTTCAACTTATAAATTAATTAATGAGAGAGAGAGTTTTGATTATTATGATATACTAAAAACTAAAAAGATAGAAAGTATCGAAGATATTGTGAATATGACATTTAAAAATACTGTTGACTCTCTAGAAAATTGGAAAAATGAAAATAAGACTTCTAGAATATTATGGAAAAATTTTAAAAACACTAGAGTTAATCATCTACTTGGAATAAAAAGTTTTAGTATAGATAATGTAAGTGTCGGTGGAGACAGAGGTATTATTAATGCCGCAAGTGGTAGACATGGACCGTCCTGGCGAATGATAGTAAAACTGAATAAAAACAAAAAAACAGAAGCATGGGGTGTTTATCCTGGAGGACAATCTGGTAACCCAGGAAGTTTCAATTACTTTAATGGTATTAAGGAATGGGGAGAAGGAAAATATTCAAAATTATTATTTAATAATAATTCAGATGATAACAATGAATTTGTAATTTTCAATAAAATATTTAACTAATGAATTTCATATTTAGAATTTTATTGATTGGTATTTCTGCATTTTATATCCCTGAATCTTTGCCATGGTGGACGATTATTATAATACCGTTCGTACTTGGAGTAATTTTTGAAGATAATTTATTATCTCATTTTTTAAGTTCATTTATTGGTGTTGGAGTAGCATGGTTATTTTTAATGTTAAATTTTGATTTAGAAACCCAGTCAATCTTATCAAGTAAAATAATTAATATTTTAGAAGTTAGCTCCGTAAACTTTTTAATCATACTAATAACATTAATAGGTGGTGTTATTTCAGGATTAGGAGGGTTAACAGGAATTAGTTTGAGAAAAAATTTTATTAAGAATGAAAATAGAAGAGAATATAGATTTTAATTCAATACAAATTCTACAATTTCTTTATCGAGAGGATTCACATTTGAAGAATATACAGCTTTTAAAGATCCTCTCTCATCAACTAAATATTTAAAGAAATTCCATCTAGGTGATTTATCGTTCCATCCATTATCTTCTACTGATGAGAGCCATCTGTATACCTCATTAGAATTTTTACCTCTGACATCAGATTTTTCAAACAATTGAAATTTTATACCATAATTAGTCTCACAAAATTCTTCTATTTTATCATTTGATCCTGGCTCTTGGAATCCAAAATTATTAGAAGGAAAGGCTAATATTGTAATTTTGTCATTGTATTTATTATACAGCTCTTGTAAATCTTTGTATTGAGAAGTATAACCACATTTAGAAGCTACGTTAACTATTAGTAATTTCTTTCCTTTATAATTAGAAAAATTTACTATGTTACCATTAATATCTTTGGCTGATAAATTATAAAATTTGTTATTAGAGTTAACGTTACCGTTAGGTGCTATTTCATTAACTTTAAACATCTTCTCTCTTAAGATATAAATACCGCTTACAGATAATAACGTTGAAATAAAAACTATTAATACTAATTTCATTACATTTTTTCAGGAACATCAATACCCAGAAGATCTAATGACCTTAAAATAGATAATGATGTCAAATCAGCTAACGCAATTTTGAAGGAAGTTGTTTCATTATTTTTCCCATCAATGATTTTCTCATCTTGATAGAAGCTATTGAAAAGTTTAGATAATTCGAACACATATTGGCAAATATTAGAAGGAGAATAGGTTTTAGCAGATAATTCAATTACATCTGAAAAGGAATCTAAATGATTAATAATTTTTTTATGATGAATAGACAATTCCTCTATTTTTTTTAAATCAAAACTTTTATACTTAATACCTAACTTATCTGCTCTTCTAATTATAGATCTAATTCTCGCGTATGTATATTGTATGAAAGGTCCAGTATTACCATTAAAATCAATAGATTCTTCTGGATTAAATAACATTTTTTTCTTTGGATCTACTTTCAATAAAAAATACTTAAGAGCTCCTAATGCTATTATTTTACATAATTGATCTAAATTATCAATTTCAAAATCATCGACTTTACCTAACTCTAAGGTTCTCTCCTTAGCTGTATATATCATATGTGTGACTAAATCATCAGCATCAACAACCTTACCTTCTCTTGATTTCATTTTACCATCAGGTAGATCAACCATCCCATATGATAAATGATAACATTCATCAGCCCACTTGTAATCTAATTTCTTTAAGACCGTAAAAAGTACCTTAAAATGATAATCTTGTTCATTTCCAACAGTATAAATCTGCTTTTCAATATTAGGGTAATCCTCAAATCTCTTTATAGCTGTTCCAATATCTTGGGTCATATAAACAGAAGTACCATCACTACGAATTAAAATTTTATTATCTAACCCCTCTTCAACTAAGTCAACCCAAATTGATTTATCCTCTTTCTGATAAAAAACATTATTCTTAAGACCATCTAAAACATTTTTTTTGCCAAGAAGGTATGTGTCAGACTCGTAATAATTTTTATCAAATTTTATATTTAGAGATTTATGAGTTGAATCAAAACCTTCGTATACCCAACCATTCATTTTTTTCCAAAGCTCTATAGTTTCAGAATCTTGATTTTCCCATAATTTCAAAAGATTAACTGCTTCTTTCATTAAAGCGGTATTTTTAGATGCATCTTCTTTAGAATAACCTTTTTCAATTAAACCCTGAATTTGCTTTTGATTTTCAAGTTCAAACTTAACATAATAGTTTCCAACAAATTTATCCCCTTTTATTCCTTCAGAATCAGGGGTTTTATTATCCGAATACATTCTCCATGCAACCATTGACTTGCATATATGAATTCCTCTATCATTAATAATTTGAACTTTATGAGTTTTGAACCCATAAGCATCATAAATTCTTGATACAGAATCCCCTAAAAATATATTTCTTAAATGACCAAGATGTAAAGGTTTATTGGTATTAGGAGAAGCAAACTCAACCATAACCTCTCTACCCTTTTTATTTATTTTATCAGGTTTAACCATTTTATGTATTAAAGATTTAAAATATGAATCTGATAAATCTAAATTTAAAAATCCCTTGACAACGTTATAATCAGATATTACGGAAGAGTTACTTTTTAGAAACTCTCCAATTTTAGATCCCGCTTCTTCAGGGTTACAACTCAAATGTTTTAGATGTGGAAAAATTACAAGTGTATAAAATCCATTAAAATTTTTAGGAGTTTCATCTATAGAAATGTTTTCTATTAAACAGTCATATTTAAATATATCCTTAAAGGCTATTTTTATTTCTTCCTTAAGTAATGTCTGAAAATTTTTCATGATACAAAAATTAAATTAAAAGGTTTATATTCATAATATTTAATAGATTAAGTTTGAAATTATTTTCAGATATCAAATATGAATAGAAGTGTTATAGTCGTTCCAACCTATAATGAGATGGGTAATATTGAGATAACTTTAAAGAAAATTGAAAATCTCAAATATGATTTTGATGTTGTAGTCGTTGACGATAACTCACCAGATGGAACAAGTGATTTTGTGCAACAAGCTATAGATAATAAGAAATATAGCTATAGTTTAATCTTAATAAAAAGAAAAGGGAAAAATGGTCTAGGAACCGCATACATAGAAGGTTTCAGAAAATGTTTAGAATTAAAATACGAATATATTTTTCAACTAGACTGTGATGGTTCTCATAACCCAGATCAATTAATAGATTTATATGAAGAATTAATATCTAAAAAATCTGACATAGTCATTGGCTCTAGATATATTAAAGGAATAACAGTCATTAATTGGCCGCTATCTAGATTACTTCTATCCTATTTTGCAAACTATTATGTAAAAGTTATAACTGGACTTAAAATTAACGATTCAACAGGAGGATTTAATGGATATAACTTCAAGGCTCTTAATAGCATCACAAAAAATGATATATTTTTTAAAGGTTATGCATTTCAAATTCAATTAAAATTTATAGGAAGCAAATTAGGGTTTAATATTAAAGAAATACCTATAATCTTTAAAGATAGAGAAATAGGTGAATCAAAAATGTCATTAAATATTCCAGGAGAAGCTTTTTTTGGTGTTATATATATGAAAATACTAAGCTTATTTAAGAACTATAAAAGCTAGCTAAATTTTATTGAATTAATAACCCTTATTCGGTCTATAAATAAAATTGGGAGATAAATAGAAAAAATAATCATAGCTATTAGAATAATATTTATCGATAAAATATTAATCATATTAAAACTTACAGGTACATAATCAAGATAATATATTACTTTATTGAGTTTAATAATTTTATACTCACTTTGAATAAAATAAAAAATTAGTGATAAAATATTTCCAATAATTATTCCTTTTATAGACAAATTAAAAGCTGTCTTAAAAAACAGAGAATAAATTAATTTTTTTCTAGCACCAAAAGATTTAAGAGTTCCTACTAAGGATGTTTTCTCCATTATTATTATAAAAACAATTGATAACATATTAAAGCATGCTACAATTACAACTATTATGAAAAAAACAACAACATTTTTATCTAGTAACGTAAGCCAATCAAATATCTGTACATATTTAGATTTTGTTGATTGAATATATTCGTCGTATGAAGATATTTTTTTTAACTCATCTATTGATGTATAATCATCTTCATAATTTTTAATAAAAACATGTATACCAGATGCATTTTCTTCATTCCACTGATATATTTTTCTAGAAAGTTCTATATCACCAAAAGCAACTAGATTATCAATCTCCTCTAATCCAGTTGAAAAAACTCCATTTATTTTTAGTTTCCTAAACACTGGAGGATCATTAGGAAAAAAAATTGTTACTGTATCATCAACATCAACATACAGCTTTCTTGCTAAATCATTACTTATTAAAATTGATTCTTTAAAATCAATTTCATCATTATACTTATCTATAAAGGATTCTATTTTATTAATGAAACTTCTATCAATACCTTTAAAAATTACTCCTTCAATATTTCTCTCATCTCCCTGGAAAAGAGCAGAATTTAATATATATGGGTGAACAGACTCAATAACATCAAGTTCTTTATATTTCTGGTTAATACCATCATTTAAATTAAGAGGAGAATTTTTAAAACTCAGCCCATTACTATAACTTGATATGTCGTAATGGCCAGAAAAACTATAAACTTTATTCTTTATTTCATTCTTAAATCCGTCTAGAATAAATGATGATATAACAACTGAAAATAAACCCAATGATATGCTAACCAGAGCTATTTTCTTTATTAATGAAGAGAAAAAAGATGAATCCTTATTATTGAGCTCATATATTCTACTTAAGAAATTCATTTATTAATTTTGTTAGCGTCAAACATAATATATTATATGAGGAAAGATATACTAAAACCTTTATTATTTATCTTAATTATTGCATCATGTAATAGTATTGATCCTATTACTGACAACTCTAATAATAGCAATAATAATATTGATACAACTGAAAATAACAATCAATTCTGTGATGATTGTATTAAATCATATGACTTTGATATTTTAACCTTAGGAGTAGGTCCTGAGGGAGAGATTGTAAATGAACCTAAAGTTCCAGCAGCTTTAACAATTAGAAGGTTAGATTCCATTTTTTATGAAGGTATTATAGGTATAGAAATAAGAGGAGAATCCTCACAGTTTTTTGATAAGAAATCATATGGATTTGAGACCTGGGATGCAGAATATAATGATTTAGATGTAGCTCTTATAGGGTTTCCAGAAGAAGAAGATTGGATTTTACACGGTCCATTTAGCGATAAGTCATTAATTAGGAATAAATTAATTTATGAACTTTCGAATCAAATGGGAAGATATGCTACTAAAACAGAATTTGTTGAGTTAACAATTAATTATGAGTATAAAGGGCTATATATTTTCATGGAAAAACTTAAAAGAGATAAAAATAGAATTAATATTTCAAAACTTGAAAATGGAGATATTGATGAAGAATCGATATCAGGAGGATATATTATAAAAATAGATAAAAGTGATATGGAAGATGGGAGTTACTCCGATTATAATTCTTTCCAGTCAAAATTTGATGTATTTGGAAATGAGGATGGAGATATAAGAATAAATTTTAATTATGAATATCCAAAGCCAGGTGAAATACATGCAAACCAAAAAAATTATATTAAAAATTATTTTTATGAATTTGAATCATCTCTAGCTTCTAATAATTTTAAAGATCCCAATGATGGTTTTAGAAAATATATAGATGAGGATTCATTTATTGATTTTTTTATCCTAAATGAATTATCAAATAATGTTGATGGGTATAGACTAAGCACCTATCTCCAGAAAGACAGAAATGAAAAGTTAGTTATTGGTCCAATATGGGATTTTAACTTATCATTTGGTAATGCAGACTACTGTGGAGGAGAAAGGTATGATGTATGGTGCTTTAAATTCAATGAAAGATGTCTGGGGGATTTCTGGAATGTTCCGTTTTGGTGGAATAGGCTGATAGAAGATGAAAACTTTGTGATTAAACTCAAAGAAAGATGGAATCAGTTAAGAACAAATATTCTTTCAGATAATAACCTAATGACTTTAATTGAAGATCAATATTCATTCTTGAATAACGAGACTGATATCATTAATAAAAATTTCAATACATGGAAAATATTTGGAGTATATATATGGCCAAATAGTTTTGTAGGTAATAATTATTACGAAGAAATTGACTTTCTTAAAAATTGGATTAAAAACAGAACTCAGTGGTTAGACGAGTCAATAAATAACTTATGATTATCCTCAGAATATTAAAGTATTTATTTTTTTTAACAATTATTTTGACAACAATAATATTTTTTATAGTCTACATAAATCTTGACTATAAGATGTATCCATTAAAAGCAAAGCAAGGACAATACTCAAAAAACATATGGGAAGTAGATACTGATAGTTTAGCTGAGGAACTTATCAAAAGAATGAGTCTTGAAGAAAAAATTGATCAGATGTATGGTGAGAAGATGTATAAATCTATACCCAAATTTTTTGGAAACTTTATATTCAAGCAGCGTTTTCCACATATATATGTCGGTCGGAATGAAAGGTTAAATATACCACCTTGGGTATTATCAGATGGACCAAGAGGAGCAAGAGTATTAGATAAAGATGTAAACGCAGTAACAACTTTTCCTGTGGCAATGGCTAGGGCAGCCTCATGGAATACAAACTTAGAATATAAAGTACACGATGTCATTTCAAAAGAAATGAGAGCAAATAAAACAAATTATGCTGCAACACCATGTATTAATTTATTGAGACATCCGGGTTGGGGAAGAGCGCAAGAAACATATGGTGAAGACCCGTGGCTCCTTGGGGAGTTTGGAGTTGCTGCTGTCAAAGGAATTGAAAAAAATAATGTCATGGCTTGTCCTAAGCATTTTGCTTTAAATAGTATTGAAAACTCTAGGTGGGTTATAGATGTTTCTGTTGACGAAAGAGCACTCAGAGAAGTTTACTTACCTCATTTTAAAAAAGTAATTCAAAAAGGTAAGCCAGCTTCAATTATGTCAGCTTATAATAAAGTTAGAGGAAAATACAGTGGTAGTAATGAAGAACTTTTAAATAACATATTAAGGAATGAATGGGGTTTTGATGGGTTTATTTCAACTGATTGGATGTATGGTATATATGACGGAATTGAAGCAATAAATGCTGGGTTAAATGTAGAGATGCCTTGGCAAGATGAGTATAACTATAAAGCTATAAAGGAAGGAATAAAGGATGGAAAAATTTCAGAAAATGATATTAATGAACTTGTAATATCAACTCTTAAAACCAGATTAAAATATGCTTTTTCTTATGATAGTTTAAGTTATACCCATGATTTGATATTGAATAAATCACATATAAATTTAGCAAGACAGGTTTCTGAGGAAAGTATGGTACTTATCAAAAATGAAAACACTCTTCCATTTGAGAAAGGAGAAAGATTAAAAATTGGTGTAATAGGTAGATTAGCAGATACTGAAAATACTGGTGATTTAGGAAGTAGTAATTCTAATCCTCCATATGTAGTGACACCATTTGAAGGTATTAAAAATTATCATAGTAATAATAATAATACAGTATATTTAGACGAAGCTGATGACATATATAAATCTGTGGAATTAGCTAAGGAATTAGATCAAGTAATTCTTATTGTTGGATATGATTACTCTGATGAGGGAGAATATATAATGAGTAGAGGTCAGATGTTAAAATCAGCAGAAGCTAAGAAACTAATTGGAGCTAAAGGTGTAGGTGGTGATAGGTCAAGTCTTAAACTTAGAGATAATGATAAAACTCTAATTAAAGAAATATCAAAAGTTAACAGAAATATTGTTGTTGTTTATGTTGGGGGAAGTGCAATTGACATGAGTAGTTGGGAGAAGGATGTTCCGTCAATTATTTTTTCTTGGTACTCTGGCATGGAAGGCGGAAATGCTTTAGCAAAAATTATTTACGGAGATGTAAATCCAAGTGGTAAATTACCTTTTACTATTGCTAAAAACGAAAGTGATTATCCTTATTTTAACCCTTACACTGACTCAATTACTTATGGCTACTACCATGGATACTCACTGTTTGAAAAATACAAAAAGGATATTGCATACCCTTTTGGACATGGATTAAGTTATAGCAAATTCAAGTATGAAAATTTTAATTTAGTTAATTATAACTCTAATGACTCAATATTATATTTTAGTGTAGAATTAACTAATATTAGCAATATAGGCGGAAAAGAAGTATCTCAACTATATGTTGGTTTTGAAAATTCAGAAATAGATAGACCACTGAAACTATTGAGAGATTTTAAGAAGGTTTATCTTAATTCAGAAGAAAAAAAAACTATAAGTTTTGAGATAAATAAGAATGATTTATCCTATTATAATACTGAAAAAAATAAATGGGTGAATGAAAAAATTAAATATAATTTTTATGTTGGAGGATCATCGGATAATAATAAATTGTTAAAAACCTCTGAATTTATTTATCAATAAACTTTAAAGATTCACTTGCAGATTTAATTGGAAGTTTATCATATAAAATTTTAAAATCATCATATGACTTGGAGTTATTACTTTCAAAGTCAGTATTTAAATCAAAATTATCTGATGGCTTTACAATTCCTACTCCACAATCAATATTTGAAATTATAAATTCTATATTTCTAGAATTAATTAAATTATAACATAATTTCCAGACGTCACCAGTCCATATTTTTTGTTTTTTTCTTGGAACCTCTTGTGAGATCTTATTTAAAGGAATCATATCATGAATTAATATAATTCCATTTTTATTAATAAAGTTTAGAGAGTTTTTTAAATCTTTTAGAACTTGATCATAATGGTGAAGACCATCAATAAAAATTACATCAAAAGTATCATTATTATTATTAAAAAATTCATCACTCCTAACCCCATGAATATTATTTACTGAATCGAAAGCTGGATCTACTCCATATTTGTTTTTTATATCAAGTGAGACTGAATTAAAATTATTACAATCACCTAAACCAATTTCTAAATACTTACACTTTGTTTGATCAAAATTATTTAGGGATCTATTTATTAGACTTAACCTATTATAGTTAGCATTTTCAAATTTAAAATCATTCTTAGGTTTAAATTTTGATTTGAATTTGATATATGATTCGATAATTTTTTTCATATTAATTTATATTTTTTAAAAGCCTCATTTTTTTCCTCTCATGAATCATTTTAGGAAGCAAAAGTAATATTTTAACATAAAAACTTAGAAGATTAAAATAAGTAAAAATAGAATATGAAATATTTCTTGTCTTCTTATAATAGTATTTTGGTAAACCAAATACTTGGATAAATGCAATAAAATAAGAATAAATAATGTTTTTGTTAATATTCAAGACACTACACTTAAGCATAGATCTAGATAAAATAATATTTTTATTATAGTTATAATTTTCATTCCTATCATGATAAATTTTTGAGTTTTTAGAAATGCCTATTTTAACTTTAAAATAATTTAATCGATCACAAAAATTTCTGTCTTCACCATAATGAAAAAATTCATTACTAAATAAGCCATATTTTAAAAATATATCTGACCTTACCATCCAAGCTGCAGCGTTTATAAATTTAGTTTTCAGAAGGTTTTTATTTGCTGTACTTGACTCTAGATACTTTCTAAAATTAAAATCATAATTGTCTCCTTTACCATTAAAATGCATTGGGCTAATAATACCAAAATCATCATTTTCATCTAATTTTTTTATTAAATCTGATATAGTATTTTCCTCTATTTTAGCATCTTGATTTAAAAGAAAAACATAGTCTGCATTATTTTTTTGGGAATATTCTATTCCAATATTATTTGCTTGCCCAAAACCTAAGTTTAGATCATTACCTATGAGCTTAATTTCATTAAATCCAGATAAAATTTCTAATGTATTATCACTAGATCCATTATCAATTACAACTATTTTACATGAATAATTTGATTTATATATAGAGTGGATAGTATCCTTAATCCATCTTTCACCGTTGAAGGTCACAATAATTACAAAGACATTTTTTTTCATAAATTTTATACTTCTATATAATTATTTTAATAATTTATAATTTAATTCTTAAATATGTCACATATTTAAAAAACTTCTGAAAATGAAAAAACTTTTAATAATACTTTTAACAACACAAGTTGTATTTGGTAATCAAAATTACAAAGTAAAAGTTGGATCAGAGAGAATGAATGAATACATAGAAAAAATATCTGGTAAGTCTGTGGGACTCCTTGTAAATCATTCTTCTACAGTAATTAAAACTCATCTAATTGACACCTTAATTACTAGAAATATTAATATCATTAAAATATTTAGTCCAGAGCATGGATTTACTGGTAATATTGAGAGGGGAAAAACTGTAAACGAGGACACATTAGTTATAGACGATAAGATTATACCTATTATATCCATGTACGGAAAAAGTAGAATTCCTTCTAAAGAATCAATGATGGGATTAGATGTTGTGATTTTTGATATTCAAGACGTTGGAGCTAGATTCTATACCTACATAAGCGCCATGCATAATATGATGAATATTTGTGCTGAGCTTGGAATATCATTTATAGTATTAGATCGACCTAATCCAAATAGTGGGTATATTGACGGACCTGTTTTAGAAATGGAATACCAATCTTATATAGGAATGCACGAAATACCTATAGTACATGCTCTAACAGTAGGTGAATTAGCTATAATGATAAAAGGTGAAAAATGGATAGAAAACAGTGAAAAACTTAAATTAGAAGTAATTAAAGTTGAAGGTTGGGATCACACCAAGGAATTTAAATTACCAGTAAGACCATCACCTAATTTACCCAATCATCAATCAATATTACTATACCCTTCTCTCTGCTTATTTGAACAAACTAGTGTTAGCATCGGGAGAGGCACACCTTTCCCTTTCCAGGTAATTGGTCATCCAAAATACAATGATAAATCATTTTCATTTACACCACTTAGTGTTGAAGAGGAAAGAAAACCAAAACACGAAGGCAATAAATCTTATGGAATAGATTTAAGAGAAGTTAAAGTTAAAAAGGAATTAAACATTAAATACTTAATTGATTTTTATAATTATTTAAAAAATACAGATTCAAACTTTTTTGGCAAATATTTTTACAGAATAGCAGGCAATAAAAAACTAGAAAATCAAATTAAAGATGGTATCTCAGAAAAAGAAATAAGATCTTCGTGGGAAATAAAACTTTCTCAATATAAAGAAAAGAGAAAAAAGTATTTACTATATAAAGATTTTGAATAAGTGAAAAAAAAATCAATAATATTTATGGGCACTCCTGAATTTTCTGTGCCATCTCTTGAAATTCTTATAAAGAATGATTTAAATATAATTGGAGTTATAACTGCTACAGATAAAAAAAGTGGAAGAGGAAGAAAAATTACTTCTTCACCAATAAAAAAAATTGCTGTACAAAATAATATTCCTCTGTTTCAACCAAATAACTTAAAAGATCCAGATTTTTTAGATGATATCAGTGTATTAAAGCCTGATTTATTTGTTGTTGTTGCATTTAGAATGTTACCTGAAATATTAATTAATATTCCTAAACTAGGTACTATAAATTTACATTCATCACTTCTACCTAATTACAGAGGTGCTGCCCCTATAAATTGGGTAATAATAAATGGAGAAAAAGTGACAGGAGTTACCACGTTTTTTATAAATAAAAAAATTGATGAAGGTGATATAATTGACTCAGAAGAAGTACATATAAAAGAAGATTATTCTGCTGGAATTCTTCATGATAAACTTAAAGGCATTGGTGCTGAATTAGTTTTAAAAACTGTTAATAATATTTTTTCGAATAACTTTTTAAGACAGAAACAAATCATATCGGATAAAGACAAAGTTGCTCCTAAAATTGATAAAGAATTATGTAAAATAAATCTTAATCAAACAGGTAAAGAAATTATAAGACTAATTAAAGGTCTTAGTCCATATCCTGGAGCTAAACTTAATTTTGACAACAAAAATTATAAAATCATTGATTGTAAAAAATCAGATATAAACTATTCTAATAAAAGGGTAATGTTTGTTGAAAATAATAAATTATATTTCAACAATATTAAAAATGAAACCATTGAAATTTTAGAGTTACAAGCTGAAGGAAAGAAAATTATGAAATCTTCTGATTTCCTTAGAGGAAATAAATTATGAAAAATATATCTCTTATAGTAGCAGTTACCGAAAACATGGTAATAGGCAAAGACAATAAATTAGCTTGGCATCTGCCAGACGACATGAACTATTTTAGTAATATGACAAAGGGACATTCTATAATAATGGGAAGAAAAAATTGGGAATCTATACCTGAAAAATATAGACCATTACCTGACAGAAAAAATATTGTTGTAACAAGAAATAACAAATTTAAAGATAACGGAGCAACAGTAGTAAATTCTATTGAAGAAGCAATTGAAGAAGCAAGATCTTCAGAAGATGAAGAAGTTTTTATTATTGGAGGAGGTGAAATATATAAACTTGGATTCAAATATGTTGACAAACTATATATAACAGAAATTTATGCTGAAGTAGATGGAAACACCTATTTCCCAGAGTGGGATAAGAAAAAATGGATGGAAATAAGCAGAATTTCTCACCCTTCAGATGAAAAGCATCAGTATTCTTTCGACTATGTAATCTATAAGAAAAAATGAGTAAAGTTTCTTGTAGTATTATCACGATAGGAGATGAAATTCTCTATGGTCATATTTTAGATACAAACTCTAAATGGCTAAGTCAAGAATTAAATGAAATTGGTGTAAAAATCATTGAAAAGAAAAGTATAGGAGATGATTATGATCAAATAAAAGATTCTGTAAAAAACTCGCTATCTAATTACGATATTACAATTTTAACAGGT
>Ga0315331_10000943_pt1 | contig 21369 bp, 21 predicted proteins | sample M160m34915metaG_FD_203456 | JGI IMG/M metagenome (GOLD analysis project Ga0315331, IMG submission 203456) | Ammonia-oxidizing marine archaeal communities from Monterey Bay, California, United States - M1 60m 34915 | ecosystem: Environmental > Aquatic > Marine > Intertidal zone | place: USA...
TCGAGTTCGAGTTCAGACAGTTGTGCGACGCGTCTTTCCGAGAACTCCTGCATTCGTTCGGTGTGGTCTTCACCACTCTTACGCTCACGGACCCGGATCGAGCCCTGGTCCCGAACCAGTCGCATCGCCGGTCGAGGCGTGCTCAAGCCTGCTTCGACCTCTGGGCAGACAGGGACCCAGTCTGCCCAGGGCGCGAGCTCAGCGTTCAAGAAGGAGTTGCGTTTGTGTCCTCCGTCGAAACGCACTTCTTGTCCAAGGAGACAGGACGAGATGCCAAGCCGGAGCTTCTTTTCTGTGGGTTCGTCGGTCATTCAGCCTTCTGCTCTTCCATCGCTGCCCGATACCGTTGGAGGGCTTCTTCCCGCCGCTCTGAATGGCTCACGATCGGTGAAGGGTAGCCTTGAGCCAATAGGGGGGATTGGGTGGGGTCGTGGATCGAGGATCGAGGCATGTCTCGGAGTTCAGGCACCCAACGTCGGATGTAGTCACCCTCCGGGTCCCAACGCTCCGCTTGTCGGGTTGGATTCAGGATACGGAAGTAGGGCTGGGAGTCACAGCCCGTCGAGGCGGCCCACTGCCATCCGCCGTTGTTGGACGCGGGGTCAGCATCGATCAGGTGCTCTAAGAACACGCGCTCCCCTTCACGCCAGTGGATCAGGAGGTCTTTGGTCAGGAAGCTCGCCACGATCATGCGGACCCGATTATGCATCCAGCCGGTTTCTCGTAGTTGTCTCATCCCCGCGTCTACGATGGGGTAGCCGGTGGCACCGTGAGCCCAGGCGTCCAGCCCTGCGGGGTCGTCGTTCCAGCGCATGCTGTCGAACGCGCTGCGGTCATTGCTGTGAAGCACGCGTGGCCGGGCGTCGAGGATGGTGTAGTAGAACTCCCGCCAGATCAGCTCGTCTAGCCACTTCTGGACACCTCCTGCCGCAGACGGATCCTCGGCGGCGACGCTCAGCGCCCGCTCGAAGCACTCGCGCACCGAGATCGCGCCGAAACGAAGGTATGGAGAGAGCCGCGACGTCCCGTCGATCGCGGGGATGTCACGGTTCGTCGCGTAGCCGTGGATCCCGCCGTCGAGGAACAGTTTGAGGCGCCTTCGAGCTGCTGCCGTGCCGCCAGTCGGGAAGTGGTCGCCGAGCGGGTTTCCTCCATCCTTAGGCAGTTTGCCGGAGCGTTGCACGTCAGGCAGCGGGATCGCGGGAGGGAGGCGGATGGGCCCCGTCGGCCTTTGGGGGTCGGACCCCCAGCGCTTCCACCACGTGTTCCGATACGGCGTGTAGACGGAGTAGATGTTGCCGCTCCCGGACCGGATGCTGCCCGGGGGGAAGATCACGTCATCGATTTCCGTCTCGGCGGTGCAACCGATCCGCTCGAGCGCGTCATGGACCGCTTGGTCTCTACGCTTGGCGTAGGGCGTGGAGGACTGGTTGTGTGAGAGCCGTGATGCACCGACCTGCTCGGCAAGCCGGGGAAGTTGCTCCGTGGGGTGTCCGTGCAGGACGACGAGCGGGACACCCCGCTTCTCGAGGTCGGACTCGAGACGCCGGAGACAGTCGAGCATGAAGCGGTCGCGCTTGCGGAGCGATCGTTTGGTGCGCATCAGCGCTGGGTCGACGACGAACACCGGGAGCCACTGGTCGACGGCACCCGAAAGCCGGTGCAGCGCTCGGTTGTCCTGTAGCCGGAGGTCGTTACGGAACCAGTGGATGCCCCGCACGCTCAGCTCCAGGCCTGTGGGCTAGGTGCTTGTGTCGTGGCGAGTGTGCTCGGCTCTTCGCCCGGTTCGCGCTGTGCGGACTCGGCGATCGTGTGGAGCATCGCGTGGAAGATGTACGCGTGTAACGGGTAGATCCCGTACCAGTAGAGGAGCCCCGGCAGCCCTCGGGGCTCGAAGATCGCGGTCTGTCGGATGCGTGCGCCTGTTTCCGCAGGTTCGACTTCAAAATGCAGCCACGCGCGACCGGGGAGCTTCATCTCTGCGCTGAGACGGAGGCTACGCGCGGGCTCGAAGCCCACAACGCGCCAGCAGTCGAGCGCGTCCCCGACACCGACCTTTACGGGATGGCGGCGCCCGCGTCTCATCCCGACGCCGCCGACGAGCAGATCGATCCATCCCCGAAGCTTCCAAAGGAAGTTGGCGGCGTACCACCCTCGGCTGCCCCCGATGCGCTGGATCGGGGCGAAGGCTTGCTCCGTGGTGCAGGAGACTTCCTTCTCGCGCGAGTCCACGAGGCGCCGACCCATACGCATTCCGCCGAAGTGCGGGGGCCGGCTGCCGGATGCTGAGAGCGCGTCCGACCAGTGGGTCTGTGCGAACTCCCTGTCTTCGTTCTCGAGCGCCCGCTTCATCGCGCTCTCCATGGTGCCTGGGACCACGTCGAAGACCTCGAGGGCGCGCGGGTCCTGGACGATGGTGGGGGTTCGGATACTGTCGATCAGCTTCCGGCCGACTCGCGCGTACAGTGGGGAGACGAGGCCGAGCCAAAGGCTGCTCAGGCGTGGCGTCAGGACCGGTACGGGGACGAGGACGCGCCGGAGTCCGCGCTGCCGGGCGTATTCACGCATCATCCCCCCGTACGAGGTCCGGTCCGAGCCGCCGATCTCATAGATGGGGTTGCCGGTTTCGTCGATGTCCAAGCAGCCGACGAGGTATTGCAAGAGGTCGTCGATCCCGATGGGCTGAGCCTCGACGCTGACCCACCGTGGCGTGATCAGGATCGGTAGATGTTCCACGATCGCGCGGATCATCTCGAAGGACAGACTGCCCGAGCCGATGACGATCGACGCGCGGAGCTCGGTGACGGGTACGCCGGAACGCCGCAGGATGTTTCCGACCTCCATGCGGCTTCGGAGGTGCGATGAGAGGGGCTGTGTCGCGTCGACGAGTCCGCCCAGGTAGACGATCCGTCGGACGCCAGCATTCTTCGCGGCGTGGGCGAAGTTTTCGGCCGCGATCCGGTCCTGCGTTTCGAACGCGTCGGGCGACCCCATCGAGTGGATTAGGTAATACGCGGTCTCTACACCGGAGAGCGCGTCTTCCAGCCCTTCTCCGGTCACCGCGTCGCCTTGCATCACGCGCGTTTCGGGAGCGACCCTCCCGCGGAGATGCTCAGGGCGACGGGCGAGACAAGTCAGCTCGTACCCGCGACCTTCGAGGAGGTGGACGAGGCGGCCGCCCACGTATCCGGTCGCGCCGGTGATGAGAATGCTTGATTTGGAAGCGAGGTTTTGGGGGGAGTCGTCGAGCATTGGGGTGGATTCCTTGCAGTCCCGGCGTTACGCCTGTCTTGTACTGAAATTATATTAACAGTTTGAAAGATATGGCTATTATGTACAGGTAATTTCATTGATTATCTAGGTCTGGCCACGAGTTTTAGGAAAAACCGACCAAAATGATGATTTTAGTTGTACAAAAAATAATATTGTCTATCCTTTCCGGATGTCAACGCCCGACCCGATTGACGACACGTACTCCCTCGGTGCTACCTCACGAATTACTGGGATATCCGCTGAAGTCCTTCGCGCGTGGGAGCGACGTCATGGCGTCGTCGTCCCGCTGCGTACCGACGGTGGCACTCGCCGTTATCGCGCGAGCGATCTGGAGCGCCTCTCCCTGGTCAAGCGAGCGGTCGACCTCGGTCACCGCATTGGACGCGTGGCTGCGCTCGAGACGGAGGATTTGGAGGGGCTCTTCGAAGAGGAGCGCCGCAAGGACGGGCAGGTCCCCCTGGACGGGATCCTGGACAGCCTGGAGCGGCTGGACGCGGCGAGCGCTCAACAGCTTCTGACGACTCAGTTTGCCTGTCTCGGAGCGCAGCGATTTTGTGAAGAGGTCGCGGTGCCCCTACTCGCTGAGATCGGTGAGCGCTGGGCGGCGGATCGGATCGGGATCGCCCCCGAGCACCTGGTCACTGGCCTCATCCGTTCGGTTCTCGGCACTGCACTTCACCCCACCTCCGCCACACTGCGAGGCCCTCATCTCCTGTTCGGGACGACTGCAGGCGAGCGCCACGAACTCGGCTTGCTCATGGCGGCGGTGGTCGCGGCCGGTGCTGGGGCGAACGTCACGTTCCTGGGGGCAGACCTCCCCGTCGAAGAGTTCCTTCATGCTGTCGACGTGACAGGCGCTTCCGTCGTTGTGCTGGCCTTGTCGGCCTCGACCCGAGCGGATTCGGGGCGAGCGATCGAGGCGCTGCGGGGCGGTCTCCGAGAGGATGTCGCGGTCTGGCTGGGGGGCGCGGGGAGCGCTTCGTTCGAGTTGATCCCCGGAGTCGAGCGCATCACTTCGTTGGGCGATCTGGACCGCCGAGTGAGCCGCCTGATCGTTGGGGGCGTGTAATGGACTGGCCCCTCCGCGGCCCGTGGACTGCAGCCGAGGCGAGCACGTTTCTGCGCGAAAGCGTGATCCCGCTCCGTTTGTCGAGCTCTGGGGGGGATGATTTCCCGGCCATCGCGACGCAGTGGTTCTTGGCGGAAGAAGGCGAGCTGTTGTGCGCCACGCAGCGCAACTCTCACATCGCGTCGCTGATCCGGCGAGACCCCCGCTGCGCGTTCGAGATCTCGAGTGAGCTCTTGCCATACAGAGGGATTCGCGGCCGGGCGACGGCATCGCTCGATGACCTGCGCGGCGCGGCGGTGTTGGACCGTTTGATCGATCGTTACCTCGGTCAAACCCGCCGGCATCTCGCGACCTGGCTGAAGGCGCGAAGTGATAACGAGACTGCGATCGTCATCGAGCCGATTGCGGTCTCGTGCTGGGATTTCAGCCACCGAATGGGAAGTGAGACTTGAACGACGTGGAAGGTTGGCAAGTTCGAGTCTTGTTCGATGGTGATTGCCCGCTGTGTCGGCGTGAAATCGAACTCTTGGAGCGAATCGACGGTGGGCGCGGGCGTCTCGATTGTGAAGATATCTCACTGCCGGGCTTCGATCCCGGTCGGTATGGCCTCGACCACGATCAATTGATGGCCCGGATTCATGGTGTTCTGCCCGATGGAACTATCGTTCGCGACATGGAGGTGTTTCGCCGAGCGTATGGTGCTGTGGGGCTCGGTTGGTTGGTGGCACCGACGCGTTGGCCGTTCTTTCGTCGCTTGTTCGACGCAGCATACGGGGTCTTTGCGCGAAATCGCCTGCGTTGGACGGGGCGCGGCGACGACTGCGCATCAGGGGCTTGCGCGACGCGCCGAACCCCCGCCTCGGGGTAACGACCGATATCAGGTCTGCCGCGCCTGCTGAAGCTGATTTCAGCTCGGTTCGAAGAGAACGCAGAGCTCGTCAGGCCCTCGGAACGCAGTCCCGCGGATCTTCGATTCAGGGGCATCCGGGTCGAGCCTGAGCCGCGGCAGCCGCCGGAGAATTGACTCCAGCCCGACACGCAGTTCGAGCCGTGCGAGGTGCATGCCGAGGCACACGTGGCGTCCCAGACCGAACGCGAGGTGCGGCGCGGCCGGCGCCCTCCCTGGATTCCACAGCTCACCGTCTTCCAACACCTGTTCGTCCCGATTCGCCGAGCCGAGTGACACCGTGACTCGCGTGCCCTCGCGCACAGGGCATCCCCCAACCCGCGTGTCGCGCGTGGCGACTCGCGCGATCATCGGGGCTGAACTCTCCCAGCGGAGCGTCTCTTCGATGACCTCGGGGATCGCTTCGGGGTGGGTCCGAAGTCGGCTGAGCTCGTCGGGCGATTGAAGTAAGGCAAGGAGCATGATGCCCATCTCGCGGTAGGTCGTCTCCGCACCCGCTGGGAGGAGGAGCCGCAAGAATCCGTAGATGTGCTCGTCGTCGAGTTTCTCGTCGCCGATTTCGGCGTGGACGATGTCACTGACGAGGTCCTCGCGAGGGTGGGCCCGCCGGTCCTCGACGATGGGGGTGAGATAGGCGCGCATCGCACGAGAGGCCTCTTGTCCCGCCTCCGGCGAGAGGGGCCCAGCGTTGATCTGCGCCGCCCATTTGTGGAACTGTGCGTGGTCTTCCACGGGCACACCCATGATCGCGGCGATGACCCGTGCTGGATAAGGGGTGGTGACGTCCGCGACCAGGTCCGAGCGGCCACTCGGCGCGATTGCGTCCAATAAATCGTCGATCGTCGGTTGGATGAGCTCGTCCTCCCAGCGGCGGAGCGCCGAAGCGCGAAACGCGTGGGAGACCAAGTTCCGATAGCGAGTGTGTTCGCTGCCATCCTTGCCCAGCAGGATCTCACCCATGAACGGGCCCATGCCTTCTTGGTTGCAGCGGGCCGAGAAGGTCTCTTCGTCCCGTAGAACCTGCTCGGCCTGGTCCCGATCGAAGATATGAACGGTCTCGCGGCCCGTATGGTCTGGTAGTGATGTTGGGCCGAGCTGGCGGCCCTGGTCCCACGCGGGGTGGGGGTTCTCGGTCCCCATATGAAAAGAGGCGAGCTCATCCGGGAGCTGTTTCTGGGGGGGGCGCTGATCGTTGTCGCTCATGGGGAGTTGCTCCTCGCTCTGGTCTTATGGCGTCGCGCCGACTGTTTGTTCGGCGGAAGCGTCAAGCGGTCGAACCGATTCGTTCGTCCGCGGCCGATTTCAGGGGGTCGCGCGAACTCCGAGGAGGTCTGATGCGTTCGTTCGCATGAATCGCTCGAGTTGAGTGGCGTCGAGGCCTGACGCGTCGGCCAGGTAGTCCTTTGGCTTCGGCTTGCCTTCACCGTGTGGCCAATCCGAGCCAAAGACGATTCGATCGAGCCCGAGGGTGTCGATGAGTTCGGTCAGAGGCGCTTCGTAGTAGGGCTCGAAGAATGGGGAAACATAAACGTGCTCACGAAAGATCGCGCTCGGTCTGTCGGGGAGTTTCCCGCCAGGCCACCGCGTCGTGGGCTGTGTGTAGTGAAGGATGTGATCCATATCTGCGAGGAGGGGTTTGACCCAGGCCGAACCATTCTCGACGGAGACGACCCGGAGGCCTGGAAAGCGGCCGAACAGATTGTTGAACACCAGCGAGGCCATGGTGTCGACGATTGGACGATGCATGAAACAGCTGTACCACTGGAATGCTGAGAACTCGTCCATCGTCGAGTCGGCCCTCTCGCCCCAGAACCTCGAGAACTGGTCCTCGTACGTCGAGAGGCTCACGTGCAGGATGACCGGTACACGCGCCTCCTCGACGCGAGCCCAGAATGGATCGAAGTAGGGGTCCGCAGGAGACCGACCCGCGACTGGCCCTGAACGAAGGACCACGAGTCGGGCCCCCTGGCGCAGGACGCGCTCGAGCTCGCCGATCGCGAAGTCGAGGTCGATCAGGCTCAGGGTCGCAGGTGCGAAGAGTCGCTCTTGGAACGCGAAGCCCCAATCTTCCTCGACCCAACGGTTGTATGCGCGGAGATTGGCGCAGCCGGCCTCAACGTCATGGGACATTTCGTTCTCGAAGAAGAACGAAGAGAACATGACCGCCGATTCGACCCCAAAAGCGTCGAGCTTCTCGATCCGCGCATCCCGGCAGCGGAACGCGGGATCTGCGTCGGACGCCATTACGTTGACGCCCCCCTCGATACCGGACTCACCTTCCGCGAGTTTACGTCGGAGATCGCCGGGTTCGAGCACCCAGTCGAGAGGTCGTCTGTCGAAGTTCAGCGGTCGCTCGCCGAAATGCCACGCGCGTTGGCCCTCGAACTCTGCGATGTGGATGGCGCGATCGTGGTAGCGCGCTTCGAGGTGACGCGTGCAGCAGTCGTCGGGCTCGTAGTAGTGGTGGTCGAAGTCGTTGATTCGAAAGGGCACAGTTGCCATACCGGGCTGACTCCATGAGAGAGGTCGAGGGCTTCCGACCACTGATGGTAACCGCAATCGGCTCTCGAGATCGGTGCAATCATCCGTGGCTACCGTCTGGGCGGTGAAGCTCTTTTGCGGTGCTTGCCTTGAGTCTGCTCTGCTCCTTTCTGGTGTTCCCCGTAGAATGAACCTGGAACAGTACAGGTCGAGAACCAGAGAGGGGTATGGGATGACGATTTTGATCGCGTTGTTGGCGGTGGGGGCTCTGGCTGTCGAATCCGCGGCCGCGGAAACGGCGGTCCCCCCCGCCGAGGCGCATGTCCATCCGGGCTTTGCCAAACATAATGATGCGCATGACGATGCATCACTCGTGCGCCTGAGCGAGCACGTTTACGCTGCGATCGGGTTCGACATCGGGAATATCGGCTTTGTTGTCACGGATGAAGGCGTCCTCGTGTTCGATACGGGAGGCGAAGTTGAGCGCGCCGAGCTTGCACTCGCTGCGCTGCGGGAGGTAACGAAGGCGCCCATCGTTGGGGTCGTCTACTCCCATGGCCACGGAGATCACACGGGGGGTATCGAGGCGTTCCTCGAAGGGGCTGGTGAGCGCGAGGTGCCGATCTACGCGGGGAAGAACTACCAGCGTTACCTGCGCGAAATGGCAATCCCGAGAGGTCTTGTCCGGGCCTACTACCAGATGGGTTACTTGCTTCCCCGCGATGAGACAGGGAGCGTAGGGTCCGGGATTGGACCCGCGGTGGGAGGTGGCCGATCCTCATACCGATTGCCGACGGTGGTCATCGAGGACACGCTCGCGCTCGAGCTCGGTGGGGTTTCGATCGAGTTGTTCTATTCGCCGAGTGACCTGGACGACGGCGTCTCCTTGTGGTTGCCGGGGGAAAGAGTTTTGATGGTTGGCGATGCCGCGTATCCAATGCTGCCGGCGATTGCGACTCCACGCTTCGAGCATGGTCGGCAGTCCTGGGAGGCCTTGGAGACCTTGGACGCCTATCGACTGCTCCCGGTAGAGCACTTGCTACCGGGGCACCTGCACCCGATTTCTGGCAGGGAAGAGGTCGCTGCGTTCCTGACGAACTTTCGTGATCTCGTTCAGTACATGCAGGATCAGTCGATTCGTGCGGTCAACCGGCGCCTCGACCACGACGAGGCGGCGTTGGAGATGGAGAAGAATCTCCCTCAGCATCTCGCGGAGGACCCCAATCTCGGTGAGTGGTATCACGAGTTCGACTGGGTCGCGAAGGGGATGTACACGAAGGCCGGTGGTTGGTGGAACGGCGATGTCGTGGACCTCGTGAGGATCACGCCGAAGGAGCGAGCGGCGCGTCTGGTGGCGCTCGCGGGCGGCCGAGAGCGTGTCCAGACAGCGGCGGAAGAGGCGTTCGCCGCTGGGGAGCAGGGGTGGGCGGCCGAGTTGGTTCGGATGCTCGTGGTCACGCAGCCCGCGGACTCGTCCGCGCGTCAACTCCTCGCTCGGATCCTTCGTCATATCGCGTACGACTCGAACACATCGAACAAGCGCCATTACCTGTTGACGGAGGCGCTGGCCCTCGAGGGCCAGGTCGACGTCGACAGCCTGCCGGTCAACCTTGCGAACCCGGCATTGCTCGCGGCCAATCCGGACTCCGTCCTTTTTCGAGCGCTTGGGACACGGCTCGATCCGGTCCGAAGCGCGCGCGCACATGTCGTCGCAGGCTTCGAGATCCTGGATACGGGTGAAGAGCACACTTTGATCATCCGTCGTGGGGTCGTCGAATACCGTGCGGGGAGACCTGAGGAGGCAGACCTGAGGGTCTCGCTGGACCGGCCAACGTGGGTGCAGCTCGCTGGTGGACATCTCACATGGCTTGGCGCGAAGGAGCAGGGGGTGCTCGTCGTCGATCCCGATGAGGGGGCGCTCGATACGTTCGCGTCGTATTTCGACGCGAAGTAGCGCGGCTACACACTTCCGAGAGCCACCCCCCGGCGGCCCAAGAGAGGGGGTGTCGACCCACGCGCGCTGTCGGGGTGCGCACGACGGGTCCCTCGCGCCACTGCGAATCCTTATTCCCCGGCGGGACGACGGCGCAGGCTCCCGACCCTGGAGAGCGACCGCTGGGCCGATGCCGGGTGCGCGCCCGTTGGACGCGCACCCGAGCCGTGAAGCCAGTCAGTCGTCGAGCAACGGAAGGAGTGTGTCCGACGGACGAGCGATGACTGCACGCTCGCCCCGGACAATGATCGGGCGTTGCATGAGTCGAGGGTGTTCCAGGAGGACCGAGACGACGGAATCATTCGTCGTGTAGTCGTCCTCGTTGAGCCCGAGGGCCTTGAAGTTCTTATCCTTGCGCACAAGATCCGCTGGCGGATTCGGAAGCAAGGAGAGGAACCGTTCGAAGTCCGCCTTTTCGAGCGGATTGTCCAAGTATTCGATGACGTCGAACTCGACGCCGCGCTCGCGCAGGATCTCGATTGCGCCGCGCGACTGGCCTCAGCCCGGGTTGTGATAGATCGTGATGCGGTCCATCGTCGTTTCTCCTGTTTTGTGAGTGAGTCTTCCGGAGCGTAGAAATTTCGCGTGGCGGCGGCCACCCTGTCTGCCACTTCTGTTCCCACCGCCTCTCGGAGCGGTCCGACGCCTGCGTGACCACGCGGGGTTATCCTGGTGACGGGCGAGCCCTTTGGGCCGTGCGGAGTCAAGTCTCTTGGGCACGGCGAGGGGCGGTTGGAAGGGAAGGAAACCATGAGGGGTGTCGCGCGGCGGCAGAGTCGAGTAGCCGGGGAGTTGGACGCGCCTCTCGCGCCGTGCCAGCTCCGCCGGCGCAGGTGGGATCGTTTCTTCTGTGCGTGCTGCCTGCTGTCGGTGACCTTTCTCGTCTCGCGCGACTTGAGCTTGCCGCATGTTCGGGACGTAGAGGTCTGGCTTGGCATCGAGGTTCGCGGTGAATGGGCCCGTTGGTCGGCGCCGCTGCACTGGCTGTGGTTTGCCGTTGCGGCCTACGGCTTTGGCAGCGGCCGTCGCTGGCCTTGGCGTGTTGCGCCGGTCTATTTGGCTTATGTCGCGGTGAGCCACTTCATCTGGAATCTGACAAGCCCGAATGGTGGCGGGCTCGTGGACGCTTCCGTGCAACTCTTCGCTTTCCTGGCGATGGGAGCCGTGCTCTGGGGGCTCGACCGGAAGGTCTGCGGTCAGGTTGAGGAGGCGGTGCCTTCGCAAGCCGTGGGAGGCGCCTCGGCGTCGACTGTGCATCGGCGGACGACGCGGCGACGCGGGTAATGATCGCCCAGGGCTCGGTGTAGTGTGCACCGCTCGTCCCAGATCGCGACGTCACCCTCTTGCCAGCTCCAGCGGACCGCGAATTCAGGTTGTTCGATGTGTTGTGCGAAGAACGCTTTCAGATGCTGGCTTTCGGCGTCGGAGAGCTCGGTCACGCTGTCAAAGAAGCTTCCGGAGAAGTAGAGCAGCTTCCGTTGCGTCTCCGGGTGGCGAGCGACGAGCGGGTGGAAAGCTTCTCCTTTGAGCTCTTCGCGGACCTTCGCGGCCTTCTCGGGGCCAAGGGCAGACCCGAGCTTGTCGAAATAGTCAGGGCTGGGCCGGTGCCGCACCGTCAGCCCTTCGACCATCTTCTGCATGGTCGGGGATAGTGCGTCCCATGCAGCGTGCAGGCTCGCCCACATGGTGTCCCCGCCGACCTCGGGGATGACCTCGGCGCGGAGAATGCCGATCTTGGGGGGGACATCGAGCCAGCTGATGTCGGTATGCCAGTAGTCGGCTTTCGGCCCGCTCTCTTTGTTGTCTTCGATCGTCTCGAGGGGCTCGGTTCCGCCGAGTAGCCTGACTACGGGGTAGATGCTTAGGTCACCGAATTGTCGGCCGAGCGCCGTGTGTTCCATGTCGTTCATGTGTTGTCCGCGAAGGAACAGGACGTGGTGATCCATCAACGCGCGGTGCAGTTGTTGGAAACCGGTCGCGTCAAGCGGCGTGCGGAGGTCCAGTCCATGGACTTGGGCGCCGAGGGCGGTGCTAAGGCGCGTGAGTGCGAGCGGTTGGTCCGGCACGACTCAATCGTATGTGGATTCTGGGAGAGCGGCAAATCGGCGGAAGCCACGGCGGCCGTGGGACCCGCTGTGCTGGTCCGTCGGTTTTAGGCCGTGACTCAGCGAGCGGTGGGCGTCGTGTCCTCGCGCTCGGACGCCGGGATCGCGTTCTTTGGCTGTCGGTGAGTGAGGAGCCGCTGGTCGCTAGCGGTGAACTCGGTGATGATGCGTGCGTCGAAGAGAAGCGGCACCTTGATGTGCATATCAGATTTTCCGCTCGCGAGGACAGGCGCTCCATCCTGATTCGCGAAGCTCATCTCGATGGCGAAGCTCTTCAAACCGAAGGGATACTTTGCGATGGTGGCCTTCGACCCGACGAGCCGGAGCGAGTCGCGGAGAAAGAAGAGCTCGCCCTTGATATGCCGTGCGGTCTTCTTGAGCGGAATGACGAGGAGGCGGTGCGTTGAAAGGCCATCCCAGTCGGCGAGTCCACCGTACGCAACGCGATAGTGCTCGTGCGCGTCGTCTGTGAAGACTTCGTGCATCGGTTTGTCGCGCGGTTCTTCTTCGCATTCCTTGATCGGCGCTGGGGCGCCATCCAACTGGCACGAGCGAACCTCGCGGAGCGCGTGTTCTCCGCGGTACTGCCAGACGTCGACGACGGCTTGCTCGGTCGAGCGCAGTGTGCCGTCTTCGGGGTCGAGGACTCGGGTGTCGATGATGCGACGCGTGTAGCTCCCCGGGTAGCGAGTCTCGAAACTACGGACGGCCTCGGTGATGGCCTCGACGATCTCGTGATTGGGGTCGGGCGGGCTCGGCATCCTCGGCTGTGCCGCGCTCTCCGTTGCGGCGTGCAGTGTCAACAGTAGGGTGAGCCCGGCCGCGAGCCGGCGAAGCGGGCTCACGCCTCGCCCTTTGCGCTCGGGGCGTCGGTCCACTTCCGCCGGAGCAAGGGGCCCAACGCGTGCTGGAGGGAAGGAGGTTCCTGGGCGATCCTCATTTACGGGGAAACCACGGGATCAACACGGACGTCTTGGCTGCGTATTCGCTGAAGCCAGGGCGCCGTTGGTGGCTCCGTTGTTCGAGCAGTGGGATGCTGATGAAGGCGAAAAGGCCGATCATCGAGACGATCCCGATGCCGCTCCACCAAGACGCGCTGTCGGCCGCGAGGGCAAATAGCCAGAGCGAGAACCAAAGGAGCAGCTCGCCGAAATAGTTTGGGTGCCTCGAGTAGCGCCACAGGCCGCGATCCATGATGTCGCCGGGCTGCTTCGAGCGGCCGAAGGACCTCATCTGTTCATCCGCGACCCACTCGATCAAGGTCGCCGCGAGTCCGATCGCTAGCGCGAGCCACCCGATCGGACCGAGTGACGCTTCTTGAACCCGTGTCGCAGGAACGATCGGAAGGCAGCCAAGCCAGATGAAGATCGTGGGCGCGATCTCGACGGCGAGGAGCATCGTCAGCCAGCGGGGGAGGGGTGACTCTCGATAGAGCTTTGGGTACCGCCAGTCCTCATGCGGAAAGCCAGTCCAGCCGCGCGCCCAGTTCAGTGTCAGTCGGACAGCCCAAGCCAGGAGAACGACCCCCATGGAGATCGTGAGTGGATTCCATCCGCCACCGCCCGTTTGCAGCACGAGCAAGAAGACCAGGGGAGGGATCACGCTCCAGTAGGCGTCGAAGACAGAGCCGTTCCCGATCAGGCTCGCGGCAAAGGTGACCCCCGTCGCTGCCACCATCGCCCACAGCATCGCGAGGATCGGGCTCTCTGCGAACGCCGCGAACACGGCGACGAGCGCGAGGGCTGCGAAGACATAGGTTGCGGTGATGAACACGAAGGACGATTCGCGAGTCCACTGCATGCTCGGGCACCTTTCCGCTGAAGGCTGGAATTCAGAAGTAGATCCAGGGGGTTGGGCTCTACTTCAGGGCTGTTTTCTGGTTCGTATCGCGCCCGATCCAATCGGCGAGGAGGTTCCCCGTCATTCTCACCGGCTTGATTTTCGTGTACCACGTAGTGGAGGGCCGCGTCAGTGTCGGCGGATACACCCTCAGGGAGCGCTGGGCCCCGAGCCCACGGGTCGAATGAGGAGTGTACCGGATGCGATCTCGATGGATGCTGTCACTGGGTTCGTTGGTGTTCGTGCTGATCCCTCTCGGAGGCGCCCTTGGCGCCACCGCTGACCCGTCGGGCCCGCTGAGTCTGCAGCAGGCGGTCGGGGGGGAGTGGCGCGACGCGGCGGAGCGCTCGCGGGACGCCGACAGGCACCCGGAAGAGGTCCTGACTTTCCTCGGTCTTGAACCCGGGATGACCGTGGTCGAGATCTCTCCCGGTAGTGGCTGGTATACCCGGATTCTGGCGCCGTACGTCAACCGGAGCGGGGGTGCGTTCTTTGCGGCAGGTTTCGACCCCAACGACGAGAGCGCGTACGCGCAGCGCGGCTTGACGAACTTCAAGACGCAGTTCCTGGATCAGCCAGACATCTACGGTCCGATCGAGGTCACAGTCGTCGGGCCAACCTCCGAGGGCGTGAGTCCAGAGGCTTCGGCCGATCTGATCTTGACGTTCCGAAGCGCGCATAATTGGGTCCCCTCGGGTTACGCCGAGAAGGTCTTTGCGGATCTGTACCGAGCGCTCAAGCCTGGGGGTGTACTCGGCGTTGTCGATCATCGACTCCCGGAAGACGTCGAGGCGGAGAATGGCGTCCGCGGTGGATACATCCAGGAGTCGGTCGTCGTCGCGCTTGCAGAGACGGCAGGCTTCGTCCTGGAGGCGAGTTCCCCGGTCAATGCCAACGCTGCCGACACGGCAGATCATCCTTTCGGTGTTTGGACGCTCCCGCCGACAGGGTTGACCGCTGGGTTCGGCAAGTCTCGTGATCCGAACTTCGACAGGACTCGATACGACGCGATCGGGGAGAGCGATCGGTTTACCTTGCGATTTCGCAAGCCGGCGCGCGAGTGAGGTCCTTGCGGCAGAGGAGGTCTCGCGGTGGCCAAAACCGGTGAACGCGATCAGCTCGGCACGGCGGAAGGGGCTGTTCTCGGGCGCGCCGCGCATGTGATTCACGCCGAGTCCCCGATTCTCCCGGACACGTGGGCTGTCGAGCTGCTCACGCCGGAGGCCCAAAGCCTCGTCCGCTCTCCGGACTACCCCGGGGCGTCGATGATCTGGGATGGATTCGACACTTCGCCCCTCTTTGCGCTTAACATTGGGAGCCTTCGCTACGCAGAAGACGAAGTTGAGCGGTGCATTCGTGATGGGCTCGCGCAATACGTGATCCTGGGCGCGGGGTTTGACACCTACGCGCTGCGGCGAAGCGGGTTACCATCCGGCTTTCGGGTCTATGAGGTCGATCATCCCGACGTACAAGCGCTCAAGCGTGAGCGGATCGAGAGCGCGAAAGCGACGCCTGCATCGGTCCCTGTGTTCGTCCCCGTCGACTTCGAGTCCGCAAGTTTGCGTGAAGAAATACAGGCGAGCGGGTTTCGGACGGAGCGCCCTTGCGTGCTGTCATGGATGAACACGATCCCCTACCTGACTGCCGAGGCGACCGAAGCGACACTGAGCGAGTTGTCCGATCTCATGGCACCCGGGAGCCGGTTGGTCCTCAACTACGGCTGCGACGTGAGCCTGACCGCCGACCAGGCTCGTTATCTGCAAGACCTTCAGTCTCGCGTGAGTCAGTCAGGCGAACCGCTTCGGAGCGGTTGGAAGCCGAAGGTCTTCGAGGAGAAGCTCAGCGAGTTTGGGTTTCGCGTCATCGACCACGCGACGGAAGAGGACCTTTTTGAGCGTTATTTTGTGGGTCGAGGAGACGGGCTGCGGCCGGGCGTCCCCGCGCGGCTAATCGTCGCGGAGCGTTGAGGCGCATCCTGCCCCGCGTCACGAAGGCGACGCACTAGAGCGTGTATAGTGGATCTTGCCTGGGACTGACTGACCAGGGAGGAGCCATCGAATGCGCGTCGGAACCCTCGGGATTTTTCAGAACTACCTCGGACAGCAGTCCGATGCCGACATGATGGCGCTGGAGATGCGGCTCGCCTTGCTCACGGAGGAGCTGGGGTTCGACAGCTACTGGCCGCCGGAACATCACTTCGCGGACTACTCGGCCTGCCCGGACAACGTCCAGTTCCTCTCCTGGGTCGCGGGGAAGACGGAACGGATTCGGCTTGGAACCGGCGCGATCATCGTCCCGTGGAATGATCCGCTGCGCGCGGCGGAGCGAATGGTGATGCTCGATCACCTGTCCGGAGGGCGTGCGATCCTGGGCCTTGGTCGGGGCCTGTCGCGCAAGGAGTACGGCCAGTTTGGCATCGCGATGGACGAGGCGCGGGGGCGCTTCGACGAGGGCGCGAAGATGATCATCGATGCACTTGAGACAGGGTTTATTGAAGGGCACGGCCCCTGTTATCACCATCCGCGGGCGGAACTTCGCCCACGCCCACTGCGGAGTTTTCAGGATCGTTTCTACTGTGTTGGGATGTCGCCCGAGTCGGTTGAGGCGGCCGCGCGCCTAGGCGCGACGCTCATGACGCTTACGCAACAGCCTTGGGAAGTCTACAAGGAAGGGACGCTCAAGGACTATCGCGAGCACTGGGCAAAACACCAATCGGCACCAGTGCCCAACCCTCTGGTCGGAGATCTGATGTTTTGTGACGAGAGCGCCGACCTCGCCGAGGAGCGAGCCCGCGAATACGCGAGCAATTATTTTCTGACGGTCGTCGACCACTACGAGATCATGAGCGACCACTTTAAGGACATCAAAGGGTACGAGCACTATTCCAGCAGCGCTGAGGTCTTTCAGGCGGTCGGGCTGGAGGCGGCGGCAAACGGTTATGTCGAACTCCACACCTGGGGTACGCCGCAACAGATCTTGGAGAAGCTCGAGGCTCGCCGTGCCCTGATCGGCGACTTCGAAATGCTCCTCATTCCGTGTTACGGGGGGATGTCGGCGGAGCTGGCGGAGGGGAGCATGCGTTGCTTCGCTCAGCAGGTCTTGCCGGAACTCTCGAGCTGGTAAGTCGGTAGGAGGCTCCATGTCCGAGCGCTTGTCGCTCCCCCCGTATCCTCGAGGTTGGTACGCCGTCGCTCTGTCTCACGAGTTGACGTCAGGTGCTGTCCTGACGCGAAAGTATTTCGGGCGTGAGCTCGTATTGTTTCGGACGGAATCGGGGCGAGTCTGCGTGAGTGACGCCTACTGCCCGCACCTCGGTGCGCACCTCGGGCACGGAGGGGTCGTAGAGGGCGAGGCGATCACATGCCCGTTTCATGGTTGGCGATTCGGGGCGGATGGTGCCTGTGCCTCCATGCCTTACGGGGAGCGAGTACCGCAAGCGGCGAAGTTGGCGATATTCCCGGTCAGCGAGACGAACGGTGTGGTGCACGCTTACTACGATCCCGATGGACAGGCTGCGCCGGTGTGTTGGATCCCGGATTTTGACGCTTCTCGCTGGACGCCGACGATCTCGCTGGAGGTGGAGGTGGGAACTCACCCGCAGGAGGTCGCGGAGAACGCGGCCGACTTTGCGCATTTTCAGTTCATCCATGCGACGCACATGGTCCGAGCGGTCGAGGGGCCTGCGTTCGAGGGGCCGGTGTATTCGGTCACGATCGAGTCCGATCCCGAGGCCGTCCATCCTGAGTACCGACTCGACGGAGCAGGGGTGGGGATGCACCAGGTGGCCACCGTGTATGGGCCGGGTCTTACGATCGCGGTCACCACGGGACCCGACCAGGTTACGAGCTGGGCTCGGCTCTATGTGACGCCGATCGATGGAGAGCGCAGCTGTATGCGTGGGCTCTGCTCCGTTGAGATGTTCGGTGAAGACGAAGCCGCGTGTACCGCCTACAACGAGATGCTCGCGAAAGAGGTCTTCAAGCAGTGGGGCGCAGACATCCCCATCTGGGAAAACAAGCGTTACCGCGCCGAGCCCGCTCTCAATGAGATGGAAGGGGCGGTGGCGGTCTTCCGGCGCTTCATGCGCCAGTTCTATCCTCGCGATTTTGTGTCACTGCACTGACAGAGCGGCCGCGTGGTGGGACTCAGGACGAGTCGCTTCGAGCGCGCCGTCGTCCCCGCAGGACAGCGATCGCGATCACCGCGGGGAAGCCTGTCATCGCATAGCTCCCGCTGAAGAAGCCCAGTTCGAGGCGACCCATGGACGAGACGGCCACGATGAAAGCCAGCGCGATGTTTCGCGCAGAGAACTCGATGAGGAACGCGAATCGATCATCGGGGTCGAGGCGGAGGAGAGAGCCCAGGCCGTAACCGATGCCCATCGCGCAGATGGTCCACAGGACCGATGCGGCGATTGCGAGCGAGAAGGCGCGACCGGATGGGAGCTCTGCACCGCTACTCGCGGCGCTCGAGAAGGTGAGCAGGACGATCGCGACGATCGCGAACCGATTGATCCAAGGAATCGCGGCTTGGGTTCGTTCTCCCCACCTCGCGCGGAGCCCCATGCCTGCCGTGATGGGGAGCAGCAGGAATAACACCATCTGGCTCATCAGGGTCCCGACGGGTACTTCTATGTCGATCTCGTCCCCGATGAAGACGGCCATCCCCAGAGCGGTCAGGGCGGGGAGGGTCGCGACCGCGAGCACCGAAGACACGGCCGTGAGCGTGACGGACAGCGCGACATTGGCGCCCGCGACGGCCGCCATCACATTGGACATCCCCGCCCCAGGGGCGGCAGCCAGGATCACGGCCCCGGCACCGAAGATCGGGTCGACGCCAAGCAGCGAGATGACCACCCATGTCATGACGGGCAGGAGAAGGATCTGACCCAGCGTCCCTACGGCGACGGTGGTCGGGTTGGCGAGGACGCGGCGGAAGTCCTGCGGCGTGAGTTGGAGCCCCACGATGATCATGAGGAGGAAGAGCACGACCGGCCCGAGGAATTCTGTGGGTTCCACGGCCGAGGAGACTACGCTCTTGCTCGAGTCGAAGGCAACCATTCCGCTGCTGCGCTCGGGTTCGACCTGATGGGGGAGCGGAGCGCGGAGTGGTGGGATTGGCTGAGCGGGCGGATGGCAGCAGCGTGCGGGACGGCGCTTCGTCTATGCTGCTCGCCCTGTTTGAGGAGGCACAGATGTTTGTGAGGGTCGCACGGTTCGCGTGGGTCGTGCTCTGTCTTGGTTGGTCGTCCGCGGGCTGCGCCTCGCTGACGGAGCTTGCTCGCCAGGAGTCGTGTAGCCGAGACGCGGCTTATGCCGCGGGGGTTGCGGCGGGCAAGGCGGGGAGCGCGATGGCCTCCAACTTCGCCTGGGGATGTCCGATGCCTGACGGGCTGAACGAGTCGTACCAGAGCGGATACAAGGCAGGGTCGGCGCGGGCGCGGGACTGATCGTCCCCGGGAGCGACTCGTTCGGAGGTGACCTCGCCAGTCGACCCGCGGTGGTACGCTTGGCGGGGCCGTAACGATCCCGCGTCCCCCGTGGTTGGGCCGTCGGGGTGCGCGCACTCGACCCTAGGAAAAAGGAGTTTGGATGTCGTCTGAAGATCCGAAGGCGGTCTTGCACCGCTGGTATGACGAGATGTGGTCGCAGAAGGATAGTGACCTGATCCTCGAGTTGGTGGGACCATCGTATGTCCGGCATGAGATGGGGGGAACCCGTTCCGTGACGCCCCAAGAGTATTGCGAGCAAACGAAGGGCTTCATGCAGCAAGTCGAGATTAGCGATATGCGCTACAGCCTCGTCGCCGAAGACGACAAGGTTTGTGCGATCGGGAGTTGGAAGGTCAACGGCAAGCAATGGGACTGGGTGCAGGTCTTCCGGGTTTCCGGTGGGCGTCTGGTGGAGACGTGGCTCTCCGGGATCGGGATGGAGTCCAATTGGACCGCTGACGTGTACCAGCACGTGGGCCCTGTCATCGAGCCGGTCTGACCTTGGCTACATCGAACCACCCGGAGAGAGCCGGGATCGATCTGTTGGACGGTCGGTTCTATGCCGATGAACCCCACGCGCACTTCGATTGGATGCGTGCCAACGCTCCGGTCTATTGGGACCGTGCCTCGAGTCTGTGGGGCGTGAGCCTGCACGAAGACATCATGATGATGTCTCGCGACGCCACGACGTTCAGCAACGCGCAAGGGATGCGGCCAGAGTATCCGGCTGTCGACATGATGATCTGCATGGACGACCCCGAACATAAGGTTCGCCGGAACCTGGTGAATCGAGGATTCACCAAGAATCGTGTTGAGCGGCTCGAGCCCAAGGTCCGAGCCGTGTGCCGGGAGTTGATCGACGCCGCCATGGAGCGAGGCCGCTTTGACTTCGTTCGCGAGATCGCGGCACCGCTCCCGATGATCATGATCGGTGACATGCTCGGCGTGCCGCCGGATGCGCGAGGCGATCTGCTTCGTTGGTCGGACGACATGATGAAAGGGATGACCGGTCTCAAGTATCTGACCGAAGAAGCGGGCGCCGCGATGATGCAGGCGGGCGAGGAGTACCGTCAGTACGTCACGGAGACGATCGTTGCCCGGAGGACGGATCGCTCGATCGACGACCTGATGGGGATCTTGACCCACGCCGAGGTCGACGGCGCGCGCCTCGATGAGGAAGCCATTTCACAGGAGTCGCTGCTGATCTTGATTGGCGGTGACGAGACCACACGGCACGTGATCTCGGGTGGGATGCACGCGTTGCTCGAGCACCCCGAACAGTTGGCCGCGCTACGTGAGGACCCCACGAAACTCCCGGTCGCTATCGAGGAGATGCTGCGATGGGTGAGCCCTATCAAGAACATGGCTCGGACGCTGACGCGAGATGTCGAGCTCCGTGGGCAGACGCTCGAGGAGGGGGAGAAGCTGCTGCTGCTCTATCCGTCGGGGAACCGAGACGAGCGGGTATTCGACCGCCCGCATGAGTTCGACATCACGCGAACTCCCAACGACCACGTGGCGTTCGGGGGCTACGGCACGCACTTCTGTCTTGGAGCTAGCCTCGCGCGGCTCGAACTGCGGGTGATGTTTGAAGAGCTGCTCGATCGTCTAGGGGAGATCGCGCTCACGGACGAAGCGCGTCCGGTCGAGCGTCCCGCGAACTTCGTCGTCGGCTTCGAAGAGATGTGGGTCGAGGTCGCGCACGGCTGAGGGGGCACCTAGCTGCGCGTTATCCTCGTTCTTCTCTGACGGGCTTCTCATCGTTTAGTTGGCTTCGCGGTTGACATGAATGCCTGATTTGATGCTGCATAGAGGTGAGGCGGCCTCGAGGGGCCGCTCTCGGCCGTGATGTAGACCAGATAGCCACAGGAGGGATCTCCATGCCCGTCCAGCGATTCGCCCCGATGACGAAGGACTTTCCGACGTTCGACTGCGACGCTCACGTCGCTGAGCCTCCGTGGATCTGGGAGCGCGCGAAAGAGTGGCTCGCGCCGGATGAGTTCGACGCCTTGAAGTCGTCGATCTGGTACGACGAAGAGGTCCAGTCGTTGATCGTCAATGGGCGCGCGGGTGCCGGGATTGGGGCGCAGCGCGTCGGGGGGACACCGGGCTTGGTCAATGTCCTCTCCCTGGCGGGGCCCGGCCTGAAGCACGATATCCAACGCGCTATCAACGTTCGGAATTTGTCGCCTGAGACCGCGCTCACGGCTG
>Ga0315331_10000947_pt1 | contig 21323 bp, 15 predicted proteins | sample M160m34915metaG_FD_203456 | JGI IMG/M metagenome (GOLD analysis project Ga0315331, IMG submission 203456) | Ammonia-oxidizing marine archaeal communities from Monterey Bay, California, United States - M1 60m 34915 | ecosystem: Environmental > Aquatic > Marine > Intertidal zone | place: USA...
AGTAGGGGTGAGATAACAGGCTCCGGCAGGTGCCCGTCACCTGGGCCTCTCAACCCTCGGAAGCCGGATGCTCAACAAAATTGGGGAGTGATCAAACGGCCAGGGAGCCGACATGGCCGATCCCAACATGCCGAGTTTGGGTGAAGTGGTCGATCGCGAATCGCTCAGGGACCTTCCCTTCGGCGCGGTCCGGGAAAGAAGATGTTTGTCGTCCGCTGGTAGTCGGCGTACTGGGGGCGCTTCTGAACAGAATAGAACTCGGAGGGCTTCGCCCCTGTGCCATAAACGAGGCTCAGGTACATGACCCTCGAGGTGAAACCGAGTCCGAGGGTCAGCAGGATCGCGACGGGAAGGGATTCCATTGCGTAAAGGACGCCAAGCGACGGCAGCGTCATAACAATCAGGCCATTCCAGACCATCCACTCCCCGAAGTAGTTCGGATGACGACTGAAGCGCCAGAGTCCGACATCGCAGACGCGGCCACGTTCACCCCGTTCACGAGTCGCCGAGATGAAGCGAGCTTTCTGCCAGTCCGCGATTGACTCGAAGGCGAGTGAGCCACAAGCGATCAAGAGCCCCAGGGTCTCGACTGGGTGGATGGCCGCCTCGGGATTGGCGCCGATGATCAGGGCCGGGTAGGCGAGGAAGGAGGCATTCGCGAGGCCCTGAGCGAGCACTTCCACCTGTCGAGCCAGCGCGACGTTCGCCTCGCCCGAACGCTCCCATCGCACCGCCGCGTACTGATACCGCGTGAGCTCACGGTCGAGGGCTCCAGCTCTCCACATCCGCAGCGCCAAGAGGCCCATCCTCCCACCCACCAACAGGTACAGCCCGCCGACCAGCGCCACGCGCAGCCCATTCCCTTCGGCCATCGCGAGTGTCAGCGAACCGATCACGAACAGGCCCCAGGGCCAGCCGATGTCCACATAGGACATTCGGCCGGTTCGCCAGACGGGAATACAGACCACGAAAGTGAAGAGAAGCAGCTGCACGACGCCGTTTATCAGGGGGAGCGTTCCGAAGCCGGAGCTCACTAACAGAAGTGCCCAACCGGCTAGGAAGGGAAGCAGTTGTTGGAGCTTCTTCATCGGCCCTCCTCGCACAGGCGCTGGTACGGTCGAGGTGGACTCTACCGGAGCCGACTCTGCGATGGGAGACGCGGACAGGAGGTATAAGCCAGGTTTTTCCGTCACGTCCGAGTCGGGACGGGATGACAGGTTGCGGCGGGTGCCCGTAGGCGGGAAAGATTCATTGGCGCTGGGGCGAAAGCCTCGCGGAACGAAAGGGCCAGGGCTCGGCGAATTCGATCGCCTAGCCAGCCGCAATTTCAGCGCAAGGGGTCGTACCAGATCGGCGAAGCGACGGCACGTTCCTGGATGGAGTGGGGCTCGGGAGGCGTCACACCCATCCGAACAGCATCGTAGGTGGACCACCTGGGCGTAGGGATCTCGATCACTCGCGCGTAGTAGAGAGCCCGCTGAGTCGGGACGAAATCCGGATCACTCCAGAACGCAGAGAGTTCGGAGGCGCCGTACTCGTTCGTATAGCCTGGTGTAGCGAGATCCACCGTCGATGCCAATGCCACGAGTTTCCCCTCGGAGTCCGGCTGGCGACCGTTCGAGGCAGCGACTTCGAAGATCGCCTCGGCACTCGTCCCATCTGGCTCTACCCAGGCCTTCACGATCTGAAGCCGGTCTAGATTCGCCCCGTCCGCGTCCTTCAGAGCCCAAACGAGGAAGCCGGGCGTAGTCGCACCACCTCGAGAGGGAAGGATTCCGCCCATGGAGACGCCATTCGCGTAGGCGTAGTGGACTGGCGCGACGCGTTCTAGATCCGCCGCTTCGAAGTTCCAGCCGGCTAACATGCGTAACCTCATGCGAGGACCCGATGTGGCAAAGGTCTCCTTTCTGCGCATCGCAGCGAAGAGCGACTCCCGGGTATTCTCCTCGGCCCAGATACCAGCGAGCCCGGCAGCTCCCCACTTGATCGTAGGCAGAACAGCCCGCGGAATGAAGGTTGCCGCGCCGAGCCGAATGGCTGCACTACCATCGAGCATCGGCAACTTGCCGTGGAAGGCATCTTCTTCCACCGGCGAGCTCGCGCCATGTCCATCGCTACTGCCGATTACCCCGAAGTCGAAGGGGTCGAAGCCTCGAGCTTCAGCCATCTCCAACCCTCGACGCCACGCCGCTCGTGCGTACCCTCCGCGGCGATCGACGCCCTCAGGCAGACCTCCAATGAAACCCTCGCTGATTTCGAAGTCTGCAAATTCATCTGCGCTCGAAAGCACTGGATGCGTTTCGGAAGTCCCCTTCACCTGGAAGATTTCAGTCAACGGTTCGTTGCGTCGCCGGCTTCGGGCATAGTCGGCATCGAAGGGGTTTCCATCTCGATCGACCAGGCCGAAGGTCTCGCCATTCGACAAGTTGGGATTGTGCGGGATCGCAAGCACGGGCATCCCGGCGGCCCGCTGCCGATCGAGAGCACGCCACAATTCCCTCGGTTTTTGTGAATCCGCTGCACTGAATGGGCGATCGGGAACGCGACTCGTGCCATAGATGACATTGCGATGGAGATGACCGTAGTCCCGCGATGGACTCGACCATTCGTATGCAATGAAAGTGGTAAAGGCACCGGGTTCATTGTACGTCTCGGCCGCCGCGATAATCGTGCGCCAGGCCTCCGCCGGCACATGTTCAAGCCCTTTCGGCACTTGGGCTGCTCCGGACTGGAACGAGGGCAACTCCGCAAGCGCCTCGAAATACGCGCTCGTAAAGGCCAGCTTGCTGTCGCTGAGCAGCCGATCGCGCAGGGATTCCCTCCCCAACGTCGTTTGCCCACCATACGCCCGAACGACACCCAAATACTCGGAGTGGTCGGTCACCGCCGCAAAGTCGAGCGGGCGAGTGAGCCGAATGGGGTAGCCCGCACCGTGTTCGATCGTGGCACCTCGGGCGTAGCGGTAGGCATCTGCCGGCATCGCACGGACGCCGAAGACATAGGCATCCGGAGATAGCGCGCTGTGGATGTGGAGGTCGCCGAAGAACGCCTGACGATCCGCGCGAGATGGCACCGACTCGAGCGCCGCCATGGGCTGTGCGTTCGCAGCGTCGAAGATCGGCTGAAGGGTCGGATCCTCGGGTAAGCGGACCAGTGAAACGCCAAAGAGCGCGACCCCAAGCGCTCCTCCAGCAGCCGCGAGAGTCAACGCAGTTGATCGAAGCAATCTGCCGGGTGACATCAAGCGAGTCTACTCCCACGTGCCTGGCGGATAGGAAGTATAAGGCGGGTTTTGCGTTGATGTCCGAGTAGGGGTGGGATGACAGCCCCGCCGGGTGCCTGTCACCCTATCCCGACTCGGACGTGGCACCAAAACCCGCCTTAAACTTCCTATCCGCGATCGCGTAGCGGACACGGAGGTGCTTGATGCCGCCGACGATGGCGTGGGCGAGCCGGGTGGGCGGCTCGACCAGCTCGACGTGTTGCAGGCGCGCGATTAGGTGGCGGAAAACCGCCCTCAGCTCAAGGCGCGCCACGTGGGTGCCCAGGCAGAAGTGTTCACCGATGCCGAAGGCGAGATGCGGATTCGGGCTGCGGCCGATGTCGAAGCGGTTCGGCTGGTCGAAGACGGTTTCGTCGCGGTTGGCCGACGGGTAGAAAAGCACGAGCGGCTCGCCCGCGGCGATCTTCTTGCCATCGAGCTCGACGTCCCGGTTCGGCGTGCGGCACATGTGGATGACCGGGGAGACGAAACGCAGCGTCTCCTCGATGAACCCGTCGAGCAGCTCGGGCTCGCGGCGCAGGCGCGCGAGCTGGTCCGGATGCTCGATCAGCTGGAGCAGGCCGCCGCTGATCGCGTTGCGCGTGGTCTCGTTGCCCGCGCTGAGCAGCGTGATGTAGTAGCTCATCAGGTCGAGCTCGCTGAGTGGCTGCCCGTCGACCTCGGCGTGCACGAGAAGCGAGATCAGATCGTCGCGGGGATCCCTCTTGCGCTGCTCGGAGAGCTCCTTGAAGTAGCCCGCCATCGCCATGATCGCCGTGGCCCGGGTCTCCTCCTCGGAGCGGCCGGCCTGGAACTCGGGGTCGCTGGCGCCGACGGCCTCGTTGGTCCAGTCGTAGAGCTGCTCCCAGTCGTCGGGCGATACACCCAACATCTCGGCGATCACCCAGATCGGGATCCGCGCGGCGATCGACTCGACGAAGTCGGTCTCCCGGATCTCGCCACCGGTGGAAGCGAGGTCAAGCACCTGGCTCGTGATCTCGTCGACCCCGCCTAAGATCTGGCGCATCGCACCCGGAGTGAAGCGCTTGCTCGTCAGGGCGCGGAGCTTCTGGTGCTCGGGCGGGTCCATCACGAGCAGACTGCGGATGGCCTTGCCCGGATCGACGCCGCCAGGCTCCATGTTCATGCGCGGCGCGTTCTCGAAGATGCCAGGCGCCTTCGACACGTGGATGATCTCGGCGCATCGCGTCAGCGCCCAGTAGGGCGGGCCGTCCCAATCCTCGACCCGGTGGACCGGATCGTCCCGGCGCAGCCTGGCCCACGCATCGTGCGGATACCCGTGCTCGGCGTAGTAGCTCGGGACGAGCAGATACTGATCGTCGGTCATCGAGGACTCCGCAGTGATCCGGTCATGGGGATCATCCTCCAGATCGGGCGGCCGCGTCCACTGTGCGGAGAGGAAGTACAAGGCGGGTTTTGGGGTGATGTCCGAGTAGGGGTGGGATGACAGGTCCCCGCGGGTCCCCGTAGGCGGGCTCCCCAGGAACCACCCGGTTCTACTTGAAACTGAACACGTCACCGAGCCACTCGATAGTGGAGGGAGCGTCCACGATCGCGGACATCGATCCGGGCTCGGCCCGGCGACAGGATGGTGCGGGTCACGTCCCTGCCGGTCCTGCCGCGGGAGCTCCTCGGGGCTGACGATCCGCCCGGCCTCGTTGAAGTCGACATTCCCGCGCACCGCTGCGATGCTCCCGCCCGATGTTGACGGCACCGGGTCCGGGAGCGCTTCGAACCCCCCTCGCGAGTTTCCTCGTCGGGCTCGCCGTCGCCGTGCTCCTGGCGGAGAGCAGCACGCCCCAGGCTCAGATCGACGACTCCTTCATCACCTATCGCTACGCCGACAACCTGGTCGATGGCATAGGGCTCGTCTGGAACCCTGGTGAGCGGGTCGAGGCCATCACGAACCTGCTCTGGGCCCTGCTCGTCGCGGGGCTGGGGGCGCTCGGTGTCGCGGCGCCCCTCGCGGGCCACATACTAGGCGTCGGCTCCGGGGTCGCGTTGCTGGTGGGGACCTATGCGCTCGCGCGCGCGTCGTCACCACCCCAGAGCGCCTGGATCGCGGCGCTCGCCCCCTGGGTCGTGCTCGGGTCGCCCGCGCTCCCGTATTTCGCGACGAGCGGGATGGAGACACTCGGTTTCCTCGCGCTCGGGATCGGTGCCCTCGCGGCACAGGCCCACGGCCGGATGGGCCTGGCCACTGCGCTCTTATGCCTCGGGATCGTGACCCGCCCCGACGCCGGCGTCATCGCGGCCGCGGTCCTCGGGGTTCACGTGCTGGAACAAGGGCCCCTGCGGCCGAGAAGCTGGGCGCCGGTCGCCGGGTTCGTCGCGACCGTTACCGCGCTCACCGTCTTTCGGCTCGCCTACTACGGTTCGCCGGTCCCCAACACCTTCTACGCGAAGGTCGGTGGGGTCCCAGTCGAGCTCGCGCTCGGGGCTGCCGGGACCTATCTGATGGAAGGGCCCGGCCTGCTCCTCCTCCCCGCGCTCATGGCCGTTCGCACCGGCGGTCTCCGCGCGCTCGCGCCGTTGGCCGCGATCGGTGGGACGCTGCTCTATGTGGTGAGCAGCGGAGGGACCGCGATCACGTTCTCCCGCTTCTTGAGCCCGCTACTGCCGCTGCTCGCGGCGTTGGCCGCGCGCACGGCGGCGCTCGCCTATGCGCGGGGAGAGCGCTTGGCCCCGCTCTGGTTGAGCTGCCTGGTGGGGTCCGCGGCCGGTTACCTCGGCGGCCCCGTCGCGATCACAGCGGCGGTCACCATCGGAGCGGCGGGGAGCCTCGTTGCCCCAACCAGCCGCTGGGCGCGTGGACAAGGCGGCCCTGTCGTGTTGCTCCTCGCGGTCCTCGCGGTCGGTCTCGTGACGCCAGAGTGGCTTCGCCAGAAGCGGATCGAGGGCAATCGCAAGTTCGATCGCGGGCTGCTCGAAGCCTCGAAGCGCCGCATCGTGCGTATGCACCGCAACGGGATTCCTGCCGGAGCGCGAGTGGGCGCGGCCGCGATCGGAGCCCTCGGGTACTACGGAGACTTCCGCGTCCTCGATCTCCTCGGCCTCGCCGATCGCGTGATCGCACGCAGCTCCGACACCGTCCAGGGGGCGGTGTTGATCGGTCAGGGGCACCTTCGATCCAACGTCGACTACATCTTCTCCCAGCGACCGGACGCGCTGATGATCCCCGCTGAGGCCGGCCCCGACGTCATGGTCCTGACTGCGGTGCGAGCGCTGTGGGAAGACCCTCGCCTCGACCAGTACTACGTATGGGATCGGAACCTCGAAGGCTATCGGCTCCGGGACAAGAAGCCGCGGCGGTGAGGGGCGCCAGGACGACCCGCGAGCGAGCCGCCGGGAGACCCCTTTGGAGGGACAGGGTGTCGGACGTAAAACAGGGGATGCTCGGGCTCGGAATCGTGGCGGGCCTCGTGCTCGTTGGGTGCGGCCCCATTCCGGGTGGCGCGCTGGATGGGGAACGGGCGAGCGCGCCGGCAGATTGGGGTGCGTTCCTGGCTAGCGAGGGGGCCGTCTGCGAGGTCGAGTCCCGCCGCGAGGCCCCTCACTCGATCCAGCTGTACTGCTTCGTCCACAACGGGGGTCTGTACGCGCAGTCGCACCGCTGGGCACTTTCGCCCTGGTGGCCGACCCAGAGCTGGGCGTCGATCTGGCTGGAGAACCCCGAGGTCCGCGTGCGAATCGACGATGCGCTCTTCGACCTCGTCGCGGTGCCTGTGACTCGCGCCGAGGTCCGTGAGCCCGTCATCGCCTCCCTGGGCTATGACCCGGTCCCCGATGGGATCGTGCTCTTTCGGTTCGGCCCGCGCGAGTAAGGCGATATGACGACGTGAGGTCGCCAGTCAGGATGAGGCCCTCACCGGACCAAGCCGGAACCACCACCAGAGGCCCCGAGGCGCGCTCCGTTCCATCCTTCCCTGCGCACCCCCCGCTCCAGCTCTGCGCCCGGGCACGCAGTAGGGTTCACGTCAGACGCTGCGGATGCGCAATCGAAGCCTTCAAAAAAGGGCTCGAATCCACAGCGAAGCGCCACCGCTGTCCGAGCACGTGTCGCCCTCCCACATCCGCGCGGCGCCGTAGGGGTCCGAGATCGACCGAAACCCTTTTCCGGGGGTCTCCCATTCGCCCGCGACGTAGCTGAAAGGTGTCGCCACGCTCCAGGAAGAGTCATCGAACTCGGGCAAGACCCAGTCGACCGGCAGATCGACCAAGGTGACTCGGAACTGCCCGCCGCCCGTGCGGGCCAGAACAGTACCGTCCGCGTCCACGATCGCGACCATGAACGCGCGCCCTGCGCCATCGTCGATGACACAGAAAGCGAGCGTGTGGAGTTGCTCAACGAGCCCAGCGAGGGCCACCCGCGGGGCTTGCGATAGCGTTGCTAGTCGGACATCACCCCAAAATCCTCGCTTGCCCATCCGATCCGGCCCCGGACGCGGGGGCAAACCCCCGCCAGTTATTCCTGTCGGCGAATCCGAGGCGCGCATGAAGAGGATCCGGCTCGCCATCGCCGACGAGCTTTACCGGGCACCTTCTCTCCGAGTAACACCACCGCCCACACCCGAAAGCGGCTGCCGTGATGCCCCCCGCACGAACCGCCTCTTCGCGCTGGCCCAGAATTCCTGCCTGCGGTGTTGACCTCTCCCGCGACGATCCTCCAGGCTCGGCCAAGCAAGGCGCCGCCACCCCGGCCGCCCCCTCGCTCCGCACTCGAATGCCAGACGTATACACAGTGGGACTCCTGCTGATCGCCTCCTTGTTCCTGTTGGCGACCCGGGCCGAATCCGCAGAACTCGTAATCAACGGCGGTCAGCTACAGGGAGCGACAAGCGTTTCCGTGGACGGAACTCTGTACGACGTCGAGTTCGTCGATGGTGAATGCCCTAGCCTGTTCAACGGCTGCAATGCGGCATCCGACTTTGCAGCGGGGTCCCGGGCGACGGCAACCCTCTTCGCACAAACGTTGCGCGACCAGATCTTAGTAGACGGCTCACAAGGCAACTTCGGCAGTGACCCCAGGCTGGCCGTGGGGTGCGGGACCGGCGTAACACAATGTATCTTCTTCATCCCCTTCGATGTCGATTCTGCCAACTCGCTGAGTGTCTGGTTCTACAACAACGCGACGGGAGCAGACACGATCCTGTCGACAGTGGCTTCTACGCCCTTTGGCTTTGCGACCTCGTCTGGCTCGTTGACCTGGGCGCGCTGGACACTCCACTCCGCCCCCGCGGTTCCGTCGGCTTCCTCGCCGGTCTCCATCGGCCTGACCCTGTTGATCGCGTGGATCGGGCAGCGGTCGATTCGCACGCTCGGCGAGTCCCCTGACGCAGAGGTCGCGTCGGCCGCCGAATAGCGTGTTCCCAATCCCCAAATTCCCTGCGGGCGCCGCCGCCGAGGGCGTGACGGGCTGCGCGTGTTCGCAGCGATCCTCAAGATACGCCCGTATGCTCTCGCGTTCCTAACATCTATGCCCGAGTCACCGAATTGCGCGACCGGCATGCCGCGGAGCGTCCTCAACGTGCCGCGGCAATCTCGGCTTCAATTCGTACGGTGGACGTCGCACAAGTTCCCACCTGGTGCTTCTCTCCGATCGCAAGAGTCGTCAATGCCGTTCCCCAGCCCCGATGCTCGAGGCCGATCCCGCCTACGGGGCACCCGCCAGGGGGTAGGCATTCCATCGCGACCCGGACGTGACGCCAAAACCCAGCTTAAAGTTCCTATCCCCGACGGTCCGACGTGCGCTAACGCAAGCCGAGAGCGGTGAGCGAACGTTCGATTACCCAGGCGACGGTGCCAATCGCGTAGGCCGGCACAAGTCGCCACTGCGCTGGCAAGCGAGTGTTCAGACCGAAGGAGAGCAGCCCGGCGAACGCCAGGGCGCACGCAATGAACAGCAGTTGGCCGGCCGGCTCCTGGCGCCACGAGAGCGTAGGTGTGCGTTACATCTTGACGCTGCATCGCCTTTTGATTTCCTAATTCCTCGCGGTTAGCCCGGACAAGCGATTCCTCTCCATGAACGCATGAACAGAGGCAAAGGGCGGGTGTCGCCGGCGGCTCCTGAGCGCCCTGGGCTCGGGCCGCATCAGCGTCTCACGCCTGCCGTGACCTCACCCAACGCGAAGGCGAGTTCCGCCGAGGTCGCCAGCAATCCAGCCCGAGACCCGATCAAGGTGTAACGGGCGGAAGCAAGGTCTCGCTCGGCACGAAGCAGTTCATCAATCGTACTGAGGCCTGCCCCGTAAGACTCCCAAGTTGCCTCGTAAGCCTCTTCGGAAGCCGCAAGCAACGCCATTCCATAGTCATACTTCCGCCAAGCAGTCTGGTAAGCGTAGTAAACACTCCAGACTTGATTGGTGGCCTCGAGTTCGAGCTCCCGCAAGCGGGCCGCGCTCTCGCGCCGCTCCGCCCGCGCGTTCCGCAGCCGGTTCATCCGCTTGAACCCCTCGAACAGCGGCCACTCGATCACCACGAGCGCCTGGTACACGGAATACACATCTCGTTGACGCTCGGCTGTGTTGACTGACTTTCCGCGCAGCGAGTAATCCCACCAGATAGCCCCGTAGCCGCCTTCCAGGCCGACGGTGGGAAGGAAGTCCGCCTGGGCCTCTGCCACTCTTGCTTTGCTAGCGCGGAGCTGGGCCACTTGCGCTCGCAGGTCGGGTCGGGTCGCGAGCGCAGCATCGATCAGCTCGTCGACTCCTTCGTTGAGTTGCGGCGGAAGCGGCTGGTCGAAGAGAGGCTCCACGTGCAACGGCGCGTTTGCAGGCAACCCCATCGCGAGAGCAAGCTGCGCGCGCGCGTTGAAGACTCCTGTCCGGGCGCTCTCGAGATCGTAGACCGCCTGGGCTTCGACCTGTCGCGCAAGAAGAAAATCAGGGCGCGTCGCAAGGCCGAGCCTGACACGTTCCTCGACGTCATCGCGGACCGAGCGCGCCAGTGCCAGGTTCCTCTCTGACGCCTGCTCGAGCGCCTGGGCCGAGTCGAAGCGGTAGAAGCCTGCCTGAACCTCATAGATGACCTGCTGGAGTTCCCGGTTGAAGGAATAGTTCGCCGCCTCGAGAACCCGACGCGCCGCTTCTGCCTTCGCCGTCCGGCGACCGAAATCCAACAAGACGTAGGTGAGCTGGAGTTCGGGCTCGACCTGGGCCTGCCGAACGATCACGGCTGAATCCGCGAATTCGAACCCGAACTTTCCCGCGCCGCCACTGGCCTCGAGATTCAACGTCGGATAGTAGTCGCCCATGCTCTCACCCAGCCGAGCTGCTGCTGCCTGGGCCCGCCGCCAGGCTTGTCGGGTTCGGGGATTTTCGGAAAGCGCGATTCCGATCAACTCCGCGAGTTCGAGCGGCTGCGCCTCGCTCGATGGCGGGAGCTGCTGCTCGAGATCCTCCAGAAGCTCTGCCGAGGTGGCCGGAACCGACCCGTCCGGTTCCTGCGCCGCGGGAATGAGAGACAAGATCTCGTCGAGCGACTGGGGCCTAACCTTTTTTTCCGTCGGGTGCCAGGTCGCCTCGGGCGAACGTGGCGCAGAAGCGTCGGGGTTCCACGCCGGGTTCTCTACAAAGGACGCGCACGCCAACGACACGGCAACGGCGAACACTGCGCAGAACGAACGGACCCCATCTCGGGCGGGTTTCGGGAGACCCGGCATATTACCTATACTTCTCCATAGACGACCGCTGAAAACCGGAAGCCCCTCGTGAAACAGATTCCCCACACCAAGCCTGTTCGCAACCCAGCGCTCACCTCGCTTTGTTTTCTGCTGCCCCTCGTGACCGCCTGCGATCCGATTTTCGACATCGACGGCGCGTTCTTCCCCGCATGGATGCTGTGCATGGTCCTAGGAATCGCACTGGCGTTCGCCTGCCATCCGCTGTTTATTCGCATCGGGATCCAAGACTACCTGGGACCGGCTGTCCTGATCTACCCCTGCTTGGCGCTGCTGATCACCTTGGCACTCTGGCTGATCTTCTTCGGAACCTGACCCAATACGCGGGATTGTCTTGAGCGACGCACCCCACAACCTCGAGCCAGAAGTGACTCCCACCACCGCTGATGCGGAACGTGGCCACCGTCTCGTCGGCCGCTTGGTCGGCACAGGAATCGTTATCGGGGCAATCGGCCTCGCCTGGATCGTCTATAGCAATCTGGTGAGACACCCGCGTACCGACGATGCCTACGTCCGGGCGAACACCATTGGGATCGCCCCCCATGTCAGCGGGCCCATTATCTCGCTGCCCATCGTCGACAACCAAGCCGTTGAAGAAGGCCAGGTTCTCTTCGTCGTCGACCCGCGCCCCTACGAAGCAGCCCTTGAAAGCGCGCGGGCTGAAATGTTGCTCACCGACCTCGAGATCGAAGGCCTGGAGGGCGCGGTGAGCGCGTCCGCGGCTGAACTTGCCGAACGTGAAGCCGATGCAGCTTATGCGATTCAATATCTTGAACGAGTCCGTCCTCTACTCGCGAAGGAGTTCGTGACCGCCAACCAAGTCTTCGAGGCCGAGAGTCGCGCGACCGCCAGCAAGGCAGCGGTCGCTCGGGCTCGCTTCGAATTAGAACAGGCGCGCAAGAACCTGGGCGAGTTCGACGGCGCGAACGCCCGGCGAGCAGCCGCAGCGGCTCGGCTCTATGACGCCCAACTGAACGTGGACTACTGCACGGTCCGTGCACCCTTCGACGGCTATGTGACAAACCTAAACATCGCTGTCGGCGAATACGCCAACGAGGGCCAGCAAGTCTTCGCTCTCGTGGATGACCGAAACTGGTATGTGATGGCCAATTTCCGGGAAGTCTTTCTGGAGGAAATCCGCCCGGGCATGCGGGCCGAGGTCTACCTGATGTCGTACCCCGGCCGCGCCTTCCAGGCAGAGGTTCAGGGAATCGGCTGGGCACTCTGGCAGGAGAACGGTCGCAGCGTAAGAGGACTTCCAGATGTCGAACCGAACCTCAACTGGGTACGCCTCGCCCAGCGCTTCCCTGTGCGGGTGACCCTCGAGCCGCCTCAGGGTGATTATCCCTACCGGATGGGGCAAACGGCCGTCGTAACGATCAAGGGATTCGAGAGCGGGCCGAACCCCTAGGCCGGCCGGGCGTGCGGCGACTCCTGGCGGCGCTGGGAGCCGCGCAAACGAGCGAGCAGGGAGAAACGGTCGGGACTGATGTGCAGATCCTGCGCGTCTTGCACAAGCAGTCCGAGCAGGATGTCGATGTCTCGATAGAAGCCGACCTGCGAGTGCAACATTCGATGGAACTCTCGCTCCTCTTCCGAAGACCCACTCGAAACCGAGTGAGCGCCTAGCGCGAGCCGGGCACGCGCCAGTTTTTCGGAGAACTGTTCCCTGGCCGCGAGCGCCGATGCGTCTGGGCGGTTGACGTGATCGATCCGGTTCGCGAACGCCTCGAGGGTTTCCGGGAGCGCCTGCCCCACGGCCTCCACTTCGCTCCGCCCCCCGAAGTGGGGATCAGAACGCTGCTGATAGTCGACTTGATTCCAGACGAGGGAAAGCACGACCCGCTGGAGCGATCGCACCCGGTCTAGCAACTGGCGGAGCGCCGCTCGCTCCTCGCGGGTGCGCGCCTTGTCCCGGGAAAACCAGTCTTCGTAGCTGGATTCCGCCAACAGTCCGTAACCAAACGACATCCGGTGGAAGAGTTCCAGGCGAATCCCGAGTAGCGGTCCCTGGTCACGCTCTGGCGCCTCGCCCCGGAACCCAAACGTCGAGCAGCGCGCCAAGAGACGAAGGGTCTCGACGCAGTTATCGATGGCCCAGACCCGCGAGCGGACCTCTCCGAAGATTCCATAAACCAGCAGAACGATCACGAGCCCCGTGAAGATTCCGAGCATCCGGTCCCGGAAGGGCATCAAGTCGATCGTCGGATAGTGCGTATTGAGCAAGCACAGCGCCGCGGCGAACCCGATCTGGAGACCCGCGTAGGAGATTCGCGGACTCCCGGTCTGGACCCAGGCAGCCAAGCCAAACACGAGGCTCGTCACGACCAGGAACGGAGCAAGCGATGTGATCTGCGGAATCACGAAGACGATCACGAGCAGGCTCGCGACGCCGCCTACCAACGCTCCGATCACGCGGAGCACACTCTTCAGGATCATGGCCCCATAGCTATCGAGGCACACGAGAACGGCGGTCACGATCGCTGTGATGCCACCGGGCCAATCGATGGCATAGAGGTAGATATAGGCGATCATCGCGGCGAGCGAGCCCTTCGCAGCCGACACGACATCGGCCTTGCGGACGTCGCGGTAGGCCTTCCAAGAGAAGGCCTGGCGCTCCACGGAGAACAGGGGGCTGCGGTGGGCGTCAGCACGACGCTCGGACGCCGGCCGCAGGAAATCGACGGCGTCGTGCATTCCATCTAGCCCCTGGGCAATACTCAGGAAGGAAGACAGGATCGTGGCGCGCTCTTCGCTGTCCGCTTCCGCCGCCTCGGCCTCGAGAGCGGAGCCCTCGGTTTCCACGATGGCGCGAGTCAGCTCGCCCGCGAGAGGCGGCAACGCGTCGAGCTCTGGGGGCCAAGTCCCGGCTTCGATCGCTCCGGCGTAGAGGTGACAGCGCTCCCGCGTCGTTTCCACCCGCCGCTCGATTTCCAGCGGGAACGCCACAGAGGTTCCCTTCGTGGCCATCGCGGCGGCAATTCGTGCGATCTGCTGAGACGCGACCGCCACCTGGTTCGTTTCGCCGATGAGGTTCATGAAGTCATCATGCGTGGCGCGCAAGCCTCTCCCCCCGCGGCTGGCGTTGTTGAGCCAGGTCGTCCACTGGGCGAGAGCATTCACGACCCGCTCGTCGCTGTCCGCCAGGCGGTGAGGGTCGGTGACGACCTGGTCCGGCGGCAACAGCGCCTCGTTCATTCGATCCCGTGAATATCGGAGACTCTTGGCTAGGTGCTTCACGAGGAGTTTCTCAGGTCGCTCTGGCCAGAGGAAAGCCTGGCAGAGCGTCCCAATAATGTTCCCCGCGGAGATTTCGACGAGCCGCCACAAGGCCCGGTAGATACTCTCCGGGGACCCTGAATCGACCGCCCCAGGAATCGCGAGCACCATCGTCAGCGTTCCCAGGATCGGGATCGAGGGCGCCGCCGACGTCCGACTGAGATAGATACCGAATCCGATGGATAGCCCGATGAAGGGCACCAGAATCCAGGGTTGCTGGGGAAACGCGATGACGAAGGCGATCGCGACCGCGCACCCCACCAGTGTGCCGAGAAGCCGCTGAACGGCTCGAAGCATCGACACCCCCGTGTCGGGCGTGGAGACGATGAGAGCGCTCAGGATGATCCAGCCCCCCTCCGGGATCCGGAGCGTCATGACCAAGGTGGTGGCGATCGCGCAGGCGACAACGATGCGCGCGATGGCCCGCCAGCGCTGGGGCGACAGCGCCAGTTCCGTGCGAAGAAAAGCGAAGAGTCGAGCGCTCACGGCGGGATGCTAGCGCCCGCAGCGGTGCGCGATGCCTTGCCAATCGATGATCACTGTGTCAGCGGGCTCGCCGACGGGGCACCCGCCGGGACCTGTCATCTCATCCCCACTCGGACGGGACGCTAAAATCCCGCTTATACTTCTTACCGCCACCCCACAACGATCGGCCGAGACCGAATGACACGCCGGCGAATCGCACTGTTCTCGATGCCCGACCCGTCGCACTTCCAGCGTCTCTTACCTCTACTCGACAGCTTCACCGCGCGAGGCATCGCAACGACGGTATTCGCGCATGGTGACGCGCGCGCCGCTTCGGTTGAGGCAGGTGCAGACTTCTTCGACCTGTTCACGGCACTCCCGATCGACGACGCCGACGCGGCATCACACCCCTACTCTTCCCGCTACGTGAGCTATGCGGCGCGTTACGGCGATGCCGTGGCCAATGAACTCACACGCATCGGTGCCACGCATGTGGTGTACGACACCTTCGCGGTAGTCGGTCTGGTCGCGGCGCTCAGGAGGGGACTGCCGCATGTCAACCTCTGCGCAGGCCACAACGTGACACCCCGCCCGGACTTCTTAGAATCGATTCGACGCGACATCGCTATCGAGCCGAGCACCTCCTGCCTGGGCGCCGTCGATGAGCTGAAGCGACGCGACGGACTCGCGCAGATGAGCGAGCTCGGCTACATCGCGACGCAGAGCCGACAGCTCAACGTCTATTGCGAACCGCCCGAGTTCCTCCGAGACGACGAGCGGGACGCGTTCGGCCCGATGGCGTTCTTCGGTTCGCTGCGCCACGCACGTAGCATCCCAAGAGGGCCCATCGCTCCCGACAACGGCTCCCGCTCCAGCACACGGATCTACATTTCGTTCGGCACTATCATCTGGCGTCACTTCGAGCGGGAAGCCCTTGAAGCGCTCGACTGCATCGCCGAAGCCATCGATGCGCGGCCCAACACAGAGGGGCTGATCTCGCTCGGGGACGCGGCAATCCCCCGCAAACGTCGCCGCCGCCTCGAACGATCGTGCATACGCGTCGAGACCTATTGCGACCAGGACCGCGCGCTCGCCGAGACCGACCTCTTCGTGACCCACCATGGTCTCAATTCGACCCACGAGGCGATCATGCAAAGGGTTCCGATGCTTTCGTACCCATTCCTGTGGGACCAACCGGCTCTCGCGCGCCGCTGCCAGGAGTTCGGCATCGCGCTGCCACTGTGCGAAGCGCTCCGCAGCCCTCTCGAGGTTCGCGCGGTCCAAGCAGTGATCGACCGCGCGTCCGCGGAGTACGACATACTCGCGGAGCAGCTTGAGGCAGCGCGACTCTGGGAGGAGAGCGTGATCGCCTCACGCGAAACCGTGGTCGATCGGATCCTCTCGCTCGCAGACGCGTGAAAAAGCCACAGTACACCGATTATCCGTCTCGGGTGTGGACCAACGACGGGCTCCGCTCACCAATCATTTTCAGCCGGGCGAACGAGAAGTCCCGCAGCGCTTCGCCCGCGTCAACCCGCAGCCATGCACTCCACGTCGCCCCAACGATCTCCCAGAAGGACAGCGGCCCCGGATCTGGTGCCGGCGATGCTCGGTAGCCGGCAAGCAGCCGCCGCCACCCAACAACCGAGAGCGGCCAGCGGCTCCACACGCGACCGAGATCGAGACCTGCCGTGTCGAGCGCGAAGCGCTCGTTGTCGATCGCGCACAAACGCTCGCCGTCGACCACGACGAGGTTCTGCGCACACCAGTCTCGGTGCGCGAGCACGCAGGGCGTCGGGCCGGGATCTTCGGCGCGGACGCGACTTACGAGGTCTTCTGTCATGGCCCGCGTCAACAGGCCACGCGCGGCGAACGCGCCCAGGCACTCACAAGTGGCGTCGGCCCAATCGCGGGGCGGCGCAGCGGCGATCTCGGGCCGGGCGAGGGCGTGCAAGCGCCCGAGCAGCGTGCCGGCCGCCTCGGCCCAGGCCCCATTCGCGTCACCGCCCACCGGGGTGCCATCGATCCATGCTTCCAGGACGAGTGGTCCGCTGCGGCCGAGGTTCGGCGCGAACGCCGACCCAAGCGATGGGTCGGCCGCGATCCAGCCAAGGAAGGCGCTGTTCGCTTCCGCTTCGGCAGCAAAGACGAAATCGCGAGCCTTGATGGAGCGGCCGTCGCTAAGCCACACTCGCCACACGCGGCGATCGGCCTTGGCTCCAGCCGAGGCAAGCCGAGCTGCCCGCACGGGTCGCGCCGAGTCTGGCGCGAGGGCTCCTTCGACCGCGCGCAATAGTCCCTCCTCGTCGATCCCAGGGGCTTCGCTCACAGCACTCCTCACGCATCATTGCGGACGGACGGGAAGTATATTCGAGGCGCTGGGTTCGCGTCTGGACGAGGGAGGCATGCTTCCACCGGGCTCCTCGACTCCGACCCGCCGCGCCTCGCTTCCCGCCAGCAGCTTCGGGCGCCCGGACGGGCCGCATCTGTCCTAGGGCGAATGGACGCCCGGCTTCCAGCGACGCGCGACGTCCCGCTACCCCACCCCATGTTCGGCCGGGCGACCCGAGCGCCTGTCTGTAATGACCCGTGAGCCTGGCCCGGGGCCCGCCTGCGTGAGCGCTTGCCCCGGCGATGCCGAGGAAGGGAGCCCGATGGACAGCGGGTTCAGTCGCACACGTCACGCCGCATTTCTCGCGCACGTGGCGCTTCTCGCCACCGCCTGCGCAAGCCCGCCACAACCCGCGGCCGCCCCTCGCTAGGGGATCGGCCCGGGCTCTCCGATGGCGAGGAACGCCGCCCAGTAGTACGGGTGCCCCTGCTCTGCAATTCGAAGCTGCTCCAGCTGCACCGGGCCTAGCGCCTCCAAGCGGTCCGTAACCCGCAGCTGCTGCCCGTGGTGGCGCTCGTTTCGATCGAACTATCGAACCGGGATAAAGAACTCGGGCCCGCCTACGGCAGCACCCGCCAGAGCCTGTCATCCCATCCCTACTCGGACGTGACGCCAAAACCCGGCTCACACTTCCTATCCGCGGTCTTGCTCGCCGCCCTGGGTTCCGATGCCGGTTCGCGGGTCGTCCCGTATACACGTACGGCTCCGGAGCAGAGAATCGCGCAACGATACTGGGGCGGCGAAATCCCTCCACCCGATTCCCATTTCGCAGAGCCCCACCGTGACCAGGTCGGACGCGGCCTCCCGGAGCTCGAAAAACGCCGACTCCCGACCGAGTCTCTCACCGGCTGCAACTCTTATCCCGTGGCGCTTCCTCGTGTACGTCTCCTATGCGAGCGGCTTCGATCCCAACACCGTCGGCAGTCGCTTTGCCACGACGGTTCCCGTCCGGCGGGAGGCGACCGCACCTGTTCGACTTGCTGGGTGTCACCCACTTCTTGTGCACGCCGCTGCGGCTGCGCGATTCGTGGACGCGGGAGCGGACGACGTCCGCCCTGCCGCGGGCCTATCTGGCACCGAATCCCCAAATCGTGCTGAACGACCCCGGGAGCGGCCAACTCAACGGCGCGCTACGCGCGTTCGAGCGGCTCGACCAGATGGACCCCCGTCACGAGGTGCTACGCCATGGCGAAGCCGCTCGCGGTGCGACCCCGGCCGTAGGCGTCGAGCCGGGGCAGACGCTGGAGGCGTATCGCGCCGTCCCGGTTCGAGATCGGCGACCGAACCGCATCTCGATTCAGCTCGAGACCCAACTCCCGTCCATCCTCGTCGTCAATGAGCCGTTCTTTCCTGGCGGGATGGCAACGGACCGAAGCAAGGAGATCCCCGTATTCCGAGTAAACGGTCTCTCCAGGGGACTCACGCTGGACACAGGCATACACCAGATCGAGATGGAGCTTCGCCCTGCCTCGTGGCAGATCGGACGGAGGCTTAGCCCGGTTTCACTCACAGCGAGCGTCCTCGTGTTGCTGGCGCAACTTCGCCGCTCGCGAGGTTCGCGATCGATCCGTCGCTCCGTTCGTCGAATCTTTTGGCGCCTCCGTCCACGCCCCGTCGGGAGGCGGCGGTAGCGGGCCGTCCGTCGGCGCGACGAGTCGGCCGATACCCTGGCGTGAGAAACCACACCCGTAGGACCCGTGTTCGGGTTCCATAACAAACATTCTCGGACTCGACTCGGACGTCGGCTTCTATTTCTCCTCCCCGGTCTGCTAGCATTCGGCGCTGTCGAAAACGTGAGGCGCTTCTTGCACTCCCGGACTCGAGAATCCACAGCCCTGGTGGCGCTCTTCGCCCTGCTCACGGTCGCAGTTACCTGGCCGCTCGCCGCAAACCCCAACGAACTCCTCGGGCGGATCGCCGAGCCGGGTGAACCCTTTCGAATCGGCGATGCTGCGAAGGCAGTCGGTTACCTCGCGCGAGGGACTCGATCGATTGAGACCGGCGGATCCCTGTGGGAACTCGTGCTCTCGGACACGCGCGTCCATGCCCCCCCCGGCTACGTCTTCGTGGGCTCATGGCTCGCGCGCCTCTTGGGGAGCCCTATCCTGGCGCACAACGCGATCTTGTTCGTATGTGTCTTCCTGTCCTTCGCGTGTATGTACGGCTTCGTCCGTCACCTGACGCAAGACCGCGTGGCCGCGCTGTTTGCTGCGATGATGTTTGGGACGGCGAACCAGGTCATTCACTCCGCCCTATACGGCCACCTCAACCAGATCCAGATCTTCTGGTTTCCTCTCGGGTTCTGGGCGCTCGAGCGCATCCTCGAGGCGCCGAGCTGGCGGTCCGGCGCCGCACTCGGCGCAGTGCTGGGCTCGGTCGCGCTCTGGGTCGCCCACTTCGCGGTCTTCCTGGGGGTTCTGCTGCCTCTCTATGGTCTACTCCGCGCACCACGGCGGGTCTTCAGCCTCGACGTGACCGAATCACTCTCAGTCGGCGCCGTCGTCGCCATCAGCATCTGCGGCTATTACGTGCTCTCCTTCAGCGCGGCCGGGCCCGTCGAAAGAACGCTCGCAGCCAACCTCCTCTATTCGATGCCGGGCCCGCTCTCGCTGATCGATCTGGACTGGCACGGGCATATCGGACTCGTGCCGCTCGCGCTCGCGCTCGCGGCGCTGTTTGCCCCGCCCGGAATTGCCCTACGAGGTCGTGTGATGGGCCTCGCGGCAGTCTTCGTCGTCTCGACCGCGATGGCCCTGGGACCGAAATCCCCGTTCTATCCGTATAGCTGGTTCTTCGAGGCGGTCCCGGCGTTCAACCTGATGCGGACACCCGTCCGGTTCGTCTACCCGGCGTTCGCCGCGTGTGTCGTACTCGCGAGCTTCTCGATCCACTGGATGCACGTCAAGGTTTCGCGGCCCAGCACACGCCGTACCCTACTCGCGATCGCCTTTGCGGGGTCTCTCCTTACGGTCCCCTTGTTCGGGACGACGTATGCAAAACGCGCGCTCGAGCCCGACGCGATCTGGACCGTCGAGATCGACACCCTCCCACGCTATCTCGAAGCGATGCACCGTTAGGCACGAACGATGAATCTGCCGCAGCTCGCTCGCATCGGGGCGATCCTCTCGACCGGAGCGCTCATCCTCTGGCTCCAGATGTCGACCCGTTTCCACGGCATACCGGTCGACTCCGGTCTTCCGGGGCAGGAGCTCGCGGAGCGCCATTGTCAGAGCTGCCACGCCCTACCCGCCCCCGCCCAGCTACCGAACACATCGTGGCCCTTCGTCATCCGGTGGATGGGCGTCTACCTTGGCCATGAGCGTGACTCGATGGTCTTCCGCCAGCTCATCGATTTCGAACAAAAGCCACCTTCACCACAGGTCCACAGCCGAGAGATGAGTCGCATCGGGCAGTACTTCATCCGCAACGCGCCGTCGCAGAACGACTTCTCTCAGCCTCGGCCACCGTCGCCTCTTCTCGAGAGCCTTACCGCGCGCCCCCTCACGGAGGCGGCACCGCCCGGAGCCTTCGTCAACCTGCTGCACATCGACGAAGAGCGGGGCCATCTATACGTCGGCACCGCTCATGACCGCGTACTGCGGGTCCTCGACCAGGACGGGAAACCGCTCCTCGAGATCCAACTCTCCCGCTTCCCGTTCGACGTCGACCCCCACGAACAGGGATTCCTGCTGACCACGACAGGCGACTTCGTGACGGACCAGCACCACTCAGAAATCGTGGACTATACGTTCGAAGACGACGAGTGGAACGGCCTGCGACGGCGCTCGCTCGCAATCGGGCTGAACCGGACCGTCGAGACCCACCCTGTCGACCTCGATGCTGATGAACGCCAGGACCTGGTCGTCGTGAGCCCAGGTTTCGGCTTCGGACGTGGCTTCGGGAAGGTCTCCGTGCTGTGGGCCACCGCCGCATTCGAAGAGCGCTTTGCGAGCGCAGGAGAGCGGTTCAACCTGGCGCACGGGCCCCTGCTGCCGGAAGCATTCGAAGAGCAAGTCCTGCTCGACCGTGGGGGCGGGCAAGTCGCCAGAATCGCCGACCTCAACGAAGACGGTCACCTCGACGTCGTCGTGCTCGCAACGCTTGGGAAGAATGAGCTGATCGCGTACCTCGGCCGCGGCAATCGGACTTTCGAGACTCACGTGATCGAGGAGCGCCATGCGGGCTGGGGCTATTCAGACCTCGCGATCGAAGACATCAACCGCGAT